>Ga0209282_1002279_pt1 | contig 10989 bp, 9 predicted proteins | sample Mtrugardesep15_FD_187529 | JGI IMG/M metagenome (GOLD analysis project Ga0209282, IMG submission 187529) | Root nodule microbial communities of legume samples collected from California, USA - M. trunc garden sep15 (SPAdes) (version 2) | ecosystem: Host-associated > Plants > Roots > Nodule...
AAAAAAAAACTTTGATTAAAACAAACAACGATATTTAAACACTCTAACTTTTTTTTAATGAGAACACTCTAACTTTTTATATATTCATTCAACATTTTATTTTATTTTTATCTATCTCTTCATATTATATCACTAACATATTACATATATCATATCACTTCTTTTTTTTTTTCTCTCTCTAGGTTTTGAGGTATATATACCTTTATGGGCTGTACACTAAATATTTTCCTAAAACAAAACCCATTATGGTCCAAACCCATTAGGGAAACAATTTAGTCCAACGTCCGAAACATCCTTTCAGGAGTAAAGTGTCTAGGCACTTACTATTCACACATCCTCACACAAACCCTTATGAATGTAATTTTACAAAACAATCTTTTCCCACCACCATTTCTTCTCCGTGGTTTGTGAACATGGTGCTACTCTGACGACTTAGTCATCTTATCTAAATAAATTACACTACCATTTGTAATGAGGTTTTTTTATTTCTTTTTTCTATTTTGTATTTGTCAAATTATATGATATATATTTTATAAGGAAGAGTCTCTTACTAAACTGTCCTCGTGACCTTAGCTCAGTTAGTAGGGACAATACATAACATATACAAGGTTTGTGGTTCGAACCCCGACCATCACAACAAAAAAAAAGTCTCTTACTAAACTTGTATTCATCGTTTTATATATAGAGCTAAAGTAATACAAAATGTATCCTAAATCATATCCTTAAATAATGAATAAATTTTATAAATATTCTAAATAGAAATATAAAGTCTAAATCGAGGGTTAGCGTTTACTTTTTGAATGATAACCACTTCGTCCAATCCATATTATAAGAATCAATTAATTTTTTTAGATTAAATGAATAATTGATGTATTAAGTTTGTCTATAGACCACCAGAACATCGGTTTTGATACGTTAACCTTGATCAATTTTAGTGACCCAATTCATATATTCTATTATCATGGTCAATATAAAGATTAACCATCCAAATTTCAATTCCAGCATCAAAATACAATAAGTCAATAACTAATATCTTTAAAGTGGACATGCTAATTGCTAAGTCATGAACTATAACCATTGGAGATTATTGTAGCTTATTTTTTGTGAAGGGATTTTATTATAGCTTCTTTTGAAATGTGGTTTTTAACTTGTGCATAACCCTAAAAAAAAAAAAAAAAAAACTTGTGCATAAAACTAGTTACTCCATTAGAGGTAATCCTATTTCAGACTCTATTGAGCATATGCCAAGAATTCGGAATATTGTGAAAGTCTAATCACTTTCATTACATCCAACTCTTTTTGGTATTTTACTAATTTTTAACCTTAAATTCAGCCTAGATAGGATGCTTTAAGTTCACACATAGGACGATATAGGATTCGTCCATTTGTGTTGAGATCCAAGAGTCAACTAAAGTATCCTTGTCAAGTTAATTATATTGCAACTAACATAGTAGATTAATATACACACTAGAGTATATGAACCAGAGCTGCGCTGGTTTATTTTAAAAAAGTTTGGAAGTTGATAGATTTATATAATTCAACGTATGTGTAATTTTCATTTCTAGAAGACTTGATTAAAAAAACTGAGTTATTGGTTTCTTTTATTTTATTTTATTCTATATATGTCTTTATGTGTTTGTATTGGGTTTTATATGATAATTTTTTAAATACTTGGCATCTTGGCTGTACTATTATGTTTATGTTGTGTATTATAAATAGATGGATTTCCAATGAACAATATAGGATTGAGATAAGTCCTCATTGATCCAACATACCGTCCTTTCCTTATGGAAGAAATTTTGTTATGGTTCCCAATCCTTTTGATTCTTATCCTTTTGATCTCAAATGTGAGAAAGAGAATCAAAAGTAAAAAAATTAATTCAAATCTTCCTCCTGGACCTTGGAAGCTACCTATTTTTGGAAGCATACATCACCTTATTGGCTCCCTACCCCACCATAGAATGAGAGAATTATCACAAATATATGGCCCTATCATGCACCTACAACTTGGAGAGACTTCAGCCATAGTGGTTTCTTCTAAAGAAATTGCCAAAGAGTTGTTCAAAACCAATGATGTCACATTTTCTCAAAGACCTCGTTTTCTTGGTGCAGAAATTGTTTCTTATGGTAGCACTAATATTGTCTTTGCACCCTATGGAGATTATTGGAGACAGCTAAGAAAAATATGCACATTAGAATTATTAAGTGCTAAACGTGTTAGATCATTCCAATCAATTAGGGGGGAAGAGGTGTCAAATTTAATAAGATGTATTTCTATAAACACTGGATCTATTATCAACCTTACTCATGAAATTTTATCTATGCAATATAACATCATTTCTAGGGCAACTTTTGGTGATAAATGCAAGGAACAAGAAGCATATACCAAGTTCATTAAGGAGACTATAAAGTTGGCTGAGAGTTTCAGTGTCACTAATTTGTTTCCCTCTCAACATTGGTTACATGTGATGAGTGGAATGGTGCGTAAATTGAAGAAAATTCATAAAACTGGTGATATGATTCTTGAAAATATCATCAACGAAAAGAAAACAAAGACTGATGGAGATGGAAGTCTTTTGTCCTATCTTTTGAGTCTCAATGATCATGGCTCTTCCAACCCTCATGGATTTCATTTGACAATCAACAACATTAAAGCCGTTATTCAGGTTAAAGATATTTTTTTGGGTACAAAACAGGATTTTTTTTTTTTTTTTTTAAGTAAAGCACACATAAAATTATTACCTAAACTAGTTTTCAATGCAAAGTAATTTATCATGACTAAAATTAGTCTAACATGTAGATTAGCCTGCAGCATGCATATGTTTGTTTTTCATCTTGGATCAATAGATCATATCAATCTCATTTGGTTTAATGGTGATCCATTAATGAAAACAAATTTGTACATGATGCAAGACTTGTCTAACTTGTGCACCATATATTTAATCAAAATATCCTTCTAACTTCTAGAAAATGTTGAAATAACGTCGACAAAAATTGAAGAGACAAGACAAAAGAGATTATTAAATTTGTTGTCTCTAAAACTTAAGAATGAAATTAGAGACAATCTTTGTCTTTTTTCGGACTCTAAATTTATTTCATCACTTTTTTAATACTCTTTATTATCAACCCAACTTGTAGTTGCCACTACTTCAATAAATAAGTGTGATATTGAAGAAAAAAACAGTAAGAACCTTTTTTATTGGTATTTTAAAATGGTAAATAATGTGAAACTATGAAATATTCTAAATAACAAAAAAAAAAAAACTTATCCCATGAAATATTTTAAATGCGACACTTAATTTAAAACTAACAAAACATGTATTTTCAAAGAATTTTGAATTTCTAATCCTAGTAGAACAATATTATTTTTCTATTACTTCATGAGATCTCACTCACCTGGTACAGGATATCATTTTTGCTGGAAGTGAGTCAACATCTTCAACTTTAGAATGGGCTTTTTCAGAAATGATGAAAAACCCTAGAGTGCTAAAAAAGGCTCAAGCAGAAGTTAGGCAAGTTTTTGGAAACAAAGGATATATTGATGAAATAAATCTTCAAGAACTGAAATATGTAAAAGCAATAATTAAAGAAACCTTAAGATTGCACCCTCCAAGTCCTCTACTCCTACCAAGAGAGTGTATTGAAACTTGTGAGATTAATGGATACACAATACCAGGTGGAACACAAGTGTTTGTGAATGGATGGGCAATAGGAAGAGACCAAAAGTATTGGAATGAAGGAGAAAAGTTTTATCCTGAGAGGTTCATGGATTGTCTAGTTGATTATAAAGGGTCTAATTTTGAGTACATACCTTTTGGTGCAGGAAGGAGAATATGTCCAGGAATCACATTTGCTGAACCTAATTTAGAATTTCCTCTTGCTCAGTTGTTGTACTATTTTGATTGGGAACTTCCCTCTGGAATTACTCGTGATAATTTGGATATGACTGAAGTCTTTGGTGCTTCTGTGAAAAGGAAAATTGGTCTATTCTTAATTCCAAGTCTTTACAATCATGTACCTCTTGAATGAGAGGGGTATATTTAAGGTACCTATTGAATAAATAAGAGTTGAATATCATTAATTTATGTAGATGTGATTATGTATGAAATTTTCCATCTTTTACTTTAGTTTGGAATTGCATCTGTATATTTAATTGTTTAGCTTAATATATTGATTTTCGAATGTTTCAATGGCTTGGACTATTTCACTCGGTACTTTTTATTGTTCGGTGGATATAACATTTCTTATTAGATAATGAGATTTGACATTAAAAATAAATAAATTAACTAACCAATTACGTATTGACATGGGCAACCTATATGTGTTGATTTTTGTTGTGCGTTAACCCTCCGATAATAATCCGGAATTCGATCGATTTAAATAGTCTAATTAAAAATTGTTTTACCTATAAATCAAACTCAAATTTTTTAATCAATTCATTTTTTGGTTTCATATGTGTTGATTTAATGGTGAAGGTTTAATCGAATTTACAATTGGAAAACAAACTATAATATTAATAATGTAAAGCTAATATAAAGTAACAAATTCATCTTTGGGTCTCATGTACTAAAAATTGACATTATTGGTTAACAATGAAGTTTTGTTTTTTAAAGGTTAAAATGAAATATATTACCAACATACAATAAGTCTCTCCTTATAAGGTTTGAAAGAGAACTTAAAAGAGAGATCCACAATCACATTCTAACAACATCAAAAAAAGGAAACGGAGAAACTAAGAAACCTATCTCAAACAAAAAATGTGGTGATACTTCCAAAATTAATAATCAAAATCAAAGACATTTGACTTCAACCACCAAAACGATAAAAAGTTCACTTTTTTACTTAACAATTGCAGTTGCTCCTCCTTGTGCTAAAAGATGCGTTGATTTGTCCTCGTGAACTTAACTCAGTTGGTAGAGACAATGCATAATATATGCAAGGTCTGGGGTTCGAACCCTGGACAACAAAAAATAAAAGATGCGTCGATTTCTCTCTTCACAGATAATCCACACAACCGCTAACCAAATAATATGAAGAGTCATCCTAACGTGTTTGGACGACCCTCATAAATCACCAAACTGAACAATATGATCATGTAAATGATCGCGAGCAACTGTTGAGAAACCTAACCAACCTGAGACCTGGAACCAAAGTTTACCGTGAAATTCGCTTCTCACAAATAAATTTTCCCTTTCTTCATTCATACCACAAGCTCCAAAACATATATGCTCGTTGTTGTCAAAATCCTAAGACGAACCAAATTATCCTTTGTAAGCACATAATTGAGAAGTTAACGTCGAGCAAAAAGAAAAACTATGAAAGACACCACCTTAAACTACAAGACTGGACTATTATCTGAATAATTATGAGGATATGTCACCGTCATAATATTATAAGCACTACATAGTGTATAGCGATTGCAAAAATGTAACTTTCAAATCCAACGATCCTCCACATTAGTCTACAAACACAACTGGAGTTAATAGCTCGATGCACTCCCTAACTAACTCCTCCGTCTAAGCAAACAACCTCCTACGCCTCCCCACTGAACCCCATCTTAAAGCATGCATCTCAACTACTGTCAACAATGAGTATCATGTTTTAACTTCTTTTTTTCTTCTAATTCAAAAAAAAACTTCTTTTTTTCTTTTAACAGCTAAAAGTAGATTATAAAAGAAGAAAAATAACATAAGTCCAGGACATATAAAACAACATAACTATTATATTAAAGAGTGTAATGAGAATCATATTTTTTTTAATATATGTTTAATACAACATAATTTTATTAAACATATATCTAAAAAAAATTCATTAAATTTTTTATCTAACCCTATTTATTTATTTTTTTGCGTAAATCAATTATCTTTCGCGCGCAATTGTGGAGATTAATATGCCTCAAGTCTAGAGATGGCAAAACAGGGCCACCCCGCTCCAAACCACCCCGCATGTCAATAACCCGTCTAAAAAAGAACGGAGCAGGGCGGACCAACTATAGAAGTATGGTTGAAAATCTCACCACACCCTGTTTTATAGAGGACCAACAGGTTGACAAGTGACCCATCAATGTTTTTTTAAAAAAATATTAATCTAAAACTTCACAACAAAAAAGTAAAAGTATATAAATTTAAATCCAATTTAAAATGTCTAAATATATTACTAACAACTCCACTAAAAATATGAAAATTATCATTATAATATATAAAATACATTATCTAAAAACCTATAATACATTACATTTAAAATAAAAACCTCAGAAGTTACCACGAATTGAATAACTATTAAAAACACGAGGCTAAAATCATAAAAAAAAAGTGATAAATTAAATGAATTTTTTTCCCACTATATGGAAAAGAAAATAGAAAAATTTATTATGACCTATAAATAAAAGAAAAGTGAAAAGGAGAGTTTTTTTTTAATTGCAACCCAATAGACCGATCCGCCTCATTTTTAGCGGGTTAGGCGAGACGGGTACCCTATTTATGGCGTGTTAAAAATTCCAACCCATCCCTCTAAAAAAGGTGGCCTAAACGAGTCAACCCGACAACTTCAACCTATTTTATCATCTTTATTCAAGTCTTGTAGGCCGTAAAAGTTCAACAAACTCTTTCTAAGAATTTTAACATCAACAAAATCTCTCCCAAAAGTTTTATAGCTACATGTTCAAAGCTGAATTTGAACCAATTGGTTAAACTAAATGTTCTCATCTAATTTAACTTTAATTACATGTAGAGAGAATTGTAATCCACCTCATAAAACAAGTAACATGCGGCGTCGGTGAGTGTGAATCAACCAACCTCATTGGGGTTCAACTCCAACTCAAAAAGCAACTCATTGCACAAAAATCTAATTTTGTGAGAGAGAGTGTGCACAAGTATATAATAAATCAAATTATACGAAAAAATAATATAAATAAAAAAGTATACGTGCTTGAATTGAATCTAGTTCTAGTACTTTAATTACGCGGCTTTCATCCATAGTCTCTTTCAGTCACCGCTCATTCTTTCATTCATAGTAGTAACATCAGATCTCTGAGATCTATCAACCTTCTCTCATTCTTTTCCAATCTGGTAACTATTTTCCACTATACCCATTTTTCTTCTTCTCATTTTCTTGCATTCTATGCATTAAAGATTATAATTTTCATTCTAAAGTTTCATCTTTTATGTTTTTTTACTTCATTCAAAATCATATATTTTGCTGAATTCTACATGTTTTCAACTTTTTTTACTTTATTTTAACTAAACCCTTTTCTGGGTTTTGTTTCTTGATTTGATTTGCTTAATAAAGCCATAATTTTTGAATTTTTGGTTTTTAAGTTCTGAAATAGATGTAGTGCATTTTCTTTGCTTATGCTTAGTCTTAGTGCAATTTTTTGTTTTCAATTGTGTTTGATGTCATTGGTAAGTGATGTGAAAACTTAAAGTTTTGAATTTTACCACATGGGGCATGATGGAATTGTTTGGGAATTTTACTGGTACTTGGTATCTTAGCTGTAAATCATGGCTTTATTTGGAAACTATGGAGAGATTTGGATTTGTCGTCGCTTTTATTGATCTTGGTCGTCCAATCTTATATCAACGGTGTAGATTATTTAAAGATGGTTTAGTAAAAATATAAGAATGTAAGCATACCGATCTTGAATCTACTGAGTTAGGTTGGTGTCTCTTAGTTTTTTGTTTGTCTTCTTTCATAAATGGATTTCTAGCTTAAAGAAAAACTGATTTTGAATCGATGGCTGGGATCTATTAATGCTTATAAAATTGTGGTTCTCAAAATTTACCGAATCTGCGTCTGGAACCGCAGTTGTCGCCTAGCCTTTATTTGCATATAGATGACATTCTGGATCAATGTATGTAGTCTCTTGAGTTAATAACCGATCGTGAATTCTTTTACATTTATTATGCATTTCTTATTAATTACGTCTCAACTTACTATTGATTTTGTGGCATTGGCTGGCATTGACTATAGGAGAAATTTATCTATAATAAGACGACTTAGGCAGAAGAGATATATACAATGACACTGCAAGTCAAAGTAATGAGAGGAAAACACTTGATGAAATAGAAAAGGAGAAACTATTTTATTTTGTTTTCGAATTAATTCAGTTTAACTTATTGCTAAAACTTGTGCTAGGTCTGAAGTCTCATCACTGTTATCATGTCGAGGAGGCCAGTGAATCCTTCACGTCGGTTAGGTGATGGAGGAAGTATGCCATTTGTGGCCTCTATCCAGTCTAAATCTCAGAATTCTCCCCTGATATCTATTGGGCTTGTTATTGTGGTACATTTTATTAGAAATTTTCCGGTATTGTTAGATTTAATTTGTAATATTTCTAAGTATTATTCTGATGTACTTCCAGCATTTATGATTATTTTCCGATTGCACTTCACCTTTCTCCTGATTCAGTTTACTTTATCGATATATTTTTCGCTGTTCGCATCAAGCCACAGCACATTTAATGAGATGAATTTTCCAAAATTTTCAGGGTGCAATTCTTCTGATTGGTTATTGTTACAGCAGTTCAGGTTTGTATCTTGTCTGTTAACCTTAAAGTTGGAAATCCTCGTAAAACAAGGATTTTGAATTTGGCACTCTCCAAATATTGTGTTTCAGATGCCATACAATAAGCTTTTGACTTTGGATATGGTTTTTTAGACCTAAATATTATGCAACTTCCTTGGGTTTAATAATCTTGGATCCAGCCATTGTTTATCACGACTTAGGAGGACAGTGACAAAAAATACAGTGGATTACTCAAAATGAAGAACAATAAGGAATACAAATGAAAATTTTCATAGCATCTTTGACCTTGATTTATACAATTTACATCATCTTGTAGATCTATAGATCTTGCACCAGTCTCATAAAACCTAGCTCATACTGCCCTGATTCAGCCATTCTCATACTGTCAACATATCTATGTAAAATGAAAAGAAAAAAGTGGAACACATCACTGCTTAAACTAACAACAAACTTGTTCTATTTCATTGATTGGCATTTGCTTTAAAATTCGAATGATGCTGATGTTGACTTTGATTTTTTTGGACACATCACATGGCAGGTGGAGCTAGCAATGATATTAGGGATCTGAGTAAACTTGAAGGTACAAAAAATCCATCAATTTTTTATTTAAAATCTTATGGTTACAGAATATTTCTCACTGAAGAAAGCTTGTGTGAGTGTTTATATGAAACTTTGTTGTACTGGATCGTTATGTGTCTTATTTTCTCTTAACTTTTGGTAATGTTTGGATGTCTCCTTTAATCTTTTTGGAACTTGTAATGTCGCAATAACTTGTCTTTGATAGTGGATGGTATGCTCCTAGAACTGGACATTTATAAGTTAGTCTTGCATTGCTATGGACATACATATATAGGCAGGATTATGCAATTTATTTCACCTTAGAATCTTCAATATATTAATAACTTTTGGTAGTTTATGGCATATGTAGTTTTGTTGTAGCATCTCGCAGCGATACAGCGCCACACCTCAGAGTGAGATTGAATATTCCAAAAAAGTCCTTATGATTAAAGGTTTGGGTATTTTAGGACTTTTGAAGTTAGAAAACACTACAACAATGTTAAGGCCTCTCCTCTTTCACTCCATCTCATTCCCGATGTCGTTTTTCACTTTCTTAACTGTTCAGTCAGAGTTAGTTGTTGAGCTTTATAGTATAAATTATATAAGTTGTATAGAAATTCTAGAACAGCAACCATCTCACTCTCCTGCCATAACATTTTGGGATTTGGCTGCTACACTCCAGTATATGGGTTCGATACTGTAATTCTCTTTGTCTGCAATAATTTAGATACAAAGAATCAATTTTATATTTTGCACGCCTTGCTTACTTTTGCCAAAATGACAATTATGCATAGACAGTGCCTATAGGACTCTAGGGTGAGCAAGTGAGCAGTTGAATCTTTCACGAGCGAAGAGTGATCCAAATATTTGGTTTGCTATATATTAATTGGAACTTGATGTTACTGTATCATAATCTGTATTCTTTTACATCTTGTTGTTTGACTAGTTGGTACTAGTTAGTTGGCATTTATTGTAGAACCGTTGATTTCAAATTGTGAATATTGAAAATTTTGTTGCAATTAAAACAACTCTTTTGTGTGTTTGCAGGTGGTTCATCATGTACATCAGAACTACTACAAGCATTGCCCATTTTGAAGAAAGCATACGGAGACAGCATGCATAAGGTTTTGCACGTTGGCCCTGACTCTTGTTCCGTGGTATCTAGTTTGCTAGTAGAAGACGATACCGAGGCTTGGGGAATAGAACCATACGAATTAGATGACGTAGGTGCAAAGTGCAAAAGTCTTGTACGCAAGGGCATTGTGCGTGTGGCTGACTTAAAGTTTCCTCTACCTTACCGTGCAAAGTCATTTCCTCTTGTCATTGTGTCCGATGCATTGGATTACTTATCTCCAAAATACCTGAATAAAACCTTGCCAGAGTTGGTGAGGGTATCTGCCGATGGTGTTGTTATCTTTTCAGGTAATATATATTGGATTTAGTTTATAATCAGCGACAGTGTAAATATTTACATATTGTCAGTTGATCACAATTGCTAGATCATTAAAATTGTTTGAATTTAATCACATCTGCTATAAAAGTCATATCAATGGTGATTTGTGATTAGTTGATAATGTAAAAAGTTTTACATTGACGATGTGTCAAAATTATTCATATTTTTTTGGCTGGCTATGGCTGTTATTCACCTAGGCAATGTCACCAAGATTAAACTTGTGATCTTAGTAGTCTTTTACAGATGATGCTCTTTTAGTTTTATTTCTATTTTCCACAAATCATGTTGAATGTGATAGAAAGTCAAGTTTTAATTTACTTGTGCTTTCTTTGTCTGATTTCTTATTTCATGCATAGGTTATCCTGGTCAACAGAGAGCTAGAGGCGGAGAAGTAGCCAAATTTGGTCGTCCAGTAAGTGACTATTTATTGAGTTTGATTTTCAATTTTTTTTCGG
>Ga0209282_1002280_pt1 | contig 10988 bp, 10 predicted proteins | sample Mtrugardesep15_FD_187529 | JGI IMG/M metagenome (GOLD analysis project Ga0209282, IMG submission 187529) | Root nodule microbial communities of legume samples collected from California, USA - M. trunc garden sep15 (SPAdes) (version 2) | ecosystem: Host-associated > Plants > Roots > Nodule...
TGATTACTAAAGGAGAAAAAACCATTGAAGAAAAAAAAAAAATTAATGGCTCCTTCTTCTTCTTCCTCTCACGCTGTAGCTCTGAAAAAATATGATGTTTTCATCAGCTTTAGAGGCGAAGACACTCGCGCTGGATTCACAAGCCATCTTTACGAAGCTTTCTTACAAAGCAAGTTTCATACATACATAGACTACAAGATCCAAAAAGGAGACCAAGTTTGGGCTGAACTTATGAAAGCAATCAAACAATCCACTATCTTTTTGGCAGTGTTCTCGAAGAACTATGCATCTTCAACATGGTGTTTGAACGAACTCGTTGAAATAATGGAGTGTAGTAACAAAGACAACGTCGTTGTTATTCCTGTGTTTTACCATATTGACCCTTCCCGCGTTCGGAAACAGACTGGAAGTTACGGCACTGCGTTGGCAAAACACAAGAAGCAAGGCAGTGATCACAAGATGATGCAAAATTGGAAGAACGCTCTTTTTCAAGCAGCCAATTTATCAGGTTTTCATTCTACCACATACAGGTATTTATTTACTGTGTGTTTTACCTTTTTAATCGTTAGTGTTACGTTTGTTATAAATTTGGTGTGATAAGATAAGTAATTGTGTGTATAAGCCATCTCTAAACATGTAGAAATCAGTGAGTTATATGCATGGCTACCCTATTGTTTATGACTATTGTTATGTTAATCTAAGACCAATTCATTAATATGAAAGTGACTTGTGTGAATGTATGTGTACTTGTTAGTTTTGCCCAATATTTTAATTTTAAGATTCAGATGATGAATTGAAGTTTATCTTTGGTTGCAATTCACCTGATATATGTATTAACCATTTAATAATTTTTTACATATGTTAGGACTGAATCTGACTTGATTGAAGACATTACAAGAGTTGTATTGGGAAAATTGAATCACATGTACACAAATGAGCTTACGTGTAATTTCATACTCGATGAAAACTATTATAGAATTCAGTCTTTGATTAAAAAAAATTGATTCAATAGAAGTTCAAGTCATTGGACTTTGGGGCATGGGGGGCATAGGTAAGACAGCCCTTGCTGCTGCTTTGTTTCAAAGGGTCTCTTTCAAGTATGAAGGCAGTTGCTTCTTAGAAAATGTGAGAGAAGTATCAAATAGGCATGGAATCAATTTCATATGCAACAAACTTCTTTCTAAGTTACTAAGGGAAGATCTTGATATTGAATCTGCCAAAGTAATACCATCCATGATCATGAGAAGACTCAAATGCATGAAATCTTTCATTGTACTAGATGATGTTCATACTTCAGAACTTCTGCAAAACTTGATTGGTGTGGGGAATGGTTGGCTAGGAGCTGGTAGCATAGTCATTGTAACGACAAGGGATAAGCATGTGCTGGTTAGTGGAGGAATTGACAAAATTCATCAAGTTAAAGAAATGAACTCTCGAAACTCCCTCCAGCTTTTCAGCTTGAATGCTTTTGACAAAGTCTTACCTACGGAGGGATATGTGGAACTCTCAAAAAGAGCGATTGATTATGCCAAAGGCAACCCTTTAGCTCTAAAAGTTTTGGGGTCATTTCTTTGTTGCAAAAGTGAAATAGAATGGAACTGTGCATTAGCTAAACTGAAGGAAATTCCCAATGCAGAAATTGATAGGATAATGAGATGGAGTTATAATGAATTAGATGATAAAGAGAAAAACATATTTTTGGACATTGCATGCTTTTTCAAAGGACTTGAAAGGGATAGGATGACAAAAATATTAAATCAGTGCGGTTTCTTTGCAGATATAGGGATAAGAAATCTTTTAGACAAGGCTCTTATAAGAGTTGACTTTAAAAACTGCATACAAATGCATGACTTGATACAAGAAATGGGCAAACAAGTCGTTCATGAAGAATCTCTTAAGAATCCCGAACAACGCAGTAGATTGTGGGATCCTAAGGAAGTTTACGATGTATTGAAAAATAATAGAGTAAGAAAACGATACCCTGACTTTCCTTCCTAAACACATGTTTTCTATACAGATTATGCGACTTACTACAGAAATACTAATTAGTACTAACATTCATATATTTTTTTTTTTTCAGGAAACAAAGATCGTGGAAGCTATATTTTTAGATGCTACAGAATCTAGACATATAAATTTAAGCCCCAAAACATTTGAAAAGATGCCAAACCTAAGGTTACTTGCTTTTCGAGATCACAAGGGAATTAAATCTGTAAGCCTTCCAAGTGGCCTTGACTCGTTGCCAAAAAATTTGAGATATTTTTTGTGGGATGGATATCCATGGAAGTCTCTGCCTCCAACCTTTTGTTCTGAAATGCTTGTGGAGGTTTCCCTACGAGACAGCCATGTGGAAAAACTTTGGAATGTAGAACTGGTATGCACCGTCCATGTATTTATTATTACTATTTTTTTCCTGTTTTGATAAAAGTTTTAAGTATTTTATCATCGAAATTCGAAAATGAAACCAAAAACTGAACGTGAAATCTTATGATTTAAGAAAATGTACTAATGTGTTTGAACAATTGTATATTGTTACAGAATTTGCCAAATTTAGAGATATTTGACCTAAGTAACTCGAAAAAGCTGATAGAGTGTCCAAATATGTCTGGTTCCCCGAATCTAAAATATGTAAGACTTAATGGTTGTTTAAGCTTGCCTGAAGTTGATTCGTCAATTTTCTTTCTCCAAAAGCTTGAAAGTTTAATCATAGATGGATGCACGTCGCTTAAGAGCATTTCCAGTAACACTTGTTCACCAGCCCTCCGTCACTTGAGTGCCATATATTGCATCAATCTCCAAGAGTTCTCAGTCGCATTTTCTTCAGTTGATAATTTGTTTTTGTGTTTGCCTGAGTTGGATGCGAATAAATTTCCATCATCAATATTGCATACAAAAAATCTTGAATATTTTTTATCTCCTATCAGTGATAGTCTTGTCGATCTTCCTGAAAACTTTGCCAATTGCATTTGGCTTGTGAATTCACTGAAAGGTGAACGTGACTCTTCCATCACCTTACATAAAATACTTCCTAGTCCTGCTTTCCTGAGTGTAAAACACTTAATATTATTTGGTACTGATGTTCCTTTCTTGTCTGAAATCCCAGACAACATTTCCTTACTATCGTCATTAAAGTCTTTAAGACTAGTTAATATAGCCATTAGAAGCTTGCCTGAAACCATTATGTATCTTCCCCAACTCGAAATTCTTGGTGTTTACAATTGTAAAATGCTTCAATCTATTCCGGCCCTTTCACAGTTCATTCCATATTTCATTGTCAGGAATTGTAAATCTCTTGAGAAAGTGTTGCGTCCAACGAGTGAACCATTTTACAAACGCAGTCGTGGTTTACTGCTTCTTAACTGCATAAAATTAGATCCACTTTCATACCGAACAGTTTTGGAATATGCTATTTTTTGGATTGAAGTTGGAGCAAGAAAAAATTCAGAAAATGAAGACATGTCTTTATATTATGACAATGGTATTATTTGGTACTTCTTACCTGCTATGCCTGGCATAGAATATTGGTTTCATCACCCTTCTACACAAGTTTCTGTTACTCTTGAGCTTCCTCCTAATTTGTTGGGTTTTGCATACTACATGGTTCTTTCTCCAGGCCATATGGGATATGGTGTAGATTTTGGATGTGAGTGCTACTTGGACAATAGTTCAGGTGAAAGGATCTATATAACAAGTTTCACAAGATCCAACTTCTACCACAAGTCCTGGGATTTAACTAATGCTTCAATCCACATGATGTCACATCATGTGGTTTTGTGGTATGATCCACAAAGTTGCAAACAGATAATGGAAGCAGTTGAAGAAACAAAATTCATTAATGATGTGAGCATCAATTACAATCCAAAGCTTACATTTAGATTCTTTATTGAAGAAACCCAATGTAATGAAGAAATGATAGTAGAGTGTGGTTTTCACTGGATGTATCCCTTTGAAGCCCGTACAATTTAAAATAGAACTGAGGATATCAAATCCAATGAGCAAGAATATACAGTTCCTCCAACAAACAAGTGAGAGCAGTGTGTCGTTGAAACTCTGTCCAGTTTATGAAGTAGATGAAACGGAAGACTTGAGGTAATGTTCCTGGCACTCGTTGCAATGATGTAACTTGGAAACTAAATTTAGTTTACACACTCTTCCATTTTCTGCTACTGCAAATAACCCTTTTATGGACAGGTATTCACTCGAACGACTCTTGCATATTGGATTTGATGGAGACTTGTGGCTTCCAGAAGAATCAAGGAAGTCCTAGACGCGTGGCTTCCTCTTGAAGCTGGAGAAGTAAGGAACTATGTTTGTTTCCAATACTTAGATTTAGCTCGTTTGATGTTCTAACTAAATTCGTTATTTCCTTGGAATATAATGAGTTATACACAATTCATTGGAATTTTGCTTATGATGCAGGGGTCTCCAGGAATTGCAAGACGGACTTAGCCAAGTTCTAATGTTTAAATAAGTCGAATAACGTACCAAAAGAAGATCTTGTATTACATCCAGATGACTATGAACTGCCTGAAATCAATCCAGCATGGGATAGTAAAAGCTAGAAAACTTTTGGGCAGTCATGGAAAGAGCACCTTAGATAATCTTCAATTTGCAGTTGAATACCTGCTTGGTTATTAAATCCTTACACATGCTAACATTACCGAATAATTACCAGGGTTGCGATTGACTTTAAGAGAAATAGATTGATCTATCATGATGGTTACATAAAGAGTTAGAGAACGAAATTGTGTGGGATGGATATCAATCTTTCCCTGCCATATACTATTTTGTGCTTCAGTAAAAACTTGAAGTGTTTCAATTATAAAAAGAAAATGAAGTGACAACAATGTACTAACTGTTAACTATGTGAAACAGAAATTTCAGATTGTATTCATATAACTATGTATATATGAAGGCTTAAGATGAATTATCATATCATAAAGTAAAATGACCTAATAGATTCTAGATGGGCTCCTAAATCTGTAATGCTAACTTGTTCTGTCTGTCCGTTATACATTGTTACAAAATCTGCCAAATAGAACATTGAAAATTACTAAAAATTATTTCATGCTGCAACAGTGGTAATGCGTGTTACAGAAACTGCACAATAATTTTGTCATCAATTCCAGTGTATTCTCATCAAGTTAACAAAAGATAAAACAAAAAATGGATAAAAGTCCTATGAAGATTCAAAGTGGAAGATCAAAGCTTGAAACAAAAGGCACAGAAGCATATCAGATCTCTCCAAATCTGAAAGTCAGGTTTCAGTTAGTACACTTTTCTTAAATTTATCAAAATAGCAATTTAGTCCTTTAAATTGAACAGCATCAATCAATCTAGTCCGTTTGTCATGATGCAGCAAAAGACTATTCAAGTCGATATGTAAGTCTTGTATTAGTTTTGATGCATGTTCACTAAAAGATATTTTGATAGAGTGACTAAATTGATGGACGTTCTTTAGTTTAGCGGACTAATTTACTATTTCGTAAATTTGAGGAACTAAATTGCTCGACCATTACAATTATGAGGACCGAAATACCGAACATTCTCTCCTTCAAAATCACTGTCAGCTACCAGCTGATCCCTATGCTGCTCCTCCTGTTCTCTCTTTTTAGCCTCAAGTTCCTGACTTACTCTCTTCTTTGTAAGAAATTCTGACAGACCTTTAAGAGTAGTTTCAGTCTCACTGCCCTTGAGAAGCTGCTCTGCCAATTCAGCTGGAGTAACCAGTGTTTTCTGAATTGTTTCCTCAATCTCCCCGAACAGGGTGTGTTCTTTAATTCCAAGGTAACGGAAAGCTAACTGCCTAAAACCAAAGGGAGTACAATAGGACATGTGGATATGAACATCCATGCGACCAGGGCGCAACAAAGCTGGATCAAGCTTTTCCTTGTGGTTTGTTGTGAACACTATAATCCTCTCATCTCCACAACTTGACCATAGGCCGTCAATGAAATTGAGCAGCCCAGATAGTGTCACCTGTGGATCAATGTGATGAGGCTCAAATTATTATTAGAGTGAAATAATGTACTTTTAAGTAGTAAAACAAATATTAGTACAACACAACTCTAAGAGTAGTTTTGAGTAGAGTTATTCCCGTCGATTTAACCATTGATAATGGCATGTTTTATTTATGATCAAATACACAGAATTTCATATAAATTGGACAGTTTGTAACTATGTAATTTTAGAATTTTATAAAAATTAAACAAGTTTATCTACTTAAAAAGAACTTCTTTCTTTGTTAAGATATAAGGGATAATCATAACTCTGTTTCTTTGTTTGCTGCTATTCACATGAGTATGTGTGATCCTGATTTAAGATGCCTGTGTGTTTCTTTCAGTCAAGTTCCCTCTAAATTTTCAGTTTTTTCACAAGATAGCAACATAGTAGCAGTTTTGATTTCACTCACAAACATTCCTCTGTACCCTCCCATACCAATTGAGCTCTACTACAAGAACATGTTTAGCTATAATAAGAGTACATTTCAGTTCACTTTAGAATTCTGTCTCTAATTCCCTCAGTCAAGTTTAAATGCGAACAAAATTATCATATCTGTTATTATGTGTCACTGCTTTTCCTGGTCTTTTGTTTCCCTCCCTATCCCATACCTTTATCTAATATGTATCTTATAGTTATAATATAGGAACCAGCAGAAATAAACATGCTCAAAATTATAAATTAATTACATTAACTATTGAATAACTAACTATTCAATGCAGTCAGTCACAATTTCTTGCGGCTCAGTTCCGTCATTAACAAAAAATTATTGCGGTCCAATTCAATGTCTAACAAAATATCCAAATCTCAATGACTAATTTGGTATCATTGTCTGTCAACGATGAATTGGGCCGCAAACAAATTATGAAAGACAAAATTGGATATTTAGTTATGAATTGTGAACAAACTATCAAACATCAAAGAAATCAAGAGACAGGATATAGCTGCAAACCTGTTTGTCGTTGCATCTACCAGATTTAGACTGTGAACTACGATCTTGAAACTCGACAGTACAATCAATATCCTCAACAACAACAATAGACCTATTCGGCATAGCAATCAACAACCTTCTCAACTCAGCATTACTACTCAACTCACCAAGTTCCAAATCATATACATCAAAATGCAAATAATTCGCCATAGCAGCAACCAAACTACTCTTCCCGGTCCCAGGTGGACCATACAACAAGTAACCTCTTTTCCAAGCTTTCCCAACTTGCCTATAATACTCCTTCCTCTTAACAAACCTCTCCAAATCCTCCATAACAAACTCCTTTAAATCGCGATCAAGTGCCAGCGTATCAAACGTCGTTGGATGATCCAACGTAGTCCCCAGCCACGCGTCATTGAGATTCCCATATAGATTCTGGATATCAATCGTAAAGATCTTCAGCGCTTTCACTTCTTGTTTCTTCGATCTTGCTTTTTCGAGAATAAAAGGAATGTAGCTTTTTAAAACCATGTCTTTGTGTTTTCTGCTGAAAGTTAGTTCCAGTGAACGTACTTCTGATCTTACCGGAACTGTTAAATCACGGTTGTTACGAAGATTTTCAACACGACGACAAAAGAGAATCCATTTAAGCTTAACGCCGTTGAAATAATCAGTTACCAATTGATCACGCTCCATTGTGAGAGTAAAAGTTTGTTGACGATCGGATTTGCTTACGCGGAAGCGTTTTGTTGAAGGTGAAACTATAGTGCCGAGATAGGTTTCTGCAGCGGAGTAGATTTGGTTATTGTCAAGACCTTCGAATTCTTCGATCACCATTGTTACGTCGGTGGAGAAACGACAGTAAACGGATTTGATTCCGGTGAAGACCATGTCACGAATGTCCATTGGGAGAAACTCGTTGGCGACGGAACGGATTACCATGGCGGTGCCGGCTATGGAGGCGGCTGTGGTGAGGATGGTTTTTGCGGTTGCTAGGTTTGTCTCCGATGAGGAGGAGGTGAAGGAAGAAAAAAACGACGACATTTTTTTTTTTTTTTGGTTTGAAATTTTTGGGGTTTATGTGAGGTTTTAGGGTGATGTGAATTTTTGTAGTCGGTTCGAGAAAGATCCGAATGACCAAAAAAATCAAATGGGTTATCTAAAAAAACGGACCCTACTAACTTGCCCAACAAGTCAATATCCTTTTTTTATTTTTCTTTCACTAAAGTCGATATGCATTTTTGTCGAGCAAGTCAATATCCCCCTCTCTCTATGTAAAACACTTCATTTTTAATTTGTTATCATAATTTTGGTACGAGATTTTTACCACCATTAACAATGATTAATTTCCATCATAAAATTGTGAGACATAAAAGATGATTTCTCTTCAAGCTTGGAATCGAACTCTTACCACATACTTAAGGGAATTAAGTTCTTTACCACGTGAAACAATTTATTGTTGGTATTTTGATGTTTTTTTTTTGTAGATAGAAGAAATGGTAAAACGATTATAAAATCGCAGACATAAATGGAGGTCTTGAGTTCGAACCTAAATCATGGTATTTGACTTAACAATTTTCCCATTTTATCAGTTAAACTAGGCCTTGTAGACTTTGATTTTTTTTCCCTTCTATTAGAAGGCGAAATAAAGGACAAGTTTAGTTTTCGGCACATCCACTGCACTAAGGAATCAGTGAGCAATATGATATCTAATTGAGGAGAAGAGGTAAATCCACATCTTCAAAAAGTCGACATTAATAGCACCAAACTTAACCAACCAACAACACGTGTTACCTTCTCTCAAGATATGAGTAATGGTGACCATCCAAGAAAGATAAGAGAGCTTCTAATGAGTGAAATGTAAGTTGCGTGGGAATTGAATCTATTCCAGACTAAAACTCAAATTCCTTGATAATAGACATATAACCAAAATCCCAAACAAATTGAATGTTTCTTCAAATAACTAAAAGTTCAACCAATAAATTTAAAGTTTTAGCACAAATCTGATTTCCCTATCGTTTTTCAAGTCAAGAGGCCTCCCAAACCTATGTATTCAACAAATCCTCCAAATGAAGGCTTTGAAAATGCTATTTTTTCACTAGAGAAGGTCACGGTTGAAAAAATTCCTAGTCGAATGAGTATTTCAGCATTACCGGTAACCATGATTTCTCCAGTTACAATGTCGCAAACATTACTAACATAAATTTTCGTCGGTAAATACATTTATTTTTTTTCACGTTTCACGTTACTAGCGGCTAGAACTAGAAATCTTTAGCGACTTTGAATTCCCCTTTACCGGTTTCCCTCAAAAAAAAATTCCCTTTACCGGAGATTTTGGATTCCACAAAAACACGTTTTTTCATAATAAAAATCCATATTGGCAGCTTTGGCAAGTAAAAAAAACACATTGTAATCCATAATATGTCAAGAGTTTAATTTCTATGTATCGTCAGTGGAAAAAGTTTACACTATCAACCCATTAAAACCAATTATGTTTGTAACTTTAGAAGTGTCTAAGGTAAAAGTCAAAACATTTTTATTGATTTGAAGATGATTAAGAGACAGTGAAATGGTAACTGCATATGAGTAAAATCCACGTTTAAAATTATGTCATGTAAACTATAATATGTAAGAGAAATCATTGTGGGCAGTGGCGGTCGAACCCGTTACTTTGTTTGGGTATCGGCTAAGGCATGCTTTTGTTTCCCAGTTACTTGACAGACATTTCGTATTTTGAGTGTCCTCTTTGGCACGTCTTGTACTAAGGAGGTGCCTTGGTTATTGTGAATATATACCATTTTGGCTTTTTCAAAAAAAAGAAAAAAAGAAATCATTGTGTGAAAGTGCATATAACACATCATTTTTAGAGACAACGAATAACATAATGAAACCTCATTAAGGGTGTGTTTGGTTTGGGAGAAAAGTTGTAAAGAGAGAAATAGGGAAGAGAGTGTGAAAAGAGAGAAATAGATGAGAAATAGAGTGGATTTGATGTATGGTTTGGTTTAAGAGAAAGATAAGAGAAATAGAAAAGAGAGAAGTGTGTTTGTTTTTTTATAATGACAAAAATACCCTTAAATGAAAAGCTCAATATATTTTTTATTTAGAATTTGATTTCTTATGAAACTTATTCGACTTTCACCTACTTGACAAGAAAATACATAAAAAAAACATATTTATTCTTACTAATCAACAGATTATATAAAACTTAAAAAAAAATATTATATAAAAGAAAGGAAGAAATTGATTCAACGGGAAAAGAAGAATGATTAAATATAAAAATCATGGAAATGGTACAAATGTGAAAGATGGAAAAAGAGAAGGGGGCATTAATGAAAATTGAATTAAAAAGACCCTTTATTCTCACTTTTTTCGCTGGGTAGGGGAAATTGAAAAAAGTGGTGCGTCCCACTAATTGTGTCTCTCTTCCCAACTTCTCTCATGTCCAAACAAGAGAAATAGACCATCTCTCTTGTACTTCTCTCTTCCAACTTCTCTCTCACCTCTCTTCAACCAAACAAAGGCTAAGTGTAAAAAAATCTTATATTTACCCCCAAACAGTTAGTGATAAATGAGGCTTCTAATACTGTTACAACGTTCATCTCACTATTATTGACAAATCAGACCGCCACTAAATTTAAATATTTTACCCGTCCAACAACTTAGAGGCGGTCTCATACACCACTAACCTCATGGTTTTCCATAAATAACATTTTTTGAGATTGTTTTGTCAATAATATACAGAGACTTATGGTAACATGACAAAAAAAATGTACAACGACTTGGATTCCACAAATTGTTGGGGTCTCGTGGGCACGGGTAATCTTCTTATAGTTGACCAGTAATGTGTTTTTTTTTTGTAGTGATTTTTTTTATTTAGGTCAAAATCTGTTGGAGGTTTTAATGACTAACCTAAAATAGACAATTTCTATTGGGAATTATTCAAATTTCCTTTTAATCCTTTTCCATTGGCTTGGAATTTGATTGCTTGTCCTAATAGACTATGGATAAAGGTGATGAGTAAAAAATACTCATGTGGTAATTTTTTTTTTTTTTT
>Ga0209282_1002281_pt1 | contig 10987 bp, 7 predicted proteins | sample Mtrugardesep15_FD_187529 | JGI IMG/M metagenome (GOLD analysis project Ga0209282, IMG submission 187529) | Root nodule microbial communities of legume samples collected from California, USA - M. trunc garden sep15 (SPAdes) (version 2) | ecosystem: Host-associated > Plants > Roots > Nodule...
TTTTGATTACAAAAAAAAAAAAAAAACTAGTGCAAAATATGTTAGTCTTTAATTTTTATTCATCCGACTCCTACCGAAAAACTATAAATAATGTAATCAAATTTAAGGATCTTTAACCCCCTCATTGATCATCATCCTTTAATGTTGTAGAAGAATATGTGTGTATGTGAAAAGACATGCATATGCGAGAATTTTTTATATGCCTAAATATAAAATAGGGTTAATAGTGCTTTACCCCCTGTAATATAAGTCATTTCCGATTTTCCCCGTAAAATATTTTTTTTGAATTTCATCCTTGTAATTTGAAATTTTTTGGTTTTAGACCTTCATGGAAAATTTCACCCCCTGTAATTTGAGAAAATTTAGGTTTACCCCGTTGTAATTTGAGCAAATTTCGGTTTACCCCCTGTTAATTTGAGCAAATTTTGGTTTACCCCCTACCTTATCTTCGATTTTGTACAGTCAAAATTCATGAAGGTCCAAAACCAAAAATCTTCAAATTACAAGGACGAAATCCAAAAAAAATATTTTACAGGGGTAAAACCGAAAATGACCTATATTCCAGGGGGGTCAAACACTATTAACCCTATAAAATATTGTCATATTACTTTTAAAAGTTTTCTTTGTTAGAACATGTATCCATTATTACCGTATGTCTGAGTAATGTCCAAGGTGTGTTGAATCAAAAAATAAATAAAAATTGGACACTTGTCTGAGTAGTCCGATACGCGTCGTACACGTGTCGGGCCCCGACATGGGGACACGCCTAACCTCAGCAGTGCTAGTGCTTCATAGATAAAACGGAAAATATTATTGCAGTAAATTTTGCCCGAAATGGCTTCAAGTTTAAAATCAATCCAAACTGAGCGACTAAATTGTGTTCATTATAAACCAACCACTTAGGATAAGTCAGTAAATTAGTTACCTTTTGGTATACAACAGACAAACTGTTAAATTCATCAAATATGCGATCTTTAACTTCACTGCTCTGAGTATCGGCAAATACTGAAACTGCTTGTTTTGGTGGGTTCACCACACTCTCAGCCACCGATACATTGTATTGTAGAAGCCTGTAATAAAATAAGGCCCTATCATGAACATCCTGCAATCAACAAAAGCTCATGTAACATAATGTTGTGACACAAACAAATATCTTCTACTATTATCCACAAATATCTAATCGCATTTTTTGACAATTCAAATAGTAAGTAGTAAATAACAACTCAAACCTGGTGAAAATCAGCAAGACCAGCGGCCAGTGCAGCTCCCAGTGCTTTCTGAGTCTCAGGGGGTCTCTTAAAGAAACACTTCATTACTGCAGTAAGAAGATGCAAGCGAACCTGCATCAAGACACTCATTTTTCAATTAAGTATAGAAAAAGACATGAAATATCTTCTACTATTATTTATCAAACTAAGAAAAAAGATTTGGTGAGCAACTGCAAGGATGTGTAAATGATGTATGCATATTCTCTATTCAATACAGCCATAGAATTATAGGAAAATCAAATTATATTCCCTTGCAGATCCAAAACCAACATGATTCCATGGTAGCTGGGCGGTACTCACAGTCTGACTAGGGGATGCTGAGGCTGGTCAATTGCACCTCTATTCTACATAAATATACGAAGATTTAAGATGAAACATAATGTTTATACTGTTCATGTTTCTGCTGGGGCAGGATGGAATTGTTGAAGTGGGGGGGTGGATGTGGGGGTGTCCTCAAGTGTAAAAAGAAGAAGAGAAAAATGATCATGCCTACGCCATGTCACAACTTTGGCGGGATACAAACCCAACAATGATTTGATGGCAGACGTGGGTACTCATGGTAAGACCGCAGTGATTCACGTTTTTGCTGGGGCTGGATAGAATTAGTGAAGCGGAGAGATTCTAAAGTGCCAAAAAAATACATGAATAATGCTAGTGGATATGCCATGTGACAAAATTGTTAGGATACTTCAAATTATACCAACCAGAAGAATTAGTGAAAGCAAATACCGTAAAATGTCAGATTTACACCTTACAGTTAATGGCTTAAATTTTTGGGATAATTGGATCATGAAGGCATCAAATACAGAAATCTAAATCTCAAATGCTGACATTACAAGACTGCAAATCACAAAAAATCATGTATACTACCTCGGCAGAATGCTCCTCGTCCCAATTTTCAACCAGACTTTCCAAGACATACGGAGCATCATGCATGTCTTGAGAATATTCCCCCAGCATCCATATGAGAGCTGCCTTAGCCTTAGGTTCTTGGACATTGTTGCTACTGATATTCCCTACAACAGCAATACAATCTTGACTCCATTGAGGATATTTTCTTAGAAGATCTTTCACAAGCACCTGCATAAAATGAACTTTCGAACTTGTTACTCTATTCTACCATTACCAGGTCAAAACAATATGTCATGATTTTTACACGCGTTCATATATGTTAGCGGTTCAATATTAATCTTAGGCAAAAATGCCAGGGTATCTAGCAAGTATTTGTCATGTTTACCAGAGCTTCAGACGTAACATAGTCCTTTTCCATCTCAAGAAACTGCAGAAGCCGATCAACAATAGCATTGACATCATACTGCTGTAATGCTATCTTTCCAACAGCCCGAATTGATTCCCTTGCAATTGGGATGTCAACATTTGCAGCATATTCACATAATTCTGTCACTGTAGTGGGACACAAAAATTATATAAGCATTACCAAAAGGAAAGGGAATGAATCAAACCGGTGATCAAATGGAAAAATGAAATTGTCACAATTTCTCCCTCTCCTAATCCCCTTTTTTTTCTAGCACATTGGGGGAGTTACTTACCTATCTCATAGGTGTTACTTTCATTTGCAACAGCAGTCAGCATTTCAAGCTTCAACTTTTTGACATATGATGGCTCATTATACTGGCAATAGAAGTGTTTGTAGTCAGAGGAAAATATATATGGTGCACGCATGACCAAGAGATGCAGGTGGCTTAGAATTGCATAAGATTGTTCCGGACTTCCGGAGCTCACTTGAGTTAAGAGAGGGGCTTTGATACGCTCATATACCTTAAACAAAAAGAAGTTGCATCAGAAATCACATTGCTTGTGGCAAGCAACCAAAGATGAAAAGATACAGTAAAAAATAACTAAAGATCAAACCAAAAGGTTTAAATAATGAAAATGATAGTTTAATTAGGTTTCTATGTAATCAAGCTGAGCCTTATGCAAATATGGTAACATAAGCTTGACGCTGATCATGAGTTGAAGTAAAATAGCCCCCTCGTTTGTTAAACAGTTTAAGCCCTAATATTCACATATGATATACTGAAATTACACATTTGTTCTCATACAAACAAACAAATTTTAATGTATAAGACCCATTGATTTCTTTTTGCTAGAATGAAGCATGCAATTTTTATGTTTCATGAGTGCATTGTCGATCTTTATTCTTCTCCTGGTTGCAAAAAAATGGAGTTTGTAACATATATGATATGGTGTTTGTGATCAATGTTGTAGTTAACTACTCATATACTAATCATGTATATAAGTAATATCAACAGTGATGAAAAAATATATGAATCCTTCGTTTAAATCATATAGCACCTATGATTTGAGGTGCATAAACATGAAATGATCTCAACTCCTCTAACTGACACTAAAGTCTAAACATTCAAAAACACATAAGACAGAACACAACATGATGGATATAAATTATAATGAAATAGCAAAGAATTTAAAACGGAAATAAAAAAAACTATGTTATACCTTTTTTGGGAGACACACGTACACATTTTTAGGGGTGTCACGAAGAGTTTGTTTGAACTTATATTATGGTATGAATAAACACTTGTATAAGTGTATGGAAGAGCTTATAAACTATTACTATTTTCCACTTGTGCCATGTATGAGCTCCACAAGATGGATAGAAACAGCTTATACAGAGTTTATGCGGACTTCACTCTCATTTCCTCTTCTATGGTAAGTAAACAATTTATGCATAAACTCCTACATGATCAACACTTATTGAATAAGTATTTACTTAAGTTATTTACGCTGACACTCATAATCAATAGCAGGTTATGATGTGAAAAAAATAAAATACAAACCATACACAAAAACAAGATTTAAAATCACAGAAATGGAGCCAACTGAAAAAGTTATCAATAATTGAACTGCTCATGGGCTGAACAAGCCAATCATCCTAGTTAAATTAACTAAACAAGCTTTAGTATACTGCTCGGGCTTATTTATCAATACAGAATCTATGGCGAACTGAGCCAAACTAGTTTAAACCAAAGGAACTCGCAGATAGCTTAGTTTACTTGCACCGAGTCTAAGTCTAAGGTTAACGCTACCCAGTTATGTGTCCATGTATGAATACCACAAGCATCGCCTTACACAACCTTAATGCCAAATACATGTCCCCCATGTATGATTCAGTGAGCTACTAAAAGTAAGTCATATGGAAAAATAATCAACTGAAAAGTAAAGTTGTATGGAAAAATAATCAACTGAAAAGTAAAGTTGTATGGAAAAATAATCACACAAAACTATGTTGTAAAGAAAAACAGGTAGTATAAATGATGTTTTCACACATACACGCAGATCAATACATACCTGCTGATGTACATCAGCCATAGATAAAGTCAAGTGCAGAAATACTTTTGTAGTTGCCAAGACAACAGCACCATTTGCATGTTGGAGTCTATCTTCAAGGAGATTCATTATATCAAATATTTCACTGTTATCTGATGGAATGTACTTGGCCACCAATTCCATCACAAGACATTGTGCCCATTCACTAAATTCCTTAATGCTGCACGTAGCAAACAAAAGAAACCAATAAGTTGTTGAAAAATTAGTATTTTTTGCAAGATACTATAGCTGCTTTTATCTCTTATGCCTGCCGCAATGAGAAAGACATTTTATAGTCTAAAACGAACAAAATAAGCAATTAAGGTAATTAAAAATTCTTATCCACATCTGTGAAGTAACTATTCAGTCAACCAAATACTCCCACAATCATACCTAGAATAACTGATTTTATAATTGTAGGCAAGGAGAAAGAAGCTAATATACTGGCAGATTATACAGTAGCTATAGCATTTGTCAAAATGAGAAATAGAAAGATGCAAAATAATCGTTAAATGGGAACCCCGGAGGAGGGTGGTTTTGAAGCTTCAGTATATCTGGTATGTGGCAACAGATGAAAAACATAAATTATGCACCTCAGCTTTCTAAAGTAGTTCAAAGGATATCGGAAAGTATTGAAAAGATTACCGATTCAGTAGGTAATAAACAATTGGCTTGCTATGCAGAGTTTCTCTCTCCCTAGCTGCTTCCTCTGAAGTGGTTGACTCTAAGGTCCAAATTTCTTGTAAAGCAGACAAACAATTTGCAACTACCTGATGAAACAAACAAGATCATGTTTAAAAATAAAGTGCAGATCATTTGGCAAATGCAGTTATTTCAAATTTGTTAAATAGGAAGACATTTACCGTCCTAATATATATGTGAACAACAAATGAAAAATAATAGAAAGAACAAAAAAAAGAACATCCATTTTTGAGGAACCTAAAATAGTAAAGGATATGGTAGTTAGAGAAAGTGGAAGTTCAGCTTAAACATGTATATTCATTTCACTTTGACAAGTGATGATGGATTAAACTCGCACATGACAAAAGAAACACGAATAAGAAAATGAGAACAGCTTCAATCTTTTATATAGTATTTTTTTTTTTTTTACGGGCTTTAATATTGCTTCTTTAAGATTAAGGAAATCAGATATCTCTAATGAAGCTATAAAGAAGAAAATAGAAAAGTTCACAGAACATGTTGCAGGGCCTGATAATAGCATTGCTTACGACAGCATAGAAAGTTGACATGCTCATCCAAATAATGTTGAGGGGAAAAAAAAACTAAAAACGAGCCAGTTTATACTACAGTACAAATAGATGGATCTATTCTATAAGTGGTGGGAGCAATCAATCCATGTCCAGTAGAGGGGGATCGTACTGTAATATAAAATGAAGCGTAGTTTCCGAAGAAATAAAGAGCCAAAGCTCCCAACTACGGAGGTAACCACAAGCCCAAAGCACAAGCCAAAACATAAATGTAATAACCCCTACATTAACTCCCCACTCTACTTACATTCCTTTTACCTTTTCTCTCTCCAGTAACTACACCAAGAAACCGATTTACGTCAATTATACATTGGACTATGTAGATTAGCTTGGTTTAGCTTGGTTCTAGGGGAATCTCTTACCTCATCATAAAGTTGATGATTAAGGGTGCGTTTGATTTTCTAAAAAACAGGGGACTAGACAGGACAACTTTTTTTCGTACCCTGTTTGATTTAGAAACGGGTCATGGGATCGGACAAGACAGGTAGCAAGAGACTGGACAAAAACAGGAATTCTTGTCCCTCACTAAAAAACCATGACAAATTTTTTTGTCCAGAGTACAGACTATAAAAAATATCAAAATACCGTTTTTATTTTCCAACATAAAAAATATTATCTCTCTCTCTCTCTCTCTCTCTCTCTCTCTCTCTCTCTCTCTCTCTCCAGTATAGTTTTGTCTTGTCCTGTACTATTTTCTCTTGTACTGTTCTGTCAAGTACTAACTTTTTTACAAATCAAGTGCACCCTAAGTACATGCCTCCATGCTATAAGTGGTGGGAACGACCAATCACCATCCGGTACAGGGAATTATACTCGAATAAAAAATGAAGTGTGGTTACAGATAAGAGCCAAACCCCTCCATTTCCCAACTAAGGAAGTAACTTCTAGCCCAAAGCACAGGCCCAAAAAAATGCAATAGCTCCTACACTAGCTCCTCCCTCAATTTACATTCATTTTTACCTTTTCTCTATCCGGTAAAAAACTCCTCAAAGAAACCTATTTACATAAATCATTAGACTATGTAGATTAGCTTGGTTCTATAGGAATCTCTTAAACCTTCACGAAGTTGAACAGAACTGTTGTGATTTATCATATTTTGATGATTAGGTTACCATAAAAACACAAACCTTACCTGAGTATCCTGGTCATTGAGCATCAAATGCTTCAAGGTTTCTGGAAAATCTGCATCGATACACGTGGAGGCTGATATATGATACAGTTTCAAAACACCAATTACTGCCACCGTCCTGACATAACTATTATTATCCTTCAACCCTGACCCTAAAGGCCCAACCAAATACTCCACCAAATTCGCCACTCGAAGTGAACACAAACTCCTCAATGCCAGTCCCCGAATCATTGGATCCTGATCCTTACAATCCCTTTGTAGAAAATTAATCGTCAAAAGAGCAAGATCCGGATTAACCTTGGCATAGTTTCCAACATACAGGTAACACATTTTCTTCAAAACAATGTCTGATGTTGCTGAACACATGACCATCTCACCGAAGAGAGACGAAACATCAATACCTATAGTCATGTTTGATATCACCTTCTTGTAAAGATCCCTTTTAGAGTCATCAGTACCCGGAGCTCGACTCCCAGCAAGCTGCCGTAGCTGTAATTTTAGATCAGATACTTCACTCTTCCTGTTTAAATTAAATGTTAGGTCAGAACTCGACGAACTATAAGTATATGAGATAATTTTGAACAATCCACCACATGAGCATAAGATAATTGCGATATCAATAATGGATAACACATTTCAGATATAAGAAAACATAATATAAAATTAGTAATAGCTAAATGCACGAACTCGTTAAAGTTAAAATTCAATGGCATTGGATCTTCAATGTTCATGAAAACCTAGAATTTGCGTATATGAATATAAGCGAATACGTGTTGTGATATAAAAACAAAATTAGATGCAATTTCGTGTGTGCTAAGATCCAAAAAGCGGCAATTGCGATGCAATTTGTTCTATCGATGACTACAAATTGAAATTGTAGATCATATAGATAGAAAATTAGTGAGATGAAGAGATGAGTGAGGGAACGGACCCGGACGGTTGCGACGGCGAAGGAGATCGATTAGATTGCGGTGGTGCAGGAGCCATAGCCACTGGAAGTTGACTAGCAAACGCTCCTCGGGAAATTCGCGCCGTCTTTGAAGAAAGTGAGATCCAATCAACAAAGATAGAAGATGAAGATCGATAGTTGGAGTTTTTGCAGTGATGATTGTTAAGCTTCTACACTCACTTTTCTTTATCAAAAATGGCGAAAAAACTATGAAAAAAAATTTATAATTGAAAATGAAAACTTAATATTACATCTGCAGATACGGTTTCGACGTAGCACAAGCTGACGTGGCAAAATCTGGTTGCTTTTTATTTCTCTTTTTTTACCCTTCCAGCACAGGTTCTGTTTAAGATTTTCAAACAAGATAATTCATTCATTGTTAAAAGGTTTTTTTTTTTTAAATAGACTTAATGTCTAGAAATCAACTCTTAACTAAATAAGTAAGGAATCTATGATTTAAATATCGGTCTTTACATATATAAATGTGATCAATTGAGTTATGAGTTTATTTTCGTAGAGACGACAGCTAAGTACATACATTCTTCCAAATGTAATAAAAATACAATACAACTCACTTGTTTATTATATCAAAAAAACACAAAAAAAGTTAGTTACACTTAGGATATATATTAACATTTGTCTAAAAAATTATCTAAGATAAAATAAAGGCGATTATGATAAAAGTAATTCAAACATGATATGATAGCTCAATAACTCAATTGATTTGAGCAGAGGAATAAAGAGTTGAATGTTTTAGTTTCATACTCTGGTGGAGGTAAAAATAATAATTTAACATTTTTAAAAAAACTTGGCATTATTAAGAGATAGTTGGCTAAAAATACGTCACTTGGTCGAGTGGTCAAAGACGGGTGGGAACCAAATGAAATTTTGGAAGTTGTTGATTGAGTTGTGAGGTGTTTTAATAAGTTGCAAGGATTGTGGCAGTGAAAGAGGATGAGGTTTTAAGGAAGAGCTCAATGAATGTAACCATGACATGGATGGATTAATGGGTCGACAAAATGAAGATAACAATCGAAGACATCATGAGTTGAACGAGAAACATGTAAAATGTTACTAAATAAAGAATAAACTTTTTGAACCCACTTAGGTTGGTTTGGTGTTCGTTTAGGACCTTAGATTGTGCTTCTTCTGTTTCTCTTCAGTATCAATTTGGACGGACTAATTTAGTTTTTTCAAAAAGAAAAAAGAACAGACCTTTAGTTAATTGTCCCTAACCGTGTCCCCAATATGAACAATGTTTGCCCCCTTGTGGCTCCAATCTCAACAATATTGCATTCAAATTGCAAAAGCAAATTGTCGATCTTATGAAACAGTTGTATTGTATTGATGTAGGATCTTGATTGTCATCTTTATCAATCTCATGATCAAAATTCTTTAGTAAGATAAAAACTTTAGAATAAACATCAGAAATACTTTATAATTACTAGTCTAAGAAAACTCAAAATTAGTGTTCAAAAAGAAATATCATTCGCATATTCAAGATAAAATTTTGATATCAGAATTGAATTAAACAATATTTAAGATTGTAGATCACATAGATTGAAAATGCAAGTAAAAAAATACAAAATAATGAAATCCTAAATATCACAAGCAAGATCGAAATGAACTTCAAAATAAGAAATTCAGAAAACACAAATGAAGTCTCGAATACTTATGTATCAAAAAATGTAGCATTAAAGACATTAGAATAATTCTTTAAATCTGTAATAGACAATAGATATGTATTAAATTGATGGTTTATTCGTAGAAAAATGTACACAAATGATCCTTCCATTTGTGAGGTTATCCAAGCAAAAACTCCCACTTGAGAAACCGCGGTATTGCGAGCAAAAAACGGTCATTGCTAAGATATTTCCACAACACAACACCAACACCGCGTGTCTTCTCACTAGAGTGTGATATGTCTGTCCTTCATCTCCCAAGGTTATCCTTTTCCCTCTTCACAATCTCTTCCTCGTTTTATCGCAGAGTCTATTCAACAAACACCTTAACCACACTCTTAAACAAACCACCAAAATCATCTCTCACAACTTCAGAACCAAATCTAGAACCCATAATAACCCCTAAAACCGAACCCTTATCACTCGAAAAACTCTTCATTCCTCCAAACACTCATGTCACTCACGACAACGCAAGAATCTTAAACGGTTCAAATATATTACTCAGTAACTACGCCAACGATGCTCAAATTATACAAGCAGATTTTGTCAAAAGCAGTGTTAGAACCGAAGATTGTCCTTCCGATGGTCTTCCTGAGTTCGCTCTTGTTGGTCGTTCCAATGTTGGGAAATCATCGCTTCTTAATTCTATTGTTCGCCGCAAGAAACTCGCTTTAACTTCAAAGAAACCTGGTCTCTTATTTTTACTACTACACACTTTTCTTCACTTTTTTTAAATTTTTTTCCTTCTAATCTGTGAAATTTAACGTTGATTGTATCTTTTTTTGTTTGTAGGTAAGACACAGTTGATTAATCATTTTCGAGTTAATGATAGTTGGTACCTAGTTGATTTGCCTGGATATGGGTATGTATGGTTTTAAGTTTTAACCTTACAAAGCAATCTTGTTTTATGTTACAAATCTGGGGATTAACATTTTAATTAGTGACTAATGTATGAACATGTCAGTATTGTTTGTGAATTTTGAGTGTCAAACATCATAACAGTAGGATTCCATTATTTATACAAGGTTGGAAATATCGAAGTTGTATTTGAGTCTCGTATTGCCAAAAATTCTTGGGCCATTGGAATGCATATATGTATTTGGTCACCTCATTTCATCTTGTGTGCCAACTTTTGAGAGTGCGATCGAAACCCGTTTAGCATAGTATTAGAACCGAATTTCGTAGGGCAAATGAGAGTTGTACCCAAACCCACACTAGACGTGAGCATTGTTATTGAAGTTGTACTTTAGTCTCATATTGTTAAGGTTCCATGGCTGTGCAATGTATACACGTCTTTGTGCACCCTCATTTTATGAGTTAACTTTCGAGAGTGAAATTAAAGT
>Ga0209282_1002282_pt1 | contig 10987 bp, 9 predicted proteins | sample Mtrugardesep15_FD_187529 | JGI IMG/M metagenome (GOLD analysis project Ga0209282, IMG submission 187529) | Root nodule microbial communities of legume samples collected from California, USA - M. trunc garden sep15 (SPAdes) (version 2) | ecosystem: Host-associated > Plants > Roots > Nodule...
ATAATTTAGTGTCTGTTGCCGATATGCAATTTACATTTTAAAATCGGGGATGCATATGTGCCAATGTGTCTCTAGTCCCTATGGAACATAAAAGTGTTTATTATAGAATTTTGTGGAGTATCTGATTTCCCATTAATCAAGATTTAATTTATCACGAAGAAATTGCACTCATCTCCCCTGAGATATGTATAAATAATACATACAACCCTAAATTTTCTTAGACATTGACCTCCCCTCAGTTACACTCACCTGGCCTCCCCTCTATTTTGTTAAAAATGAAGGGTGCATGTCATTTAAACAGACCTAAAGGGAGGCGCGTGAGGGAAATTTCTCCAATAAATTACGGCGGCGAGTGTTGACTTTAAAATAAGTAAGGGTGTGTGTGTCATTTACGCATACCTCAAGGGCCCCGAGTGCAATTTCCCTTTTTAATATCCATTTTCCCCAGAGTTTCATGATGATTCTAATCCTCTGTTTACACTATGATGAGATGGGAATAGTAAATACCTAGGGTTTATTATTATTATTATTCATACTAGCAGTCTGCCACCGAAATTTTTTTGAACAAAGAATGAGAAATGGGTAGTTCTTTGGTTGTTTACTTTACTCTGTATCCTGAAATTTTCTTTCTCTCAGGATGATACTGCATTCGAAAAGCAGAGTGCTCTGTTTGCTCTTGCTGTCTCAGATATAGTGCTAATAAACATGTGAGTTTTCCTCCTCTTCTTCATCAGGACATCTTCAGTACTAGCTAATTTCAGAAAGTTAAAAGTCTGTTTAGCGGCCTGTACTTGTTGTTTTGATGTTTTTCCAGTTGAGTCTTATTTCTTTATGCAACTAATTTTTCTCCGTCTGCAATACTTATAAAGGTGGTGCCATGACATTGGCCGTGAGCAAGCTGCAAATAAGCCTCTTTTGAAAACTGTCTTTCAGGTATCTTTTGTCAGCAGCCTATTGACTTCAAGCAGTTATATTGAATCTGAAAAATTGCCATTTATCTGATTCTATGCTTTCAGGTTATGATGAGATTGTTTAGTCCACGCAAAACAACACTGTTATTTGTCATACGTGATAAAACAAGGGTATATATGCAAAAGACCTTCATATTGTTTTCGTAATTATTTGAAGTTTTAATTTCTAATTCTATGCGTTTTAATCTGTTGTTGGTGCGATTAACCATTTCCTTTTATAGACACCACTTGAAAATCTAGAACCTGTTTTGAGAGAAGATATTCAGAAGGTAGTGCCATGCTTTCATCGTCATATGATGTTTGTTAAATTGTTCTATAGTATTTTTTTGACCTTTCTTGCTTTAATTTTTCACTCTGCAGATATGGGACTCTGTTCCTAAACCACAGGCCCACAAGGATACCCCACTGAGTGAATTTTTCAACGTACTTTCCTTTTTCATTTGACATTACTATTCTTATTGATAGTTTATATTAACTTATTGCTTGGTAACGAATAACCAGGTTGAAGTTGTTGCGCTTTCTAGTTATGAAGAAAAGGAAGAGCAATTTAGAGAGCAGGTATGAATTGTGCACCAGTTTCGTTCTGTTTTACTTGCTGATGGTATTAGCTGACCCGTTATTAGGATTTTATGGTGTATGCATCTCCATATCTGCATCTGTGACAATGTTCCTTGCATCTTAATCTGTATATATGAATTATAGTAGATATTTAGCTTCCATGTTGAAAACAGATACTTTGGTTAAATAAATATCTCTTACTTGCTAACGTGCATATTTTCTTGTGTCGATTTAATTTAAATGCAGGTTGCCAGCTTGAGGCAACGTTTTCATCAGTCTATTGCTCCTGGTGGACTTGCAGGGGATCGGCGTGGAGTAGTTCCTGCTTCTGGATTTTCTTTTAGTGCTCACGAAATATGGAAAGTCATTAAGGAAAACAAAGATCTTGACCTTCCTGCACACAAGGTTAATATACATGCTGCAATGTTGCTACCTTTTCTCACATGTATATTGATTTTATTAACTATTAACCGTTGAAGGGTCAACTCTCTTGTAGGTTATGGTTGCAACTGTACGATGTGAAGAAATTGCCAATGAGAAATATGCCGCTTTTGTCGCAAATGAGGTGTGAACATTTCTTTTTGTACATTTTCCCAAAATTTCGACTATCTCAATTACTAATGCTGTGGAAATCGCTTTCAATTTTCACTCAGGAATGGTGTCAATTGGAAGAGACTGTGCAATCTGATCCTATTCCTGGATTTGGGAAAAAAATCAATTCACTTCTTCATGCTTGTTTGTCAGAGTGAGTATAGTCCAGTTTATGTGACATCTAATATTTGTACCGTCTCAATTTGTTAGTTTCATGAAAACTGTGGCCTTAGAATTTGCTATCTTGATGTTACATAATGCTTCATGTAAGAATGAGGACAGGTGGTTAATTGAGCTGTTGCATTTTCTTTTAATCTAGGTATGATGCTGAGGCCACTTATTTCGATGAAGGTGTTAGAACTGCAAAACAAAAGCAACTTCAAGAAAAATTGTTGCAAGTAATTCTTCCTAACCTGGCTCTTGTGCCATCATGGTCGTAAACCTTTCTTTTTTCATAAACATAAATGAATCGATGATTACTAAAAAGGGAATGAATATTTGAATATTATTTAATCAAGAATGACCATTTTTAGATGCTTTGTTGGCTTTACCTTCTCTGTCTTTACAGCTTTTGTAGACTTGTAAAGATGATTTATGAGGTTTATAAGGGTTTGTAACACTCTTTCTTTTGGTTAGCTTGTCCAACCAGCTTACCAATCTGCACTGGGACATATTAGATCTGTAACTTTGGACAAATTCAAGGAGACATTTGAAAAGGCTTTGAAAGGCGGGGAAAGGTTTTCTGCAGCTGCTAATAATTGCATTGAGTCTTCTGTGGATCAATTTGATAAAACATGTGCAGGTAATAAAAACTTTCTTTATACTGTTTATTAGGGAACATGAAATGATTTACACTTGATGCAGATCAGCAAATGAATTAACATAAACTAAAGAGTAATAAGTAAGAATTAGATGAATTGAGGTATTTTATTGATGGATCGATAGTAACAGTAGCAGAATGGAAAGTCTATCTACCCACAGAGCTTAGTTCCAACACAGAGAGGTGTCCTACACTCCTACTCCGGCCCTAACAGAAAGTTATTCTATCATAGCCTCTCAAACCCTAGAACTTATTCTTATATACTACTAAGGAGATATTATTCGGAGAATATCTATACTAAGAAGATATTATCTCTATTATATATTACTTAGGAGATATTATTCAGAGAATATCTTTATTATATATTACTAATAAAATATTCCTACTACTAAATAACTCCTCTCTGCTTGGCATCCTTATAACATAATTTCCCTTACACAAGCCATGTGGATATTCCCGTTTTGTCTATCCCTAATTCTCTTAACATAAACTCCCCATACTATAGACCCAGCCAACTGCTGTGCTAACTGTCTTTTTGAGTTAACTTTCTCATCCCGTGTCCTATCAACACTGGAAAGAGAAATAAGATCACTGGATACACAGGAAACTGAATAATTATTGATTTGGCGCCGGGAGCACACTTGCTAGTTGCCATGATTTGGTTCATTCGACTGATGTACTATCTGAGAAGTTAACTTGATAATTTTTGTTGCAAGTATGCATATTATTATTGTATTGAATTACAACATGAGACTGATATACCATCACTGCAGATGTTGTTATTGAACTAACAAATTGGGATACATCTAAAGTACGAGAGAAACTGCTGCGTGATATTGATGCACATGTTGCATCTGTGCGTGAAGCTAAGATTTCTGAACTTACTTCTTCATATGAGGTATGTGTTCATCATTGATTATGAATATTTAAGGGATTGTCTTTCAAGATTAGTAAGGCTTGTATCTTTAGATTCTTAGGATTGATTTTCATATTTCTTTATATTTCATGATTGTTTCTTATTTAAGTAGTATGAGTCTGAGAAGCCTAGTATTAATATAACGAAGGTTCATGTTTAGTATTTTACACATTGGTATAAAAAATCACATTTTGAAGTCTTTAATCTTCCTCTTCATATATGTGTGCGAGAAGATCGATGTTGAAATATTTAGCCTGGTAAAATGAGATTAAAATTAAGCAATAGTGTCCACCAACAATATATTCACTTAGGAGAAAGGGATTTATATTATGTATGTTCTATGTTGTCATAAATATGTTATCCATCAATAATGGCAAAGAAAAAGTATAAGATGCTGCCCAATTCCCATGCTTGGTGACTGGAATAATTTAAGTATGTAGGTTATGAAATTTTATTGAGTCATGCCAGCTGGTTTGTTTCTATTTCATGAAGTTGAATCATTAACCTCTTGGAAAATTTTCTGATAATAATACTGTTCCAGGAAAAACTGAAAGTATCTTTGTCTGGACCTGTCGAAGCTCTTTTAGATGGAGCTAATAGTGATACTTGGCCATCAGTAAGGAGCCTTCTTAAGCGTGAGATTCAATCAGCAGTTTTAGGGTTTTCTGCTGTGCTTAATGGGTTTGATATGGATGAAGAAACCAGACAAAGCATGATTTTGAGTTTAGAGGATTATGCAAGGGGTGTGGTAGAAGGAAAGGCTAGGGAAGAAGCTGGAAGGGTATTGATCCGTATGAAGGACAGGTATTAAAACTTCTATAACATCCAAGTTGACTTTTTTACCGTTTGTTTGTTTTCTGTAGAGACACTCACCTTATATTTGAAAACAGGTTTACAATGTTATTTAGCCATGATTCTGATTCAATGCCTCGTGTTTGGACGGGGAATGAAGATATTCGAGCCATCACTAAAACTGCCCGCTCTGCTGTATGACACAATTACAAATCTTATTTTGCTACTGAGTTTCTATTGCATTTTGTTTTCTTTTTAACCAAGTTTAACTTTTTGCAGTCTTTGAAGTTGCTATCTGTTATGGCAGCACTTCGTTTGGATGATGGTGATAAAGATGATATTGAGAAAACATTAAGAGTTGCATTGCTGGATTCATCAAGCAGTGCTAATAAAAGTAGGAGCATCACAGCGGTTGATCCACTAGCTACTAGCAGTTGGGAACAGGTGCGTTTTTGTTGTTACTATTTGCTTGTTCTATGGGATAAAATGAGTGTGATTGATTAACTGGCATCAGTTAGTGATTTGATTGGGCAAATAGGAATACATCTCAAGAAGTTTTGACATGAGGATATATTTTGGACCTCAATAATGCCTACCTACTGGGTTTCCTTGAGTGATGTTTGAGAACACTTTCTATATTGGGCACTAATCGGTTGTCGTGATTGAATTTCTTATGCAGATTCCGTCATCTAAAACATTAATTACACCTGTCCAGTGCAAATCTTTGTGGAGGCAATTCAAGATGGAGACAGAGTACAGTGTTTCTCAAGCCATTTCTGCACAGGTACCATGTTTCCCCTTTTTTAAGAGATTTTGAATGTTGCTGTGACAGAATGGAAAATTTGTTGTGACAAAATCAACAATAATTTAAATCCTAATGACATTTTTTTTTTGAATTTTATATATTTGAAACTTGTAGCTTAAGCCATCTAGGCTGGACTATGTTTTCATGCTCTATTTTCCCTGTATATAAAAAGTTGTTGGTATTGTCCCAAGTATTTTGCTCTTTTGTAGTATTGTTTAGGTTCTACATGGCATCAGTACATAATGATTTGTTAAAAGCTAAAATGGTTAGTTTAATAACTATAATTGATAATGGATGCACATATGGTCAAGGCATTAAAATTTTGTAATCTTGGGAAAATGTTTTAGTCTTACTATTTTTTACTTATTGATGTAATTTTCTTTGCATTTTCAGGAGGCCAACAAGCGTCATAACAACTGGTTACCTCCCCCATGGGCAATACTTGCTTTGGTTATTCTGGGATTCAATGAATTTATGACCCTTCTAAAGTGCGTGTCAACTGTTCTCAAATGATATCTTTTTTCTTGCTTTAATTAATTAATTTTTTGTTTGTTTTCATTTGCTCTTCTGTATCTCTCTCCTCTAGCAGTTGCACAATGTGAAAGTAGTAACTTTAAAATAAAAATATTTTTTGTGTTGGACAAACTAGTTGACGGTATTTTAGTTACATAAGAATGTTGCATAGAGCACATGTTTGTTGAAGTGATCTTATTCAATTGATCTTACCCATGTTTGTCATTCTTTGTGGCAGAAATCCCTTGTATTTGGGTGTCATCTTTGTTGGTTTTCTTCTCATTAAAGCCCTGTGGGTGCAACTTAACATTGCTGGTGAATTTCGTCATGGAGTGGTGAGTATATTTTACTGTTATCTTTATAATTTATTGTTCAATCCCAATGTTCATATTTATCGTGTCTCTCTTGCCTGCTTGAGTGTCTTTGCAACCTATAGCCAATAATCTCACTAGGCATTCTGTAGAGTTCAAAGTTGTTGAGGCATCAATAGTCAATACTCCCGCCGTCTCATATTAAGCCCGTTTAAGGATATTAAACGTTGTTTAAATTATGTACATTTCTTGAGAAAACCATTGAGTATACCAAACTATGTAGTAGTTAGTGAAATAGTTAGGTGAGTTGAGTTGAGATACAATTAAACAATGACAAATAGTATGAGGAAAGCAAATATTTCAAACGTCTCAATATGAGACACACGGAGTACTTTTTTAGCTGAGTTATTTTGGTCTTGCCAACCGTTTATTCAATTTTTTGTATCATACGGTAGCCTTATTTCTTCTTTTTCTTGCTTTCAGCTTCCCGGAGTCATTTCATTGGCTACCAAGTTTGTTCCAACTATCATGAACCTTATGAAAAGACTAGCAGAAGAAGGAAATAACCCTGCACCTAACAATCCTCAGAGACACACATCACAAAACAACACCAATGCTGTTCCTGTTGGCAGTTCTGTTTCATCTAGTTCTTCATCTAACATAACCTCACTGGATAATGGAAATCGATATACAAGTTCATCAAAAGATGAGTAAGCGAAGAAATTCAATCTTCAACAAATAGCGATTTTCTTCTATTAAAAGATGGTAGTCGTGTCTGCTGGCTGCATGATGATTTTTTGGTTTGATATGAATTTTTTAAGTTGTGAGCTTTCAAGACATTCAAAGGCATAGTGTTTTTTTTTTGTGTGTGCAAAAGTGCCATATACAGGGGGCAGTGTTTTGTTTCAAGGTATAGTCCCTCCCTTGAAATAGGATTCTTAAAATTTTGGTGCTTCAATTAGTTACTGAAGCTAGCTTATTTTTATATGGTCTTTTATGAATATATTCTGGTTTTGCAATCAATTTTGTTTGTAATTTCATCAGTGTTATGAGTGTATTTTATTTTATTTTTTGAAAATTATTATTTGGACTTGTGTGTTTTACGATTCATTTATTTATGAGATTATATTAGAGGTTTATGTCGTGGTTACGTGTAAAGTATAAAAAATAACAAACACAATTAAATATACATGTCTCAGTAATCGGTATCTTTGTCTAAGGAATGGGTCCCCGTAGATTTAGGATATTCAAAATTTTATATTTTTGGGTACCATATATTCTGAGGCAACACAATATTTGTGGTCCAGAATTTGTATATCATGAAAAATCGACACATATGCACCATACCGACCTGTGTACCCTGGTTTCTTTATCTCTCATTTTATTGCTTGCACAAAAAGCTACTTCTCATTTGAACCATTGCAGAGGTTGGGTCGAAATTAATGATTCTAAACAGAAATTGTGCAACTAACCACGATGAAAATAAACTCTTACTTCCTTATTTGGATACAAAACAATTAATTCACTAGTTTAAGTGGAAGAATAATCAATTTCTAAGTCCAAACAGTAATTGAAGGAAAAATTAACCGATTAAATCTCTAAATGGTCCCTTATTTTTTACTTTTAATTTGGTCTTTGGGATTATGAACATTTTCATTTACTCTCGACTTTGTAAAATTTTTTACTCAAAAATCAATAATAGATATGATTTTGTTAACTATGACATATGTAGTAAAAAAAAAGGTAAACAATAACATAATTTTGTTAACTATGACATGAAAACCTGCACATAAGTTGTATTGTTTATTTATTTATTTATTTTTATTTATAAATTACATTAGAAATACTTTAAGTTTGAGGTTTGTAATAGATAAGTCATTTACGTTATTTTATTTACACATAAGTCTTTTAACTCTTCAATTGTTTGCACCGTTATCTTTTTTGATAAAAGAAGTTGACGTGGCTGTTACGGGCTGACGTGGCAAGTCCACATCACCGATTTTTTTTAATTTTAATCAAACCCAACATACTCAACAATCTTTATCCTCTCCCTTCTATCTTCTTCATCATCTTCACCATATAAACCTAGAAATCCAAAAATCAAAATCCAACAAAATCAATATTCATCATCTTGTTCATTTCTTCATCACACAAAGTGAAATATTGACATTTCTATGAAAAAACATGAATCCTGTGATATGGTGGAAACAAAAGTGAAAGTTACTTTCATTCTTCCCACGATAAATTTTCTCTTGGTTTATTTTCACACAAAGTTTGTTCGAACCGTTGAACTATAATTAAAATGTGAAAAGTGACATATGGTCAAGTTTTGTCTCGCCAAGCATACTATGATTCTGTTCTGTCAACAATAAAAAAGTTGACTTAATTCGATGAGAACTTTTTCATCGTCTCTATGATTAATTGTACAATAAAAAAGTCAATAAATTAAGAACATATATATAGTTAAAAATGCTAGACTAACTAGAGTACTTTTGAGACCACTAAAGACAAATATTAAAAGATTGGTTAATATACTCTGTGAACTTGAACTTGTTAAAAGAATTTTAATGTGATTAAAATAAAAAAGAATTTTAATGTGTGAATAAGATAAAACAACACTAAAATAACCCATATGTGTTAGTTTGTGTGGACACTTGTCGATTCTGAAAGCTTCCAAGAACGTTAAAATTCTATCGTCCAAAAAAAGTATTTTGACAACATTGTTTACTATATTTGTAATTTGGAATATCTTAATTTTTTGGTCATCCATATATATATAATCATAAGAACATATTGTATTTTTTCACTTCAATATTTATCCTTGGAATTTGGATAAAAGAAAATTAGGTTTGTTATTCTCATTTTTGTGATAAATGTATACTACGTTGTGATAAATGTATCTTAATGTATTTTTCAAATAATGGTTAAGTTAACCCACACTATGCTATTATCACAAAACGACTCCTATCTTATCCTATGTGTATTATTGAAGGTCTATTATGCGTGTTTGTATTATTGAGCCTTAATTTCTTCACAATCTCTTTCATTAATTATGATCTATAAAATTATAAGGCATTGTTCATTCACGAACCTTAACGGCATTTATGTTGAAATGTGACTTTATAGGTCAAGGAGGAACGTGACTATCATAAATCAAAATAACACATACTAGTACTGGTAACGGTGACAACATCTAGTCCTTCCTTTACAATGTGACAAAGAATGTGGTTGCTGTATTGCTCTAAATCAAGAAAAAACGACAGCTGCATATATATTTATATGTGCATGGTTTGAGCGGTTCATAATAGGTTTAAGTGTGTGGTTCGGTTGTCATTCAATAACTCATGATAAAAAGTAGATGAAAAGTTAAAAGTAAAAAATGTATTTGTGATGATTGTGAAAGTTGAACCGAATTCATGAATATTTAGCCTTGATAGAGAAAAGTAATGGAATATGGTAAGATTATTAATTCATGAAATCATTTTGTCAAAAAAGGGTCATGCAATCATGAATGTGTTTGGATGTGTTAATTGTAAATTTTAGAGAAACTCAAATGCTTCAATCGTGTTTTTTTCTTCCCTTACAAATTAATATCAAAATTAAAATTAATGAGTATACTTGTTAGGACTTAATGGCCGATAGGAGTGACAATATGGTTGAGATCTCTATCTTATATATTTATAAACAACACTCACTCACACTGTACAACTCAACGAGACACCATTTATAAAAGAAAAAAACCTAATGAATCACACAATATCTGAAACAAACAATACATCACAATTACAATGTTGTGGAATTGTAAGAGAGCTCATAAATTCACCGATCAGGTTAATTTCCCCGATTAAATTACTTTTTCTTGGCGCACAAATTAAACTACCCGATCTCATAAAATTGGTGAAACATTGAACATAATTGTTATTTATGAAATGCTAACACATGTCTTTAAGTCACATGTTAATGAACCAGAGATGTATATATCTCTTAGATTCATGTAATCATATTTTCAAAAGTTTAAAAAAATATATTTTTTTAATACGAAATTTCTATTTTTAGATAACTCAACCCGTGACCTTGCATTTTTTTTTATATTAAATATATTTTTTACCTCTCTAGATTATTTAAGTAAAGGATACTTGAAATCCATTACAAAATGACCAATTATATTCATATTATTTAAATACAATACAAGAAAGTGGATTGGTCTATCAATAAAAAAACAGTTTTTATTTCTCTCTTCCCTATAAATAAACTAAAACCATGATAAATACTTCAAACGATGAACCATCTTCAAGAATTAATTACTTTTGTGTTAAGATGACATTATTCTTTTGGAACTAAATATACAACAAGCAGTCGCTAACCAAATTAAGTGAGACAGTTTTCTTTTTAATCTTTTTCACTTTTATGTGTTAAAGAGCAAGAAGTTATTCACCATTTCACTTTCCAACCTATGTCTGCCCATTCCAACTGGTTAAGGATATCTTTAGGGCATATGCTTCTCCAAAATTTTCAAGTCTTAGGGCAATTTTCTTACATATATACTCTATACCTACCCGATTGACATAAATATAAGTTTCACGTTATTTTTGATCAATAACCACAATCTTTTACATAGCATTTACAGCTACAGTATGAGGCACAATACTTTACAGCTCAGCTCTGGAAGTTTAGAACAAACAACTTAGGTATACGTCATTCATGAAAGGG
>Ga0209282_1002284_pt1 | contig 10981 bp, 2 predicted proteins | sample Mtrugardesep15_FD_187529 | JGI IMG/M metagenome (GOLD analysis project Ga0209282, IMG submission 187529) | Root nodule microbial communities of legume samples collected from California, USA - M. trunc garden sep15 (SPAdes) (version 2) | ecosystem: Host-associated > Plants > Roots > Nodule...
TGTGACTAAACTATTTAAAAAGTTGAATAAGACATATAAAAGTAATTAGTGGATTTAATCAAATGGATTTGGCATAGTGAAAATATAATATGCCCGTGAGAGAAATCCTCATAAATAATATTTTTTAGAGAGAAGTATATTCTTGTTTTTTTTGCCAAGACTATTCTTGTTTTTTTGTTGTGGTGGCCGCGTTTGAACCCCAGATCTTGCATATATTATACATTGTCCATACCAACTGAGCTAAGCTCACGAGGATTGTTATTTTACCTGCGGAATATGATTGTCTCGGATATGTAAATTTTATTAAAACTAGAAAAAAAAAATTGAACTAGTCTATAACAATATATAAAAAAAAAAAACATTTGTTTTGAGATGCATTTTTCCTTTTCAATTTTACTTCTTTATTTAAATATTTTTTGTTAACAAAAGTAAATGATATTCGTTCGTTCCAATAAGGAGATGTGTGTACATAAAAAAATATATGCAATTATAAGTTGCTACTCTAATATGGATTTGAATTTTCTAGTTATTGAAGTGCAAAATCAATATATCTATCCCATTCGATTCCTATAGAAGATTCACATTCTAACTACACACCAAAGCTAGTATTACTTACATCACCAAGTATACTTTTACATACATCTTAGAATATAATAAGTTGCCGATGAGATTGGATGGTTGAGATCCATAACGACGTAAATATGTGAAAAACATTCTCCACAAATATTGTATTGTTTGATGCTCTCTACAATCAATGATCATAAATGATAGATGCTCTCTTCCTCTTTTACTCTTGGGGGTGTCAGTTTGATTGAGCTTCTATATGAAAAAAGGCAACGAGTCTACGAGTTTAACGTGTGTAGTATCCCCACTTGAAGCATGCAAATAGGTACTTCTTAATAGTTAACGTTCTTCTGCACTTATTAATGTGCTTTTTTATATGTATGATTGAAGTTGAAGACTAATAAAAAGTCTTGGAAATCAAAACATTCTTGCATAACAATCTACACAAGTTAAAAAGAAATTTAGGAACATTTAAGTTATAACCAAGAATAGCTGCTCAAAGAAAGAAAGATAGGAAAAAAAACATGAATTGGAATTTATGGAAAGTGTGGTTAGTTGAAATCTAATTAAATTCTGATTTTTTTTTATCATGCTTATGGTATACACTCTCCAGTAACTATTATAAGCAAAAATTAATAATTAAATTCATTTAATAAATTATGTATGTGGTATATAATATAGATCACATGTATCATTTATTAAATGAATTTAAAAAATATATTTTTTCTTATAATAATAACGGTGTATAATTTAATTTAAAAGAATGCTAGTACGTATGACTAGTATTTGATAAAAAAAAAAAAATTGTTCCTAGTTTTTACATTTGGTTCTTTTTGTTTGATTTCTTTATTGGAGGATGTTAGTTTGATTTTGTTCATGCTAATTTTTCGCTTTATATTTTTGTTTAAATTTTGAATTTGGATTGGCATATTATTTGAGTTGATCTATAAACATAAGTTTTGTGAGACTATTTAGAAAGACTTATGACAACAGCTTAAAACAATTTTCATAAGCTTTTTTCAACTTATTTTCATAAATTCTCCAATATGGCTTAATAAAACAACTTATAGCATTTGCAATAACAGTTTAAACATTATTTTATCTTTTGCTATAAAAATATCTTATGCAAACTTATAGCTAAATACTTATCATGATCCCTAAAGAAAAAAGTTATCATGATAAACGCATATACGATAAGCTACAAATAAGTTGTTTTCCAAACATGCCCAAAATGAGTTTGGTTAAACTCTTGATTTTGACAACTTCATCTTACTCTTCACACCAAATTATGTACTATATATGTGTGTGTGTGAGAGAGAGACAAATAAGACTTAATTTGATAGAAATATGTGTCTGCATAGTTATACAAATAAAACAAATTTAATTGTCATCATTAATTATAGTCTTTCCTTAGATATCAATGAAGTAATATTGCATCATTACTATGTGGCAAGAAGTAATATCTTGATTAATATGTGGCAATGAAACAATGAAATGTATTAGACATGTTTTGGATATCCTATTCCTTTCCATTATACGATAAGATTTATAAACCTACCTTAGTTTCATACACACTCTGCTAGTGCTACTCAGAATTAGCTGTCATATGGTTCTATTGAATTTAGCAAGATTAGAATAGTATAATTTTTCTAGTTAAGAAGAAAGGGTTATAATGATGATATCTGTTTCAGAATGAACCAAGTGAATAAAAAATTCTTACCATGATATTTCCAAGCTATTGAAATGGAATTGAAGTTTGCAAGTCAAGAACAATATATGACATTAGTTTCTTTTTTTCTCTCATTTTTGTTTACTTTCTACCATTTCCTAATGAAATAAAATACATGTTTGCATGTTTACAAAAGTTTAGCCATTTCAACTACATTCATGACTTCATCTTAGAAGTTCAACATATAACAATTTTTACCCTAAGAATATAGTAGATAAATTCACATACACTAAATGATGAGAAATGATAAATTGCAAGTTCGAATATGGATCCCAACATATCAAATGTGTTTGAAGTTTTTTACCAGATGAGTTGTGCTTAGGCATGGCAATGATGTGGGACGTGGACGGGTTTCACATTTCCCGTCCCCGAATCTCATATACTTACACGTTACCCTATCCATTTTTGAGAGGGGTGAGAAATTAAACCCAATCACCCTTTTCGACGGGTTCGGATATCCCCATCCCTTCAATGAAGTCATTTTTTCAATAAAAAAAGTTTTTCCAGCTCTAAACCGGAACCTACTATACTAGAAATTAATTTCCATGATTTTCTATTACTCTAATCCGTTTGGGGTAGAAAAACACTGAACACCATGTGTATTTGTCAATTACAAAGCAAGAAAGAGTGACTAATTTGAAGAAGAAAAAAAATCGACGAGCCTTAGAAGATCTCAAATGGATGAATCAAATTTGCGCGATAACATGTCTATGGGTTGCGTTTTTAATAATGTTTATCCAAAAACGCTATTAAAATTGTGTTATAAAAAGCCAAAATTGTAGTAGTGACTAATTTGGGCCTTAAAAAATTACATGTATTCCTTATTTTATTGACATAATTAAGCACATAATTAGGGATTTAATCTCAAATTCGGTTTTAAGTATATTGTTGAAAGAAGTATGCTCCTTAAATGAATATTTAGTGCTTTGAGAGATTAATTCTCGACTCTTAATCGTCGATGCCTATAGTTAAAATAAGGAGATGCGTGCACATAGTTGCTACTCGAATATTATTGAATATTGTCCTAGATTCATTCTAGTTGTTGAAGCACAAAATTAACCAATTTTGGTCATTAGATTGCGATAAGAAGCTTTTCTTTCTATTTAACCAAATCTAATTTTACATACATCTCAAAATATAATAAGTTTTCGATCAAATCGGATGGTTGAGATCTATAACTATGTGAATGTTCGAGAGTGTAAAAAAGCATTTCCCACAAATATAATATTGTTTCAAGTATGTATAGGGACGAATCATAAAAAAGATAAACTATGAACCTCAAGTTAAGCTGCCGGAACACATTACTGTTTGGTCTGACTTTTTTCAATGTTAAAAACTATTTACAATTAAAGCAAATATTAAGAGCTTTATCAATAAAACTAAAGTTTTTCGGCAAACTGTTATTATGTTAACCAACTAAAAATATATTTTTAACTATTTGATAAAATGACACACGCGCACGCACACACGCACACGCACACACAAGTTTTTTTAATTAGAAATAATTTAGTTCTCTTATTAGAAATAATTAAGTGAACTAAATTATTTCTATAGTTAAAATAAATTAAACACTAGTTAATAAAATATATAAGCAAACATTAGTTTTTTTTGACAAATATAAACAATAATTTTTATTCATTTAATTTGATAAAGTACATCGGTACAACATAAACTGAAAGTCGCTAAAAATAAAAATGACGAGTTTGAGAACAAATTCACAACATCCACTTTAAGCGGATCTCTCTAAAATAAACACTTTGCAGATCAAACTTTAGACCTAATCTTGCGACAATCACCTCTTGAATGATCCACCATTGAAAGTTTTGGCCAAAACCACCAAATAAAGAGCTCTTGTCAACACCACTCAACCCATAAACCCCGATGATGTGTGAACTAGGGTGTTTTAAAGCCTTGATGCCAACAATACATCTCTCAGATGAGGAAAATGATACAACATCCTCTTGATGATAAGGATGGTAACCGGCCTAGAGGTTGAATCTTCCACATTGCAGTTTTTCGGTAACATCTAAAGAAATTTTGGTGGCTCTTCAAATTAATCGATGAGTAAATCAAGTTAGAGAAGTCCCAACGATTGCACCCAACTTTGGAATGGTTTAGATCATTGTGCAACATGTTAACTTCGTTAATGACTTGCTCACTTCTTCCAGCCAATTTCGACGTCATTTTCAATTTCTTCGCCATTTGACTTCGCTTCTTCAATGGAATGCTTGACTCTTTCTCTTGCAGCCTCTAGATCTTTTAAATCTTTAGGTAGCTTCATGAAATTACATTTGTAAAATAGCGCATATCTTGCTTGTCTCATAATAGGATCAACAGGATCAACATCTAACTCAAATAATTTTGAACCAACTGAAGTGACAATATCCATTATACTGCGTTCGAGTGAAGCTTGCTGAAATTCAAAACAAGAAATAGAATGATAAATATGATAACATTTTGGTTGTCGAAATAAAGTATTGATCAAATCCTGAATCCAAATGAGTAAATCAGCTTAACTTTAAAATCTTAAGAACTTAACTTAAAAATTGTCTGTGTGTTAGACTCTAAATCCAAATTTAGTCCTAAACTTAACCAACATGTTAACCAAAAATCAAAATTTGTACTTACATGAAATGTAAATAACGAAGAAAACAAATTGTCAAGCTATTTAGGTACCATTTGGCCTGACGTTTTTAATGTTAAAAACTGCTTTACAATTAAAGCAAATATTAAGAACTTTATCATTAAAACTAAAATTGTTCCGCAAACTTTTATTAATTTAACCAACTTAAAATATATTTTTAGTTGGTTGATAAAATGACACACACCGCATGCACACACGCATACACACATACAAGTTTTTTTTAATTAAAAATAGTTTAGTTCTCTTAATTAGAAATAATTAAGAGAACTAAATTATTTCTAATTAAAATAAATTAAACACTAGTTAATAAAATATATAAGCAAACATTTGTTTTATTTTTTGACCAAAATAAACAATATTTATTTATTTAATTTGATAAATTACATCAGTACAACACAAATTGAAAATCACTAAAAATAAAACTAGTGTTTGCTTATATATCGGTATATAAAGTGCATCGGACCATAAAATTCCTATCAGTGGATCCACATGACATTGTGCGTTTCAACTTTTAATTATACTTTCAACAAAACAATAGAACTTTCAATTATACCTACTTCATAGGGGACTAGATTTATAGATAAAAGCGTTTGTTCTTTTCAGTTTTCACTATGAGAATGAACACCATTTCTTTTGTACACTTACTACTAGCTTATATTTGAAAAAGTTTATGTTGTGGAACATGATCGTGGAAGTAAATCAACCCTCCATGTAGCTTAGTTAGGGTAGTTGAGGTGGGTGGAACAGATCGTCTAGCTCAAATCAAAAAGTTTATTATACATATTTTTAAAAGTTGAATGAGACATATGGCCTAAGTCCATAACACAAGAAAATGTGTACTGAGATACTCTTATAAGAGAATATATGTATATTCCATCCGAACGAGAAAAAAAAACTAGTACGTCAATAATTTTTTTTTATCAAGTATAAGTACGTAAATATAATTTAAATAAAGCATTAATACTGCAAATTTTTTTAGGGGCTTAATACCGCGATCTTAGAAGTTATTACACCAACAAAAGATGAATATTCTAAAGGGAAAAGTACGCTCGTTGTCCCTTGCTTAATTTCAAATAGTGATATTGTCTTTTATCTTTTTAGTTTCATGTCATTTTAATTTATTTACATATGAATTTTCATGTATCAAATCTAACATTCATATAGAAACATAAATGAGTAGTAGTAGATTTGAACACTAAAAGTTTACAGTGAAATAAAACAATACATTTAAATCTTTAAAATTCATAAAGAAATTGATCAAAATGACGAAAATGACAAGGAAAAAAAGATAAAGAACAAAATTGTTACTTGAAATTAAGTTAAGGGATGACGAGAGTAATTTTTTTTAGGTCAAATATCTTTTTTGGTTCTTTAAGTTATTTGACAAAAAATATCGGGTTAGTCCTTTAAGTTTTTTAAGTTTCAAATAGGTCATTTAAATTTCAAATAAGTCCTTTAAGTTGTTTATTTAATACACCTATTTGAAAAAATTTAAGTTTTTAAGTTTAAATAGTTCCTTAAAAAGGTAATGATGTATAAAATTTAAAACTTAAATGACTTATTTATAACGTAAAAAACTTAAAAAACCATAAGATGTATTTGACCTTTTTCTTAATTTTAAACTTGGTGGAACTACAAAATTTTAACTTTAATAGAAAGATTAATTGGCTTGTAATTAGATAAAGGCCACTTATTTCTATCAAAAAAGTTTTCTTTCAAGTTTATTAAACTTATTCTTAAAAATATTTCTTGAAATATATAGATGTCAATTTTATTCTCATGTATATAGAAAAAATACGCGTGACTTATATTATAATATTTTCAAAAACCTTATTAATAAATAATAGGGAGGTTAATATATAGTTACACATTCATTTATTTCTATTTTCATGAAAACTTTATTCCCACTGTTTTTTGGAAAAAAAATTATATTCCTAGAAATATTTTATATATGGGAATAAAATTTAGTGGTAATAAAAATATGTATGCATTTTTCATATAGCTTTCACACTTAATATGTTTGATCCAAAACAGTGGAAAAGACATTGTATGTCTTACATTAAGATTTGGGGTCGAGAAGTTTATGTGAAATGACAAATTTCTACTAAACTTGAGCCCAAAGCTGATAAATGCTTCTTTTTTGGGTTATCTTAAAGAATCAAGAGGATACTACTTCTACAACCCTTCTAGGAAAAAGTGTTAGTCACCCGAATAGGGTGAAGCCAAGTATATATGGACTTTGGTGGAGTCTCTTAATGGGATTAATCCCATAGGGTGTAAGAGGGTCTTCGAAATTAATACCGACATGGATGGTTACTTGGTAAGGTGCATACATATAAGGCATAATTGGGGTCTAAAGGTTTCAAATAAATTCATGGTTAGACCGATAATCCAGCAAGTGTGTGGTTCTATCACGTAATAAAGTTATCAATGTCACAGAGACTAGTGTTGAATACCAATTTAATTCTCTAAATTCCATGACAAGATATAAATTCCAATCCTAAATATCTATTTTGCTATGAAAATCAAGATTCTACAGATGGAGTAAACTATGGTTACCTATGCCCCTTTCGGATGTTACATAAGTGTATTTTGAACCAATAAATGCGTCTATTTTCATGGATTGATCGATTGAAAAAATCCATTAAACATAATTACCCTACAACACCTCAAAGAAATCTAGACATTTTTCATGTTTTGAAATCTTTGTTTTATCTTATAGATCCAACGTAAACCCTTAATTTGTGCTACACAGGTTGATAGGTTTAGAAAATTATAGGAAAATGATTGTTTGACCTTGTAATGCTTAATTCAATTGTCATATTGACTATCCAAGTTCAAACAACCATACCCAATATTCATTATAAAAGTAATAAGATAAAATTAAAGGGTCTATAAAACATTAGAAAACATAACAACAAGAAAGACGTAGGATTTATGGAAATTGTATTATTGTGACTTCTTTCCACCATCCCGAGATTAACGGAGTCTACTCGTAGTATACAAAACAAAATAAACATAAGAAAATTGAAAGTTACTTTATTGATCAAATAGAAAGGTACATGAACAAGAAATCTTCACTTTTCTTAAGAGAATATGAAGCTAAATTATTTTAAAACTGCATGAAGTTGAGGAGAGGGTAAAAGTGCCGAAGAAAACCCACTTAATACCCCCTTGCCGCCACCCATCTGCAACGAGAAGTTACCTTCCATAGATTACAATGTCGCCACAAAACAACCAACATGTTTGCAACAATTCTGATGATTTCTCTCTCACATGACTACTAAAGCCTTGCATCAAATGGGATTCTGTTTGCGTAAAACTCACGCAAAGAAGTTTATGATCGTGGTGTGGAAGAATAACTTGCATGGACAAATCTGTAAAGGAAGATAACATTAATGTATTGAATCATGAGGACCGACATGAGTGTGCAAATAATGAAGAGGAACGACAACTTGGTGTTAACGATAATGCATGACGACTGATGAATTGGTAAATAAGATCTAATTATTATAACTATAAATGATAGAAAATTATTTTTTTTCTTCAAAAACAACTCATTTAACTATTAATTTTTTTTTTTGGTCAAGTAACTTAGTGGTTAGAGCTCACACAATTTAATTGTGGAGAACTGAAGTGTCCAAAGTTCGAACCTCAGCCCCTGCATATAAAATGCAACTCATTTAACTATTAATTTTAGATCAATAAGAATCGATGCATATTTCTTTCAAGTATTTTACATGTATATAGGTTTTATCATAAAAAATAAAAAACTTCAAGTATTTTACATGTATATAGGTTTTATCATAAAAAATTTGCTAGTTTGACTTGGTTGTATCGTTATCGTATCCTGAATTTCAAAAAATAATTGTGTGTGATATCCTTGTCGCGCTCTTACCAGTGTCTGGACTTCATAGCCCTTACCATATCCGAATTCAATGGAAAGAACGACTAAGTCAGTGTCTAGACTTCATAGCCCTTACCATATCCAAATTCAATGGAAAGAACGACTAAGTCACCAAAACTATGTTGCAAGTACCCTCTTGATAAGTGGTTGAATATTTTTTTTTGTCAAAATAAATCGTTGATTATATAAATTCATTATATATATACTGATTAACCAAATAGAAAACCAGATACTCATAGTATCCCCTCAAAAAATGACATTCTCATAGTATATATGGCAATACATACACTACTTTTGAGATGATTCACAAGATTCGGCGACCCACTTATATATAACAATGAGAAAAATGTGTAGGGAGCGGTCAGTTTTCTTCAAATAAACATATACAAACTGGAAGAAAATGTAAGGAGCTATAAGATCAAACGGCACTTTAACATCCCTGTAAACTACAAAGTTAGTGTATCAAGTTTATGCCAAACACCTCTTCTTTGTTCAATAAACTATCAGCAAATTATCGACCTTGTCAGGTGAAGGAATCATGATATCAAGTGAGTTTACGCCAAATTCCACCCTTTGAAGCAGTTAAGCACTTCACCCGAGGAAAAACAAAACCTGTCTTTGGAGGTCTTCCATCAATAAGAGAATTTTCATATATGTCTTTGCACTCTTGTATGACCTGATTAACAAGAATAACATTGTCATTTCCAAAATCAATAACCTAAAAATTTCTCTGGAAAAGAACTTTCAGTTCATGATCAAATTAGAAAAATTTATTACTTCATATATATTTCCTTTTTCCCATTGTATTAAAAGTATGGGACAATCGAGCTTCGGCCCTCTTTGTAATAAAAAAAAAATGGGACAATAGGTTCCCCAAAAATGATGCCCATAGAAATTGAATCCAATGTTAAAATTATACAGATCATGTTAAATTTTTAAACTTTTAGTTTGGGGAATATCTCAAGAAATTTTCAGGCACAGAAAACAGGAACATTGAAAATATTCTGCAGTCAGTTGCTCATAAAACAACCAAATAAACACAATCAAATTCTTATCCTAAGATATTTCTGGAGATCAATGTTAAGCAAAATGAAGACGAAATTTCATTTACCTCCTTGGCATCCTTCCGAGGAATTCCTTCTCGTAGACCAACAAGTTTCTCAACAACCTCAGGCTACAGTGACATAAAAAAACAGATTCATCAACCAGGTCAACTCAAAGTAGAAATCACCATTCGCTTATAAATCATATAAAAAGTCCTTTTCAAACTTAGTATTTCTATAATTTAATTTCTTTAAATCATATCAAAAGCCTTTCCAAAGTCAGTATTTCATTTCTATTGTATAAAGAATTGAAACTTCTGTTTGCAAATAAAAAACATTAAAAGTAAATAAATTATTTAAAACATATTGGGCATAGTCTTACCGGGCAGTCAGGTTGATGTTCAAGTATATTTGTATAGATGAGTGTGAAGGTATCCAGGCTCTCTGCTGAAGCAAGTTCCCTCAAGTCACTAAGTACACTCACTCTGTTTTCAACTTTCTAATACAGAATGTCGAGGAAATTAGAGTAAGAAATTTGGGAGCAGTGCACCAAGATTAACCGCTAATAACATATTGCTTTGGGACTGGCATAATATTAACATTATGATTAGAGGACAACAGAGACAAAATGTCTAAAAGATAACTTACAGAAACACTGATATGTTCTCTAAAAAAGTCCATGATGACCTCCTCATCTAGTCTCATTCGTTCAATAGTTTCTTCCTTGATGTAGTTTTTCTGCAATTAAAATTACAAGTGAGACATCAAATGAACAGAAAGCTGCTATGGAAGAAGAAATGCACAACTTTGTCTTAAATAAGTACTGACTGTTGTTTCATTGAGAGTATAACCTGTGTTAAAAGACGGTCAACATATACGACCACTGTTTCTTCTAGGCAAGCTTCAACAAATCTCCTAAAAGATCTTTCTTCAATGTACCTTGAATATAAAGGAAGTTAAAAATATTAGTTTTCTATAATAATCAAAAGAGGAGGGATCAAATTACACCAAGAGACTACACTCATTTTCAACCCTCCATGTTATTTACATCTTGGCTATAATTTGTCAAGTTCAAAAATTTTATTTTCTTTCCT
>Ga0209282_1002285_pt1 | contig 10981 bp, 8 predicted proteins | sample Mtrugardesep15_FD_187529 | JGI IMG/M metagenome (GOLD analysis project Ga0209282, IMG submission 187529) | Root nodule microbial communities of legume samples collected from California, USA - M. trunc garden sep15 (SPAdes) (version 2) | ecosystem: Host-associated > Plants > Roots > Nodule...
AAATAAGAACAAGGTAGATGCACAAGAGGAAATAGTAGTCAACAAGAAAACTAATAAAGACCCTAGAATGGAGTTTGTCCATAGAAGAGATTGCAGGAAGGAATAGGGGAAAAACATTGACAACCTTATCATAGTTGAAAAAGTTGCAGATAAGATAGATTTACTTGCTAAGAAGGACACGTCTCAGCTTGTTGAAAAAGTGGGAACAAGTGGAACCAAATAGATGGAGCCTATAGTTCAAATAGTTATCAGAGAATAAATGAAAGGAAAAGATATCTTATTGGATGCCCAGGTAAAGTTGCTCCTTGTTGGATTAACGCAAATAGTTATCAGTTATGAGATAAGGGTTCTTATTTAAGTGGTGATTTCGTGGGATTTTTAGGTCCATTCATATGTCAAGTTTCTCCTGCTGATTGATGATAAGTTATTTTACGTTATTTTTAACATGTTTTTTAGTCATTTTCAGTAGGTTTTAGCAGCAAAAAGGAGGAGTATTAGAACGATTGCCTATGATTTTGGGATACTTGTAATGTTTTATATATTTGAGTCTGTAATTCTAGTTTTCCCAAAACATAACAATTTTATGGGGTTTTTGAAGTAATTCACGAAGAAATCATGCAAACCGGCAAATCAAGAACATCTGAAGATTTGTAAAGACTTAGGAAGACAAAAAATGAAGATTGAAGAGGCCTCATAAGACTTACAAGAGGGGGGAATTCTGTTCCCAACTTCCGAGGCAAGTTATTTGAAGACAAAGACCTAAAACGACAGAAAATCGGAGAAATTGGGCCTGAGAAAGAGTGTCATGCGCCTAGCACATATACCATGTGCATAGGGCATGGTTTTTACAAACCATGCGCCTAGGGCATGGTTCTTTCCATACACTCACATGCTAGGCACACTGTGCATGTGCCCCTGAAAAGGGTGGGACACAAGCGTCTTTTCTTGCTTTTTGTGGGTAAAGCCTACACTTTTAGCCAAACCCAGGTAGAAACTCTGACTATAAATACCAGTCTTTCTCATTTAGAACTGGAGCAGTTCAAGAGGAAGACATTTCTAGAGCCTCAAAGGAGTTTCTATCTTCTCCTTGATTTTCTAGGGTATGTTTTTATCTTTAGTAATTTGTTTTTAGTTACCATGTGTAACTAATTCTTTTTAGGTTAGAGTTTTAAGATAAACCTCTATCTATTTTTGTTAGATATTTATTTTATTTAATGTCGTTTTTATTTTATTTATTCTTTTTTTGCTATTTAGTTTTATTAGAAATTTAGTTTATTTTTGTAGTAGCGCAACCCTAGATTAGATACTTAGGTTGTGATAGTGTCTAATATTGATATTACTTTTCTGATGCTTATATATTGATATTTATATCTTGTTATTAATATCTATCTATCAAGGAAGTATTTAGATATAGTTAGTGAAAGATACCGAAAGCGAGTTGACCCTAGTAGTAAGTATTTAGGAGGTGACATTACTAATATTGAGTAAAATTTGCTGAACCTAGGAGGTAACTAGTTATAATTAAGGAAACAAGTGTCTGCTTGAAGGAAATAAGTTGTAACCTAGTAGAACAATTCTCTTAATCCCTTGGTAAGGTAGACGCTGATAGGGTTGTCAGTTTGTAGAACTACTGAGAGAGAGAGAGAGAGAGAGAGAGTGTGTTATGAGTGTCCTAAGATTCATAGATGGATAGACCTACAGGAACCTTGGCCTTCTTTGCCTTAGAAAATCTTGGAAAGCCAATATAAAGTCTATGCTTTCGATTATCTTTGAGGTAGTAAGACCCCACACGTAAGGATCACTGTGTGACCAATAGGTGCAACCAAACACAAGAGGGATAAGCGTAGTCAACTGAGAGAGTATAGACCAACACGTAAGGATCACCGTGTGATCAACAGGTGCAGCTTGACGACCGACTAGGTTAGTAGCGTCCCAACGGCGTCATCACTTGTATAGTCTACCTATAATAGATAAACGCGACATGACTGTTATTCAATATCCAACATAATAAATAGGGGGGATTCAAATAATTCTACCCGTTGTTTACTTTTCTACAACCAAAACAGGTAACTTACTCTATTGCAAACAGATAAAAATTGCAAATCTATAACTCTTTACTCTTTTATTTATTTGTCAACTACAAATAAGTAACGCGAATTGTTTGGACAAAACGACAATCCATGTGGATACGTTACTCTCCGTATCACTTTATTACTTGGTAAATGATTTGGTACACTTTATAATGCACACATCAAGTTTTTGGAGCCGTTGTCGGGGATTGTTGATAGTTTCGACTAAACTATTCAAATGACTTATTTTCTATCTTTATTTTTCCGTCATTTAAATTTTTGTCATTGATTTGTCCACATTTTAATAGCCTTCATGATAAATTTATGTGTCCTTGTAATTTGAAGTTTTTTGGTTTTGAACCATCATGATAAATTTAGCCCCTGTAATTAGAATAAGAGCGTCAAAATACACTATGGTCGCAGGGAAGCTATACAAAATGGGGAAGGTGACTCTGATACTTAGATGTATAGGAGAGAGCGTAACGAGGTTGGTACTTCTGGAAGTTCATGAAGGAGTTTGCGAGAGTCATATTGGACGGCGCGCTCTGGCAGCGAAGCTACTTCGAGGTTGATATTATTTGCCAACAATGCTACAAGATTGTGCCGAGTTTGTGAAAAAATGGGACAAATGCCAAAGATTTTCAGATAAAAAACACGCCTCGGCAAGCGAGCGCATCTCTTTTTTGCACCATGGACTTTCCACAAATGGGTTGTTGACATTGTAGGACCTTTCTCTCTGGCTCCGGGACAGCTGAAGTTTCTAATAGTAGGCGTGGACTATTTCACCAAGTGGATCAAACTAGAAACCATTGTAAAAATCATAGCAGAAAGAGTGAAACGATTGTACTAGAAGAAGATAATTTGTCGTTTCAGGCTCCCCAAATACATAGTATCTGATAATGGAACTCCATTCGCCAACACCTTAGTTGTCGAATTTTGCAACCACTCAGAGATTCAAACCAAATTTGTATCAGTGGATCACCCTTAAGGCAACAGACAAGCAAAATCCGCCAACAAAGTAATTTTGAATGGCATCAAAAATAAGTTGGAAGCAACCAAAGGACTTTGGTCCGAACAGCTGCATGAGGTAAAATTCAATATCTTCTATTTTTAAAGAAGAAAATTTCATAAGAATATAGTATATACTCTCTGCAGAAAGAATGCATGCATAAGTATAGGTGATGTGGTCATATCACATGACTCCACATTCCACAACAAAAGAAACACCGTTCACAATGGTTTACGACGTCGATGCCATGCTCCCAGTAGAAATTGACACGCCGACGTGGCATCGTGATAACGTCTCAGAAGATGGTAGGATTTTAGTTTTTTTAAATCTAATCAGTTTCTTTACAGGTTCACAATCCCAAGGTTTATTATTTCAGAAAAACACTCACAGCAAATCTTTTCTTGAAAGCTAACGAAACAGGTCTAAAGTGTGGCATGGATATGATCGATGAGATACGGGAAAAAGCTTACATTTGAGAGTTCGTCGCCAAACAGAGAGCAGCTCGCCGATACAATTCAAAGGTCATTCCTAGAGATATGAAAGAAGGAGATCTCGTCATCCGACAAGTAGTTGCCCTAATCAGAATAGGCAAGTTATTACTTAACTTGAAGGGATATATAGAGTCAAGGAGAAATTATCGCACGGAGCATAAAAGCTAGAAGAATTAAATGGAGATCCAATACCACCCACCTGGAATGTGGTCAACCAATGCCACTACTTTAGTTAAAGTTTTTATTTCTTGTCAATTTAAATTTAAGGTGAGCACTATATCATGTTTGTGCCGCCCCATAAATTCCAATCTTTTCTGCTTATTAATCTGAATTAAATAAAAAGGGGTAGGGTAGCACTCTTTTCGCCTGCAAGGGCGGGTGTTTTTAACGAGGCACCCTACTTTCTTAAGATTGTTGTCATCTTCTCTAAATTTAAAGCATTGTGTCAACCCTAAGAGGGCACTGAACATCGCCATTACGTCAACCCCAAATGGGTTATGAACGAAAAATGGGTCGTCAAGCCCAAGAGGGCACTAAACGTCACCTAAAATAAATGTCACCTCGGGAATCTCGCTAGACTTTGATAGCGATTGGCGCCACGAGGCGGACACGTCAGCACCAATGAAAGGTCATCAAATATGGCTCATTGGATCATGCCAAACAAAATGAGCTCGCCCATAGAGTCCCTTAAAATAAACGAGCTCTCCAGTAGAAAAAAGAACCATCTTCGCCTTAAAGACAGTCTCATCACTTCACCTTATCCCAACACTTGTGTTTGGGGGTTATGAAAGCAGGAAACGTCATTTGACTAACGCTACACCGGTGCAAATTCCTCAGGTATTCTTGCAGATAATTTTCCACATGAAAATACACAGGAAAACTAAGTGTTTCTAGTATTGTTGTAGTATTACAATGATAATTGGAAAGATATATGGAAATTTGATGGTTGGATTTATGGAAGTATGCCAAATCGTTTACCAGGTAATAATGTGTAAATAGAGTATTGTAACCACATAGATTATCGTTTCAACTAAGCAATTCGCGTTACATATTTCAGAACAATAAAAAAAAAAAGATAAATGAGGTTTTTGCAATTTAGTATGTTTGCAGCAGAGCAAGAGTTTAGGAGTTAACCTATTTTTTATTGTATAATGTTAGTTGAGGGTAGGATTCTTCCAATCCCCTCTATTAATTTGTTGGAATTAATTAATGGTCAAGCAGTATTCATTTTCTAAAATCTTCTATATAAGTGATGAGTATGTGGAGTTTTACTAGCTACTAGCTGTCAAGTTGCACCTACTGATCACACAGGTTTTTACGTGTTGGGTCCTATTCTCTCGGAGGTTTAGGTTCATCGTCGGAGTTGCAATCTCTCAGTTGCAATCTTACACCAGAGTTTCTACACAATTTTGTGTTTAGGGTCATCAATCCTATAGGGAGATACACTTACACGCGTAAATGTACATGTAGGTTCTTATTTTCTCAAATGTAATTGAATCAACAACAGAAATTACTGTTCCTAAATTCTCAATGTCATAAAGGTACCCTCGTCTATTGAATCTTAGAAGGACATCAACATATTCTCCCTCTTGGTGGTTCTAGAAACGGGGAGCCCTAACTCGTCTACGTTACCAAGGATGAAAATAGACTAAAGTTATTATGCTGATTTAATCATGAAGTCACTATGTTTCCCTAATTATATGGCCCGTTATTAGTTACTTCTTGATTAGGGTAGGTTTGCACCAATATTAGGTATATCACCTCCTAAGTACCGTTATGTGATGGTGGTTCAGTTCATAGGAGAAAAATCTAGCACAATAGTAAAATTAAATAGGATTTGAAAAATAACTGAATAACGAACTTAGATTAAATGATCCAACAAACAAAATAGAGGTTCATCTTAGAACCCTAGCCTAAAAAGGTTTAGTTACACATGATAACTAAAGACAAATTACAAAAGAAATAAAACATACCTTAGAGACTTAAAGTGACTAGAGAGGCTCCTCCCTTGAAGCTCCTAGTGCTTGCCTTCCTCTTGAACCACATAGTTCTGAATGAAAAATCAGGAACGAGAGGAGTGGTACTTATAGGGAGAGTTTCCACCTGAAGTTTGGCTACAGGCTTTTCCACTTAAAATGTGAAAAAAAAAGTTGTTTCTGACCCGCTCCCAGCATGCCCCAGGTGCATGGCTGGGCGCATAGTCATGTTTTGCCATGCCTTGGGCACATGGCTCATGCCCTAAGCGCATATATGGGTGTTGTTTCTCGCGCGAAATCTTCTGTTTCTTCATCCTTTTGCGTGTTTTCTTCCATATAAAATGTCTTGGGACTTGGGAACATAATTCTTCTCTTTGTAATGTCTTATGATGCCTCTTAAATCTTCATTCATGGTCTTCCCAAAGTCTTCACAATTCTTCAAATGTTTTGCTTTGTTGATTTCTTCTTGAATTACATCAAAACACCATAGAATTGCTATGTTTCGGGAAAAACTAGAATTACATGATTCAATATTGAAAACATTACAGATTTCTCGAAAATCATAAGAAATTGTTCTAATACTCCTCTATTTTAGATGAAAACTGACTGAAAATAACTGAAAAACATGCTAAGAATAACGTAAGATAACTTGTCATCAAAATATTATAACACCCTTAGATAAAAAAAAAATATTAAGAGAATAAAAAAAGTGTTTCTAGTAATCCTCTTTTAAGAAAATTATTCTCGTAAAAGAATTACCAATAAAAAGGGAAATGAATTGAAACATAGTGTGCCCAAGATGTAACAAATTAGGTTGAGACTATTGAACCTTTCTTCCAAGATTGAAAGTGGTTGAGAGTTTGGTTTACATGATGAGTCATGCTGACAAAGAGATCATAGCTCTAATCTTCTCTATTTCAGATTTTATCTAACTTGTTATAAAACCCATGAAGATTGAGACATTACTGTTCCGCAAACCATTGATAATGTTATAACAAGTACAATGAACTTCAAGCATGCTAATAGAAAAAACCAAACATTCGGAAACAAGATGATCAAATGAACAATAACAATCATAATAAATATGAGAAATGGGTTCCTCCCCCAACCACTTACTAGAACGTCAAATGTGATGGATTATGGGGGCATTGGAGTGATTGCTCAAGTAAAACTTCTATCAAAACGCACTTAACTGTCATTTTATTGGAACAACGAATCAAATCAACCTATTTAATATTATCACAATAAAAAATGAGAAAAAATCATGTTGTTTTGAATTGAGAAAATATTATAGTCATCTATGTTAGTCAACTGTTTTCGTTGACGAGTAAAACTTGTTTGCAAACAACCCCAAATCACAATGGAGAATCAAGTGGTGCTCGTAATATTGCTTGGAAAAAATGTCAATATTTGATGAATCAAAATCAACATATTGAAATCGTGATATGTAAGCAATTTGAAAATGTTTGTGATTGCATTCGTTATCTATTGAAGTAAGGATTGACTTTTTGTGGTAAAGATGAATCAAAAAAATATAGTAATCAAGGTAACTTCCTAGAAATGATTAGATGGTATGTTAAGAGGAAAAAAAACAAGGCAAGTTGTTTTGGAAAATTCTCTTGATAATCATAAAATGATTTTTCCATCGAATCAAAAGAAAATTATTAATATTGCCTCTTTAGAAACCACTAAAAGCTATATTGACTGATCTTGGAGATGAACTCATAGGGTTGCACCTGTCACAACCTAAGTACCTAATCTAAGGTTACACCTCGTCAAAATACATTAATCCTAATAAAACTTAATAGCGAACAGAAAATATACTAAAAGAAATGATATTAAATTAAATGATTGTCCAACAAAATAAATAGAGGTTCATCTTAGAACCCTAACCTATAGATATCTTGTTACACATGATAACTAAGACAAAATACAAAAAGATAAAAACATACCCTAGAAAAAGAAAAAAAAGAAAAAAAGGAGAAGATAAAACTCCTCCTTGGCTCCTAGAGTTTCCTTCCTCTTGAACTACTCCAATTCTGAACGAGAAATTGTGAATGAGGAAGGCAGAATTTATAGGGAAAGTTTACACCTAACTTGGGCTAAAATCATGGGCTTCCAGGGGCGAAAAAGTCACGAAAAGTGACTTTTATCGCAAAAAACCGGGGAGCATGGCACCTAAAGTAATGCGTCTAGTGCCCCCTGGCATGCACCAGGCGCTTTAGTGTTGTTGTTTGATGGCGCCTTGCGCCTCCTGTTGTGTGTCGGGCGCTTCAGTGCATTTTCTCATGTTTTCCTGTATTCTTCGCTTGTTGAGGTGTTTTCTTCATTTGTAAGCTGTCTTGGAACTTGGGAACAAAATTCCTACCTTCGTAAAGTCTTCTGAGGCATCTTGAATCTTCATTCTTCATCTTCCCAAGGCCCAATAAATCTTCGAAGGTCTTGCTTTGCCTGATTTGCTTGATTTCTTCGTGAATTACTTCAAGAGCCCCCTAAAATTGCTATGTTTCGGGAAGAATAGAATTACAGACTCAAATATAGAAAACTTTAAAAATGTCCCAAAATCATAACAATTGATCTAATACTCCTCTGCTTTGCTGGTAAAACCTACTAAAATAGACTAAAAATCATACTAAGAATAACGTAAAATGACAGGAGTAGTGGCACCTAATGTTATGCTCATGAGATTTGCTATTGTCGTTTTTGTTAACATAAGAATATTTTTATAAGGGCCCTGTCATGCTTTGATTTCATAGCAAATATCATAGGGGTTCTGGTGACCTGTTCTAATTTATGTGTTAGAGACTTAATCTCTTCATGTAAATTATGACAAGTTTCAAAACTAGCAAAATCCATTCAATTTGAATCATATTTAGGTGGATTAGCCTTAGGTGACTCAATTGAAGGTGTTACAATACACTCATTTACTATGGATGCATGATCATTTTTTTAAGATTCTAAAGCATTTTTAAGTTGTAAGAGTGTGGCTTCCAATTTAAGGATTTATTGCATCACCATTCATATCTATAAGAGCCTTTTGTAACTCCTCATAGGAAGAGTTAAGGTCGAAGTTGGAGTCATAATGAATTACATCATGATGTTTATGTCCCATGAGACATAGGTCAACAATCTCATCATTCTTTGAATCACTTAGAGATGATACTTCGTCATTCTCCCATACAATGTATACAATATATGTTATCCTTTCCTTGTAATTGTCATTGAACATGAAGTTGGATTTGTTCTTTGCTTTAGTCAATCCCATACATTCACTTGAAAAGTGACCCAACCTTTCACACCATTAGCAGTTTAGAACTTTTTCTTCCTTTGTATGTTCTCCTATTTTAAGTTTATCCATCCTAAAGTTGATTAAGTTTTGGTTATTATGCTTTAGACCATTCTTTTGAGTATAGAGGTTGTATCGTCGCACAAACAATATCATCTCCTTATCCCTAGGAGAATCTTCACTAAAATCACTATCCTCTTGAACCAAATTAGGTTGCCTTGGACAAAAATGCCTTTAACGCGATGGATTTCTTCTCTTTCTTCTTAAAAATTTCCTCACTATCTTTCAACTTTCTGATTCTAAATAGGACGGTGATGTCTAGAGTACAAAGATTTTGAGACTTTTTGATGGAGGTCACCTTTGGCTGTCATTTCCTAGTCATACACATCAAGATCTTATTAGTAAAATCTTGGTTGGAGATTGTTTTACCAGGGTTCTGTAGTTTATTAACTATATTAGTAAATCTAATTTGCATGGAAGAGATGTTCTCTTCTTCTTCCATGTGAAATAACTTTTTTTTTTTTTGAAGAAACTAAATTAGCCCACCCAAATTGATACCAGAGAGAATCGAACCTGAGACCTTGAGGAGGAGCACACTGTCAGGTCCCAAGTGGGTTGAAATAACTCATTGTTGAGTAAGTTTATTAATCTTTGATCGTCTGATGTCTTTGGTACCCTCACGGAAGATTTTCAAAGCGTCCCACATTGCCTTAGTAGTCTAACAATGTGAAACCAAGTGGTACTCATTTATGTCTAAGGCGGGGATGAGTATGTTCCTTGCTTTCAAATTGTATTCGACTATCATAGTGTCATCGGCTATCCATTCAACTTTTGGCTTGTTTGACATGACACCATCAACCGATTGGATATGCACACTCATGCATTCCTTTCAATAGTCATAATTATCAATGTCAAATAAGAAATCTTTATTATACGCCCATTTAGGATCCATGCTCGGCATATCAATTCTTTCGATGGTTAAACTGTGATCAAACAGATCAAGCCGATTTGATGTATACAAAGCGAATATAAAGGAGGGTGAATAGATTCCCTCTCAAAAAATTCTGAGAAGCATGTTTTAGAAATGATTTTAGGAAAGAGAATTTGACTATTGAAACCTTTGTAATTGTTTCATTGAAACTAATTAAGCTATGATAATAATAAACTTCAAATTTGAATAAGGAATTCACCGATGAATTTATATTAATCAACCAAAACTTATTACAATGTCAAGTAATAAAAACTATTTTATATATGAAGAATCAATTGAAAAGATGATATAACGTGAAGTGGTTGAATGATCAAATTAGACTTTCAAAGTTTTACTTCATCGCTTAGCATGTATTAATTAACCTAATCAACTACCATATATAAAAAATTATTGGTTGCAAGAAATATCAAATTATTGATTGCAAGATATAAAGAGAAGGGAGAAGAAAACACCGAATTTATAGAGGTTCCTCTAATCATCCTCTCTTCCTAAAGAAAATATCTACGATTTTTCACTAGTATGTTAAAATTTACAAAATCAATTATGAAGGTTCAATTTACAAATCAACTAGTCCTAAATGTTCTACACTAAGTGGATAAATATTTATGGTATGGTAAGTGGATAAATATCTTGTCAAAGATTAAAAGAAAAAAGTAATTTTTGTTTTTTTTTTTTACACACGGTAATTTTTGATATTATACATCAGAATTGTTTACCTGGAGGAAAATACTTAGATAGAGTTTAATAAGATGCCCACAGCAAGTAGTTAATGCATCTGTTTAAAGCCTAAATAAATTAATTTATTTTCTGTCGGTCCATTTATCATTTCCTTTTCGAAAGCACTTTATTTCAATTTAAAATGAAGATGCCCTGTCATTTTTCCATGCACCAATTGAATATGTCTTCGGTTGGTAATGCATCATAATCCACAAAAATAGAACTTTAGAAGCATGGCATTATTGATATACTAATTAATGAATAAAGAGACAAATTAGCAGAGGATGGTCAACTTCAACAGAAACTAAAGGTATTTTGTTTATGCTTTACTTTAGTTCTTTTCTAACTTTCAATTTTTCTTTGTTATTTTTAGTTTGTAATGATTATAACTAAAGACAAATACCAATCTTTAGGTGATGCTGGACCATGATTTTGCTTAGCT
>Ga0209282_1002287_pt1 | contig 10978 bp, 3 predicted proteins | sample Mtrugardesep15_FD_187529 | JGI IMG/M metagenome (GOLD analysis project Ga0209282, IMG submission 187529) | Root nodule microbial communities of legume samples collected from California, USA - M. trunc garden sep15 (SPAdes) (version 2) | ecosystem: Host-associated > Plants > Roots > Nodule...
CTTGAATCTCCAAGCAAGCGGTGAAAACTAAAAATCAAAAGGTAGATACAATTATTGAGTCGGTGTGTTGAAATGCGGTGGAGGCAGTGTTTATTTGGAACTTAGAAAGGAGAGAAATGAGAGGCAGTGTTTATAAGGAAGAAGAGAAGAGATTCCGATTGTTGAAGAGAAGAAGAGAAGGAAAATTGCAGTGTTAAAGGTAGCATGAGTTAACTCACGTTGAGATTTCAATGTGATTTTTGCAGAATTATAACTAACGTGAGTTAACTCACGCAGCGTGACTTAACTCACCCAGCGCAAGTTAACGCACGCTGGGTGTAACGCCATATTTCTATTAAAGCGATAAATCACGCGAATATAATAAATATTCAAGAAATAGACGTCACGTCTTCGCATAATTTACAATAGACATGCATAAAAGTTTCAACAATTAAATACATCACAGCGGAAATATATATCATATACCTCAAGTAGCCATGTCATCAACTCATAAATATATCCAAATAGTATGATCAAATCCCGACATATGGGCAAATCTCAACGATAAAAATAATAAATCCAAAGCAACATAAAGACACCGTCCTAGATCAGAGCTTATCTAAGACACGAAAATAAAGCAGCCAACGGAGGTAGCTCCCGCTATCCTCGAGCACTCACCAAGCAAGCTAATCAAACTAATCCTACATGCCGTCTACCCATTCATACAAATAGGTAGGCGGTCCACCATAGACCACTGGTGGTTAGCTTCACATCAATCATAATCAAAGGTATAATCAGGAATACTTAGTCATAATATTACATGGTTCATAATAAGCATCAATACATACACATCTTCACACATTCACCAAATTATCACCATACAATTTTAGCACAAGTATATGATTCATCAATTGCAAATAATCACCAAGCACACAACAACACCAAACACGTAATTCACACCAAACACATAAACAATTATGACTCATCATAAACATGCAATGTGCCTAGACCGACTCTAGACACGTGTGGTACCATGTCAACTGCGAGGTCGTCACCCCATGATGCAACAAACACATCATAAACAACCCAAATAATCAACCCGAATAATTGAATACAAAGTATTCGTCACCAACATGGATATGAAATCCGACATCAACGGTGTGTGGACCTATGACTCAACAACAACAACGCATATTTTCATACAACTTCAACAATCCACACCAACATATTTCAATACATGCTTACACCAACAATTCAACAACAATAGCATGTAAGAAAATTCATCAACAACATATATGCACATAACATATATAAACACCAACAACATCACCATAGTAATTCAACAACTTCATATAATTCTCACAATTCAAGTAAAGGAGAAAATACACCACATTATGATAAACATATTCAACACCCATCAATCATTCATACATCTTTATTTATTCATATCAAACTATTCATAAAGGATTTACAATGTAATCGGATCCAATGATTATTTTCAACCAAGTTCGTATCATATTTCACAACTTTAAAGTAACTAAGGCTATTGAACCAAAACTAAGAAAAACAACTCAATTGCCTCAACTATGTATGCACATTAATCACAAATGAGTGTAGGTGCACATACATGTATGTTCACCGGCCAATTGCAACGAAATCCTACAAGTCACAAATTTCGCCTCACTTTACCACTTTTTCAAAAGAATTCCATTTACAAAGTAAAGCAAGTTATCTCTCAATGAAATCAATCAAAAAAAATTTTAGTAATCACATCCTTAACCCTACTTCATTCTCTTGAGAAAAACAAGTTTTGGAAAAATCGGCGTTTTTGGACATTTTCCAAAAGTCAAGTTCAATTCACAAAATCAAGTCCAATTCGATTCAAACGATGTTCCAGTAGGTTTAAGTGTATAAACATAGATTAAGCAAGTCAAAAGAAACATTTTAGAAAGCCCGGATTGGTCCCCAAATACACGAAACGAAAAAAGAAGAAAAGCTGAATTGGGCACTGCTCGCTTGAGCGGCCAACCGCTCGTTCAAGCGACCAAGTCACAGAAACTATTGTGACTGCTCGTTTGCAGCTCGCTTAAGCGACCAAGCTCCAGAAGCTTACAGTGACCGCTCGCTTGCAGCTCGCTTAAGCAAACAGTCATCTTAACTGTCAAAAATGTTACGGGTTTCAACCCTTTTTCACCCAAAATCCCAAATTTTGATCTTCCAAACACCCAAACTCGTCCCAAAAGTTGTTTACATGTATATGAACACAATAAGGCACTCAAAGTCACACAAAACTTGAAAGCAAAACATCATTTCATCGTAATTCAACAATTCAACAAGTTTCGCCAAAACCTTCAACAACATTCCAATTTTTCATCACCAATCCATAAATATGAATACCCAGTGCATCAATTCATCAACAACACATCCCATAACAACAACAACAACAACATTTAATCATGAAATCATCCACAATTTAACAACCACAACATCATTCTCCATCAATTTTGTACAAACACCAAACATACTCATATATATGCATTCCAAGCATACGAATTCAACATCAACAACACAATTATCATTCAATTCACATACTTAAACATGACATCAAAATTAAGCACGAATGTCTACAGCTTAATTCAAATTAATCAATTAATCAAATAAGCACTTTTGAACATGGGTAGAAAAGAGATTAAAATGAAAAGATTATGCTTGAATATTATCTCCTTTACCTCGATCTCCAAGAATCCCAGCCTTGACCTCACTTTAGCTCCTAGAATTCTCAACCCTTCTTGCTTTTCAAGCCTCTTTCTCTTCTAACCATTTCTCCTCTTTCTCTAGCTTTTCTCTCTCTACCTCTTTCTAGTGTTGTGAAAATGAACGCTCTAACCCTAGTTTTCTCTTAAGACATGGGTTATATAGACACATCACTAATGTGTCTTACTCTCAAAATGTTTTATGGGTTCAAAGCTCTAATTAATCCAATCCACAAGTTCTTACTCTCTTACGGTAAAAATAACGAGTAAACACCGGCTCTTAATTAATTACCACAACCCACTAACAACTTAATAAAATAAATGGTTCTCACTTAAAACAATAAAAATAATTTTCACTATGGAATTACTAAATTACCCTTGCTCACCAAAAGACCAAAATACTCTTCTAACACGAAAACCTAAAAAATTACATCCAAAGATAAATAATCACACACAAGTACATATAAACACATAAAAATAAAATCAACGAAAAATTGGGTTGTTACACCGGGGCAATATGAACATTTACTTTGGAAATGAGTAGAACCATTTGAGTAAAAAGCAGCATTCAACAAATTAAGAATAATTATTTATTTATAAAAAAAATCATTTGTATAGAAAATTACATACATAAATCTTGAATCTTAAAAATCAAGGTCTGGGGTTAGCTGGCGTTTGACCTTAAGTGATAAATAAGCAATAATGAGCTGTATTTAATTATTTTCAAAAATAAATAAACCAATTTTTCTATAAACCAATTGCCATACATCTAATAAGTTAAATATAATTTTTTTAGCATAATAAATTAAATTAAGAATAACTTTTACCTTAAAAAAATTAATTTATTTACAAATTTATACTTTTTACCATGTAAATTATATTTTATTGAATTAACTAAGGTAATATATATTTAGGCATGTCATAATTTTAATTTATTGCATAAATATAATACTATTTTATAAAAGTGACAACCAGATTCAAACTATATATTAAAGAATTTAGGAAGAGGAAAATTATTATTAAATAAAGTTATACTTATAATTATTTTACAACTGTTGTTGAAAAGGCTTGAATTTCGTCCTTTGAAATTACAAGGTCAAACTCTTTTATACTATTGATCTAACATATTGTGTAGACATTTAAACTAATTGAATAGTTGAAATAAGAGAGATAAAACATGAGTTACTAACATTCCTCCTATCGATATATAACACCAGCACTTGTATTATGTATCTGAGCTTCATTGTTGGACGTTGTTTTAATTATAATAATAATAAGAATAAAAATATATTTTATAAAACTGATTAACTTAATAAGAATAAGAATAAATATATAAAAACTAATATTTTCTATCATCGATTAACTTAATTTTTTATTTTATAAACTGATCAAATAATGGTCTTAAAGGTTTGATAATTACTAATATTTAACGCATCTCTCGGTATATTGCATGTTGATTTTTACGACGAGTAAAGAATATTATGACAATAAGTATCATAAATACTTCAACCATGTATAAATATAAAATCACGAGGACCTACTAAGTTGTCCGTGGTGTGTGTCTATATCAATCTATCCATATATATTCTAAGGATTAAAGCAAACATTTCCTATATGTTCTTGATAGTTAAAACTAAAAAAATTCTGATATAAGGGAGGATAACATAAAACTTAGAAAGTAATGTAAAATTTGACGTGTATATTATTGGAGGCCAAAAACTGGCTAATTTTCTATTTATTTTAGATTTTCCCACAATATTGTTTACTCATGATAGTTACTTAGATAATTAGAATGTGATCTTATGAGAACAAGTTACCTCATTTTCTTTCTTACAAAAAAATAAGGTTACCTCATTTTCTGTTTTATTAAATTAAAACAAAATGAGAATCATGAAAGTATGTATCATTGATTTCACTTGTACATGTTAGATTAGTTCATCTTATGAAAGGTAGAAACATAAATTTTTATTTGACAAACGGATCCACTAGCTAGGTTCAATAGAGAATTAAACATAATTATTTATTTATGTAAAAAAGTTATTTGTTTGGAAATTATTATATACATGAATCTTAACAAATCAAAGCATGGGGTTAGCTGGCATTTTGTACTAAGTGATAGAAAAACAATAACGAGCCGTATTTAATTATTTGCAGAGTATACATACTTACCATACATGCAATTTAATGAATTAAAGATGATTTATTATCAAAATAAATAAAATTAGAGATAATTATTAATTTAACAAATTAATTTATTTCAAAATTACAATATATTATAATTAATTAAAATAATTTTTAGGTGTGTCAGAGTTTTGATTTATTTCATAGAAATTTAAATAATATTTTTTTAAAGTGATAAGTAGATTCAAATTGTTCTTAAAAGAAAAAGAAAAAAAAGTAGATTCAAATTTTTCTTAAAGGACTTGAGGAAGATGGAAATTTTTATTAATTAACTCAACACTAATTGTCATTTTACACTCGTCTATGAGAGAAATTAAACTTCACTTTGAACTTAGAACTCAAACTTATACATCTTTCGTTCACTATTATAAGCAAAAGAATTATGAAAAGATTTGGAAACGAGATAAGAAATGACACATACAATAAATAACATATATTTTTTTAAAATATAATATTAAGTAGTAAAATGTTTAATACAAATTACAAAATATAAATAAATAAAAAATCATGGAGTTTTCAAATTAATATTCACTCTTCTACCACACATTATCTTCAATAACCTAATAGTGATCCTTGTATGGGTTATTTTTAGTCCTTTTGTGGTTCGAAGCTCATGTGATATCGATAATAATTTTTCCATTTTAAAAAATAGAACAAAAAAAAATCGCAATTTGTATGTTACCGTTGGCCGCTGATTTAATAGTAAAAATTAAATGATTTGCATTAATTTTTTAGAAAATTCATAATAGCTATATAATATTTTCCATTTCGCGAAATATTTTTATTTTAAAAGCGTAAATAATAATTTTAAATTTCCGACAATTCATATTTATCGTATCACTTAGTATATTGCCTTTTTATTTTTACGTCAAGTAAAAAAAGGCAGACTACAATGGGTACTTCAACTATGTAGAACATCACCATTCTTATCATTGTACTATACTTTCTTTTTAATTTTAAAATATATCAAATGATATGAACATAATTATTTCAAATTCTTGGAATTATCCAGGTACAATTTATCTAACAATTGCCGAATAAGCAAAGATATATATAATTGGAAAAAGAACAGAAATTTTTTAGTAATGAATTATCTTCCATATAAGCCTCTAAAAAGAGATTTGTTGATAATCTCTCAATCTAGTAAATATTTTATTGTAATGAAAAGTCACAACGTTTGAAAAAGAAGCGCGTCTTGAAAATATATTCACAAAATTTGAGCGGAAATATACTCACAAAATTTGTCTATAAAATAACTCTTTCTCACCCAATTTCAATGTACCATTTCATAGTCTAAATTTACAAACATACTCACCCACCCTTTTCTTTTCTCTCTTTTTGTGCTTCAACCATGTCGAGTGGAAGGAAAAGCCGAGGTCGCCAAAAGATTGAGATGAAAAAAATGAGCAACGAAAGCAACTTGCAAGTGACTTTCTCTAAGCGCCGTAGTGGGCTCTTCAAGAAAGCCAGTGAGCTTTGCACCCTATGTGGTGCAGATGTTGCTCTTGTTGTTTTCTCACCTGGGGAGAAGGTATTTTCATTTGGCCACCCCAATGTTGATACGGTCATAGATCGCTATCTCTCTCGAGTACCACCCCAAAACAATGGTACCATGCAGTTCATTGAGGCTCATCGTAGCGCCAATGTGCGCGAGCTCAATACTCAGCTGACTCAGATCAACCAGCTACTGGACATCGAGAAGAAACGTGTTGAAGAGTTGAGCCACTTGCGCAAGGAGACCGAGAATCAATTTTGGTGGGCTGGTCCCGTTGATGGGATGAATAAGACCCAACTTGAGTTATTCAAGAAAGCTTTGGAGGAGCTTAAGAAACTTGTTGCTCATCATGCTGATAGGCTTGTAATCCAGGGTGCTCCCACTCAAACTCTTCCGTTTTTTGTTGGACACAGTTCATCCTCTAACATGCCTCTCCATCATCAACCAAATCCTCCAGAAGTTCAGATGTTTCCAGCACAGTTTTTTCAGAACCCTATGTTGCAACCTCATTTGTTTGGTTTCAACAATATGGGGGGAGGAGGTGGATATGGACCCTCTGGATTCTTTTGATCTGAGCCCTTAGATCTGCCTTAAGATGCCTGTGTTAATTTGTTTTTATGTTTTTTATATTTCATGTTGTTTTAAATTCATTTCAATTGTTGCACACATGCTTGACCTAGTTTCATATATGTGACTTGGTTAGGAGAGGATCTTAGTGCTATTAGGTCTTTCATTGTCTTTGTTATCTAGTCGGAAGTTGAAATTGTATTTGTGTTGTGTTATTTATTATTCGAATAAAGGGCATCTTATTTATCTATGTTTCCATATCGCTTCAAAATTTTATTTAATCTCTTTAAGTTCAATATGAATTTGTTTCATTCCCTCGTCATTTTTTAATCATCAGTTGTGAGTTTCAAAATCAAGATCAAGTGTAAAAAAAGTGGATCAGAGGGTAACAATTAGTATTCGTGCTAAAATCAATTAAAATTTATTAGATAATTTACATATTTTTTTGGTTTTCCACAATTTATTCCATTGAAGATAATCCTATTGGAGATATGTCAGACACAAATGTGGATACCTTTTTCAGCTGCCACAACGTGCTAATTTAATTTCTTTTGTTAGACCAAGCCTCTCGTTGGTAAGTTAAGCATTATGATGATGCGTGTAATTAAAAAATTTAATTCATTGTTAAATGGTTCACTATATGTAAGCTTTATTGTAAATTTTCATTGAGGCTGATGGTTCTTTTTTCGATTTTCTATCAGGTCCGTCTCCGTTCATCTAAACTTTTATCTGCAAAAAACTTTGATATACATATGTACCATTTAGTTAGTTAGATTAGATTAAATGCTTGCGATTTGTTCTTAAACTAGTCAACATTTTATTAAATGATTGCATTGAAGAGCACAATATGTAATTTTAAATTTATTTTGTTTTCTATCCGATACGTCTCTTCAAAAGAACAACTAAATTTTGTAGAAAATAGTTTGAATTTTTTGGTGTATGATTTAAGGTACAAGAGTTGTGTGTATATGTATTTAATTTTTTTTGAGTAAGCAATGTATTGTGGTTCTCACCAAATTCAACATTCTTGTTATCTTACTAAAAACTTGTTAATATATGGTTGAATTGATCATTCAAAAACCACCTATAGATTTATTTTCTCTCTTTTTCCGAGGATGTATGCAATTAAATTCAGGGGATCTTTGGTTATTGTTTACCATTGGCCATATATGTGAAATAATTTAGTTTTTTTTATCGTAAATAGATATATTATATATAAGAAAATGAGAACGAATATAAATGTTTTGAGAAATACAGAAGTGACCAAAAGTCCAAAAAAAAAAACATGCAACACCGTGAGAAAAGCTACAACAACATCTCCAAAACAAAATGGAAAACCCTCATCCCTCCCAGTGTCCAAAAACAAAGGATAATGGATCAAACCCCAACAGAAAACTAGAAAACACCCTCAAGACCACCAACAAAGCTAAACCAACAACAACACTGTAAGAACAAAAGAAAAAAATATCCCTCCCTCCCGGTGACCAAAACTAAAGAAAGAATGAACCAAACCTACTCCATCAAAAAGATGTGATACATAAAATTAATAAACAAACCAAAATGCCCTGCTCAAAGGCAACCAAACATGCCCTCTACATAGAGAGGCTACCAACTCCAAAGGAGAAGTGGTTCCACCATCCACTCATAATAAAAACATGGTGAACCAGGATGTCTCTCTATAAGCCAATATCAGTAGTGAGCTAGACTTTATGAACCAATTTCTCTACATGTAGAACATTTTCAGAAAACATAAGATCATTAAGGGTTGTTCAAATGGACTACAAAACAATATGTCAGATAAAATTAAACTATTAAATAACTTTTACAAAAGATGAAATTTGGAAAAAAGAACAACATAAATTAGTAGAAAAATGCTGGCTTTGGCTATATAGGATAAATAAAATAGACGTGTAGAGGCGATTTTACCACCCAGTGAGTCTGGGCACATACTCGGGCTCAACCCATACTTTCTTTGTATCAATACAAGAAATTTGACTTGTAGTGATTGTCGAAATCCGTCACTATAGGGTTAATTTCCGTAGTTAAATTTGTCTGTCATTGTCAAATGACTGTCGCTACATGGTTTCGACCTTTACCTACAGACAAAACCATAGGTAATTCTAAGAATACCATTTTAAAAACATTAAGAACCTCTACCTACGGTTACGGCTGTTACTAAAACTTATAAAAAAAATTTATATTTTCTATTCTACTATAAATTATAAAAATGAATAATTCATAAAATTACCAATAAAATTAGTTTAATCAATATAATAAAATATTATAATCAATATCATTGAAATTTAAAATTGATTACTATAATCAATTTTTATAATAAATTCTTGAAGTGACTTAACTAGAATAATTCTCTTTAACTATGAAATATTATACCATTCACCCAAACCAATATTCAATACTCACATAAATATATATATATATATATATATATATATATATATATATATATATATATATTCCATTGCTCATTTAATTTATGGTAGCAAAATTTGAATCACTATTCATAATAGCTTATTAGACAAAATGACATACTATCAAGTTACAACTTACAATCACTTCTACAACAGGACATAATAAATCAGATTTTAACTTCTAATTTATGGATCTTCAACAATAGCGGGTGCACCAAAACTATTACCAACATCAACTAAAGTTGGAAACCCACCAGTTGTTAAGCCTTGTCAATAAGCTAGTAAAATTATCTTATAAGCTTGTGAGAAAAAATTGTCACCAACAAGATCAACGATGTGTGGTTCAATGACTTGATGATATGTTACACCGAGCGGGAGATATTGAAGTCACTTGATGATGTTGATATTATTCAAACATTCATCGCAAAGAGGTCTTGCAAAAGGCTTTTACCTCCTAATTTTATTTGGCACAATATTAGCAGATTATGTTTCATATCTCTTGTTTCAAATTGTACTTTTATTAACGATAAACCTCTTTTATTTTGATTTATGATTATTTATATATTATGTCACATGTGAATTTGTGGTTAAAATTTTGCACGGGCTCTATAAAATTTCTGGCTCCGTCCCTAGACATGTGTACCTATTTTCAAATTTTTTGGGTCAGGCAGATGAACTATTTTCTACTCTTGGGTTTTAGGTAAAAGGAAACTTAATTTTTTATTTTATAAATGTGAGCAAATACATAATAAATAAACAAGTACTTGGTTAATGATCTTTATTAAAGCACATTTCGTTCGTTAAAATTTAAGTTTGATTTTTGATGAAATGATTATTGATAAGATTTTATTTACCATCTAATCGAAGTTTAGATTATCAAGTTGTCTTCCTCTGAGAGTGTTGACACCAAAAACCAATTTAAAAAAACTGATAAATAAATAACTATTATTCATTTAAGTGACATTAATAATCATTATAACAAATAGTCTTGTATGAGATTTGAACTTCGTGACTAAGGTTAAAAAAAATCAAATTCTTTCTTTTGAATAAACATATTACATGTTTGATTTTGCGTTGACAAAAATTGATTTTGAGTGAATTGATTTTGTAAAATTGATTATGAATAAAATTTAGTTGAATATAGAATGATTTATGTTTAGATGTATTTTTGTAAAATTGGATTTAACAACAAATTTAAGGCTAACATAACTTTTAGAAGACAAACTATAAAATTTTTAACTTCAAGTAAAAATAAATTCTATAAGAAAAATCAATTTTTCTTTTAATCATCCAAACATGATAAAATCAATTCAACCATCACTTGTGATCATCCAAAATTGAAACCAAACATTATTTATCTATTCATTATTATTATTATTATTATTTTTATATAGGAGTTGAACCAATACATTTTTCTTTAAGCAACAAATTTTGTTGGGGTGATCCGGCATGCCCCAAACAAATAAATAAATTAGGTTCAATTTGAAAGAGTTAAAGTAGTATTTTTTCTGTTAGAATAAAATCCTAGTTTATAGGAGAGGACTTAGTCTTTAAGAAATTAATTTGTATTTGTT
>Ga0209282_1002288_pt1 | contig 10975 bp, 8 predicted proteins | sample Mtrugardesep15_FD_187529 | JGI IMG/M metagenome (GOLD analysis project Ga0209282, IMG submission 187529) | Root nodule microbial communities of legume samples collected from California, USA - M. trunc garden sep15 (SPAdes) (version 2) | ecosystem: Host-associated > Plants > Roots > Nodule...
ATTGGTTCAGTTTATGATTTTTCTTTTGGATTGGTTCGGTTTTGAACATCTCCTCTATGGCCACGTGGAGTCAATTTTCATTGTTCTTTTGCACCAAGCATTGTTAAAATTTAAGAAATATGGCATATGTATGGAAGATATTATTTTCATTAAAACTAGTTAAAAACCCGTGCTTCGCACAGGTTGAGCACTGTTATTTTGAAAATCCTTGTTATATGTTTGAATAAGTTAAAATGTTGTAAACTGAATAATTCAAAAATCCTTATTATATGTTTGAATATGCTAAAATGTTGTAAACTGATCAATTCAAAAGTATGTTATAAATGCATAATTGCTAGAATTCTAAACCTCCGACGACACACAAACTATTAATACCTTTTTTCTTAAAGCAAGTTCATTGCAAACAGCAACAACACTATTTGGTGAAAGTTGTTCCTTTCATATAATTAATGGAATGTTTAGAGAAATTCCAATTTTAAATCTATGAATTTTGCATTGAATTTGCAAAAGACATGCCTTCAAATTGGCTTAGATGACAATGTAGCAGCATTTTATTCTACTCCTTTAAGAGTTGACCCAATGTTGCATAAAAAGGGCATCCTTCATTTTGATCAATAGCCTTTCAACGTTGATGGTCCTGAAACTGATAAATTGGTGGAACTATATAGGAAACATTCTCATGCTTTTGTTTATGATTTTGAAGTTTCTATGAAGTACGTTGAGAAGAGATTGAACCCTGACTTAAGTTCTGAATGAAGCCTTGACTCTGAGCTTGAGAAGTTTAAGATCACGACAACTATTAAACAAACATAGTAAAAAAAATCAACAACGCCAACAATAGTCAAATGAGATTATGAAAAAATAAGTTACTCTAATATTGTATTGTCAAATCAGAATGTAAACGTGCCAATTCTTAAACTTCTCAACAACCGGATGATGCAAGTTGATAGCAGCCTCGAACCTAACCAATTGTTACATATATTTGGCTTACCATTGTCTGCAAAATAGAAGCAAAGAAATCAAGGTAAGTGGATGGTACATGACAAAGCTATTGAGAAAAACAATACATGTATATCACATTGACCTCCAAGCTTGCATTGAGCATGAGTCAATATTAGAACAACAGGCCCTGCATCCTTTCGATCGGCAAAAAAAATCATCAAAGTTACCGAGTATTTTTCCCATAATATTACATCAACCATATTTCCACTGCACAATCAAATACATCTTTCAGGTCATTACCAAACTTATACAAAATCCTTTCATATGATACTGACAAACTAGAAAATAATACCTTTCATCTCTCAACACAATGTTCGTACATGGTTTCTTTTCACTCCCAATTAGCGTCGTCTTCACAATCTCATGAACAAGCCCAATGATAAATAAATAAAAATAAAAATTTGTAAGAACCTTATAATCAGAGAAAACACACAAAGAAATTTAAACACATAACTATACCATATAAAACATCTGTTTTGATTTTTCCATCTTGAATCTCCTTAAATGCCTTAAACCGAAATTCATAAAGAGGGATTCTAGTTAACTTATCATCCTTCTGCACCTTTGTACCGGAACCAAAAACAACCTTAAATGGATGGTGAACGGGTTTAAATGCAATGTCATTATCTAACACATGACAGTTGTACAAAGTATAAGTTTTGTTTTCCTCAATCAAAATCTTCCAATGCTCCAATTCTCTATATCGAGTTATCACATGAACTCGATCGTCATAAATCCGTGAAAGAAACAAAAATACAGAAATAAATCTAAATGTATACTAATAAGTAACATAAATGAACCATAAAGAGCTTTGCAACAAATCTCAAGTAATTTCTCTAACCTTTGCATCAACAATAATGAGCTTCATATGTTGATTCCCATTGCTACCAATCACAATTCAAGAATCTACTACCAGTCACAATCCAAGAATCAAGCACTCTAAATCCTATTTTTCAAATGTCTAAATCCTTTTTGAGATCCTTAATGTAGTCTTAATCCCTTGACATTGAAAGCCTTATATAGAAGTAGAACAATACATCATGTAATTTTGTTCCCTTTGTTTATTCTAATATTGCAAAAGGATAACATATTTTTGTGTAATCAATATTTGTAATATACAAATTTTTGCATCATCAATATTATCAACATCAATGATATAACCAAACCAAATTTACAACAGTCAACTTTCAGAGAAGGTCAACGATATAGCATCAAACCAAATTCTACTAATTTGAAAAAATCTCTAACACAATTCAATGGCTTCTACTAATTTTGTTCCCTTTGTTCATTCTAATATTATAAAAGATAGCATATTTCTGTGTGATCATTTTTTCTGTAATCAACTCAACTTGATGTGTTGATTTTCTGGTCATCAGTGACATAACCAAACAAAAATTACATCAGTCAATTTTCAGAGAAGGTCAATCATATAGTATACTAATTTGAATGAAGTTCTAACTATATTCACTTGCTTTTAGTTAATCAAATTTTTGTAACATCAATTTTGAACTGTAATGATAGAAGTTAAAATAGTAATTGTGTTGGAGCTTTAGCACCACCTGAAATTCAATCACCAAAATAATGACTCATGCATGAACTTGTTCTCAACTATAATACTAGAAGCTAAAACAACACCTGTGTTACAGCTTTAACATCAACCAAAATTAAATAATCATGATCTCTGTTATAATCCACATGCATGCATTTATTTAGATGGCTAAAAAAAATCTAAAATGCAAAAGCGGAATCCCAACAAGAAACATGCAAAAACGACAACCTCAAGTAAAAAAACCATGTTTCTGAAAAACAAACCAAACCTGAAAGACAAAACACTTGAAACCAAAAGAACAGATTTTTACAGCCATGCAACAACGTTTGGTACGAAATCACCTTACAATCCAAAACAAAATAAAAAACCCGTAAAAGTAGAACCCTTAAAAATGAATTGAACAATAAACATAAGATACAACTCAAAATTCATAAAAATCATTCATTGTAAGTCATGCATGGTTTTAGATTGATGAAAAAAGGAAAAAAAAAAAAACCACCTCTGATGAAGAAGAAGCTCAAACAGTGTTTTGAAGCTCAAACTGATCTCCCACTATGGTACAGTGCAAGCAATTGAATTTAGGAGAGATGAATTGCACACATCACATATAAATAGGCAAATGTTGGTGATGTGGCAATCAAACAAAGTTTAAAAACTTATTGAATGACAAAATATATAAAAAGGCAAATGTTGGTGATGTGGCAATCAAATAAAGTTTAAAGGCTTATTGAATGACAAAATTGCCCCTCCTAAAAGGCAAAAATGGAAATTCATAAGGCATTTATTTGCATATATAGTTAGTAGATAGATATTTGATGGAGTAACCAAAATTTGATGACATAAACACAATTATTTTTAAGTCTTCCAAAGAAATATTTGTCATTACTTTGGTCCTCAGAAGAATTGATGTCAACTATATCTAATCATGGAAAGTAGTATAGAAAAATAATCTTTTAATAAAAAAGAAACTCGGGATTAAAATTGTATAATTTCAATGAGGTTGTAAATGAAGTTTATTTTTTGTATTTAAGGATCAAAATCAAAGATATATATTTACAGTTGAATGTCTTGCAAAAAACACTTAAGATTAAAGGGCATAAATTAATGTAAAAAAATTTAAGAAATAATTTCATATTACTCTTCATATTGGAGAAATTAATATAATACCAACATTTCCATCAAAATTATTGTGAATAATGGGAGTAACTTAAATGATGTTAAAGTAGCTACAATGGAAATAGTTCATCCGATTAATGCAAGAGGACAAAAGAGGCTAAAAGTCACAAGATACTTTACAATAAAAAATAATTTTCAACAATTTTTTACAATGAACAGTGTCAACGGTAAGAAACTGTCAAATCGACATTTAATGCTAGCAGTTATAAGCAATTGTAGCATATGTGAACAGTACTTGATATGTCATGTGTCTACAATGGAAATAGCTCATCCTTAAGAGGAGGACAAATCCATTGAATCTGAATATAAGTAATCTCCCACATATCATCATCTTCTTTTGGCTCCAAAATTCCTTCATCTTTCATTTGTGTTATAATCTTTTTCAACAAATCAGGAATAATTTCACTCAAAGATGATCGACCATAATGTCCTAACTCAGCTTTCATGCATGTATCCATTCTTCTCAATACTCCTAACCAAAATGCTCTAAATCCAGGACTCTCAGCAATTTGTCTCAATGATTGCAAATACATAGCTGCCAATAATTCCATAGCAAGTTTCAATGTCCCTTCCATACTTCTCATTTCCCTCTCAGCATTATCTCTTCTTGAATATTCCAACATCTTCTCATGTAACTCATCAACCATAGCAAATATCACAAGGTTGAAATAGCTTATACAATTTGATGATGTATATAGCATTTCTTCAGCTAAGTTGAAACTTTTGTGAAGTGAATAAACTGCATGGTTTCTTATCTCTTCTTGTCTTGATAAACTTGTTCTTCTAAATGCTTCACCAAGTTTCACAAACAAATTCATGTTATAGTTTGCACTGGAAGGACCTCGAAAATTGTCTTCAGCTGATGAACTACTTGTGTTGCTTACTGTACTGACATTACTACCTGGATCTGTATACTGTGCTCTATGCCATTGAACCAACAAGTTTGTCGAATCGGCTAAAAGATCTAATATCTTCTTTTTCTTCTCTATTGGACTGTTTTTCGCTAAGAAACAACCGAATGCGCAATCAATGAGATACGGGTAATTCGTACGTGATACATTAGTGGCATCAGAGAATAAAGATATCAAAGCCTCGATTGCGAGGTCATAAGTTTCGGGATGTCTCCATGCAACTGATAACAAATTCAATACTGATTTCCATCCGACTTGAGTCTGCAAATTAGCTGAGTATTGGATGACTATTTTGCTCATCAATTGCGCTATAATCTCGTAACACATGTCGAGTATTTCTTTATCGAGTTTCCACATTAATGTTATGGATTTGAAAATAAGTTCCTCAGCTAGTTTGTCTTCTCTTGGTGTTGAAAAGAGCTTGAGACATACCTTGAGAAGGGCTAAAAGTGCTTTTTCTGCAAAAGGGATTGGTGAGAACATTGGAAATTGAGCAACTGCTAGGAGATATTCATGGAAGTTTGGCCAAAATATATGGAATCTATGAACATTGGCTAAAGATATTGCAGTGATTAAATCCCAACAAAATCCAACAGTTTCTTCTTCCTCGACCGGTGTGCTAAACTTTTGGCCTTTTCCAGCAGCTGCAAATATCAAAGATCTTCCAAGGTTTTGTAAACATTCTTTTGGAATGTTTGAACTACTTCCAAAGATGCTACCAATTCTACACAGTTTTATCATTTTGAGATTTTGTTCAAATTCACTACCAAGTGCCAAACCATCTTCTGAGTTTTCTTGCGAAAGAAGCGACAAACGAGTCATGACGCTAGGAAACCGATGATGAGTTCCGGATTTATGATCACCAGTTGGAGAAACTGATGATTCCGGCATTGTTGGTGCGTTCGCCGGTGCATCAAAGTCAATGGTGGATGAAGGTAGCAACCTTAGCCTTTTGAGTTTCAACAAGCAATCTACTATGTTCTTCCACCCTCCTCGAATTGAGTCTTGGAAATCGTTCGCTAAGGTAAAAATAGCAACTGTTGCTAGTCTTGGTTTCATATCATGACTAAATGTATACATTGTTTCTTCTGTTGAAGCATAAGGATTTAGCAGTGTTGTGAATTTGCAAAATGATGTTATGAGTTCATCAAGTGTGTCTTCTAATCCATACTGTGCGATCCTCGCAACCGAAAATAACCCTTCAATGCACTCATGCATAAGTTCCTCTTCATCTGCATGCTCAAAGAAAGACGAAAGAGCGGCTACCGATGGACCAGCAATGCAGGCAAACATATCTCTACATATTCTCCGATCAAATTCGCATTGTAAGAAACTCTGCATTACTTTCGACTGGTTTATGAGCTGAGTCCACTTGCTTTGGGTCATGTCTAATGACAATTCAGTTTGCTTCATTACAATTGCATTGTTGGTAATAGATTGGAAAAGTTCAGAAAGATACTCTCTTGGTAAATCTTGTCCTGCATTGATTGTTCTATTGTTTTTGATGAATTCCTCTTCTGTCATTTTCTTCTTGACTTGTGCATTGTGATGATCAGTGTTAAGCATAATAAGTGAGTAGCACAAAATAAGAACAGTGTCCTTGCTTGCAAATAAATCTGACGATTGTTGATCAAAGAATCTATTGGAAAACGCGTCTAACACACGCTCAATCTTTTGCGACTCGCCTGGCAACCAAAAACTTTCAAGAAAAAATCTTAATGCAGTGTCAAGAACCATACCATTAAAATGAAAAGTTTCTGTAAACTCCCTAAGAACTTCAAGGTAAAAACTATCAGGGTCACCAAGATATTCTCCAAGCGCCTTTTTGTCTAGACCAGGCGTGAACCGGAAGAAGTAAGCATACGACTTCGGATCAGGAGGATCAGATATTAACTTAGCATGCTTCAAGTACTCTAAACCCTTTTTATTATCTCTATTGAAATGATTCGCGGCTATTAGTAATTTCTTCTTTTGCACTTTCGTGATTCGAACATGTTCAACCCAAGCTTCTAAGTCATCGTCTTTTTCTATTTCCTCCCAAAAAGGTTTATACTCAATCAATTGAGTTGTGTAAGGGCCTAAAGGAGTTCTGTCATCAATTTTGTCAATGTTATCGGCAATGTTGTGAATCATTATCAATAGTCCTTCAAAGGCTTGAATGTGTAAGCTTGTTAAATGACCATTTAATGCAAATGAATGCTTGCATAGCAATCTTCCAACTTCTTCGAATATATTTCGGAATAACGGATTGCAATCATAGTTTGCGTAAACTTCAGCAATGAATGTTGGTTGTCTGCAGAAGTTTATTATCCCTTCAATTGCTACTTCTTGAAGCTGCATTGTGCTTCCAAGAGTTGCAACTCTTATTAGTACATGTCCAAAGAATGCTTCTAATTGGAAACGAAGAAACCTACACAAAGAAACAAATAAAATATAAGCACAATTTTTTAAAAAAGTAGTAGGTTTAAGGTCCCTCTAATTTCGTTGATTCACGATTTTGATCCCCCTATTTCTAAATCTGAAAATATAGTTCTCCAATGTTTAAAACTTCTGAAAATCTTTCCGTAGCTAAATTTTGGACTACGTTTTGCTGACATGTCATGTGAAAAGTCACTAGCAGATGTGGCAATGCAAATACATTGCCACACCACCCTATGACTTGTAAGCTCGTTATTCAACTTGACGCATTGCAAAAAGAAGCCTCAAACTCTATAGGAATAATATTTTCATATTTATAAATGAGAGACCAAAAGTGCATTTAAGCATAAAAAAAACGGAGATGAATTTCATTTTTTTTCCTAATAGTGATGAAATCATACTTTCTGAGAAAGTGATAGGCATTCAAAACTGTGCTGCAAATCATAGACAAGACAAATGAACTAGACCAAGTTCCATAGTAAATCAAATGATGAAACAAATCATCTTGGACCATCCTCAAAAGTTTAGGGTGATTCCCTATCTTATCTCCACTCAATTCAATAGCCGAGTTAATCAAAACCAAAGCGAAAATCTGAACATCTTCATCAGCTGTATGAGTGGTTGATCCATCTGCCTCAACTACAGAAACAACATTCAACAAAGAACACAGAAAATGAAATATATCAATCGCGGCACGAACGCCATAACCGGATCTCAAACCCGCGTTATCATCAACATCTTCTATGTCTGATTCAGAATCTCCTTCCCTATCATTACCTTCGATTTCGGGTAACCTTGCATATACTGCTTGAATAAGCTCATGCATTGTGTACCTTGCACTTCTTTGTAGTAAATCTCCTCTTCCCACGGATTGTTGCACAACTTGAAAACATGCATTCACAAGTGTGCAAACACCTTGATCAGAAAGTAATACTGAAGCTTTATGGTGCATTATCCCTGCCAAAACCTATAGGGTAATAAGCTTTAGTATCTTCTTCTAACGAATTTATACATTTAAATTTGTTTATAATCTAGGATTAAGTTTGAAAAGTGCATTATCTATGATTAATGTAGTCCCAACATTATAATAATAAAATCCTCTCCAGCGCTGCACACGGTGCAGCCGCTAAAGGGTTTTTGAATCAATGATCCAATACAAAAATCAAGATTCAACACTTCTACAACGTCTGCACGATTATAGTATAATACAAATTAAAAGACAATTATTAACTTTAAATAGTATTTGCATGTTTGAATTGACTTATTTGAACTTATCTGGGAGAGTTTATGAAAATATATAATGCCATGTCCATATATTGTTTTGTGCTTTATTTCCATAAATTCTTTAGGATAGCTTATGAAAACAACATACAGCTTATATGAAAACATTTCGACTTTATGTAAACTTTTATCATAGAAATAGCTTATACGTAAGCACTTAATCAAATTGTTTATCCAAACCTGAAGTATCTTCATCATGACAACATCTTCAGAAACCGGATCAGTTTTCTCGAGCCTACAACTAGTAATCCCCGCTACAACCGATTCCATAGCTTCTTTTGCACCTGGAGTCCTATCATCAAACACTTGAAACTTGAGAATCTTGAGTATAGAAGAAAGTGCAACGCCTGTCGCGGACGCTGGAACATCATCACTTTGAATGACATCAAGGAAAGGATGAAGGTAAATGGAAGGATCGATAGTACGCCATTCTTGTTGAGGATTGAATATGAGAGAGCGAAGAGACCTTAAAGAATTGATAATGGAAGAATCATAGGATTCATCAGGAGAAGATATGTTGTAGACAGGACTAAATTCTGGATAACGTCGTATCACTGCTAGAACTGCACCAACTTCAGTGCTTAACATGCATGAGAGTCCTAGTTGTCTTCTTTTGGATTTTGTTGTGTCTTTTTTCTTTCGATTATGATCATCTTCTAGTTCTTCGTGTGCGAAATCTTCTATGCTATCCATTGCATGGATGAAGATGTAAAATCAATATTCCTAAGAAAAAATATGGTTAAGTAGTTAATTAATCATGCATATACGTGTGTCTGATGGTTTTAAATTGCAGTTGTAGTTACTACTATTGTGATCTTTGATTTTGTGTAGAATTGCGGTAACCTTGATCGATTATGTTGTCGTTGCGAAGACATAAAAATTATAATGTTGTGTAACTTTCTTTTTTTGTTTATGTCTTTCACATATGCATGTTCTTGATGTGTAACAAAAAGTGGAAGTTCATAGAGTGGGAGAGAAAGAAGAATAGGAAGCACAAATGAGAGAGTTTTGTGGAGAGTATAGAAGACCAAGTAGTTTTGGAGAGAGTTTCGTTTCTTTATGTGGACACAAAAGAATCATGGGAAAAAATGTTGGCGGGTTATTTGGTAAAGAAGTGGTATTGTGATCAATGCAATTTTTCTATGGTTTCAAATCTTCAAAGGAATAACTCAAAATAAAAATATTTAAATATTTAAAGGAAATTTTGTTAGAAGATGAATTAATTTAATCCATTCCTTCATTTTTTTAAAATTAAATTTTAAATATATTTATTCATTAATAATATTGAAAAAAAAAACAAACAAAAATCTTTTAATACTCCGTGTCTTTCATGGGGTTCAACAAAGAGCATACAAATATTTGACATTGCCATATAACTATTACTAATCTTTTTATATAAAATTTTAAACATTGTTTGTAAATTATTCATAAATAATTATATAGATCTCTATATATACTGATATAGTGCTCATTGGCTGGAATAGACCTTGTGAGTTGAGGACAAAGATGGATAAAGATTATAGCCACAAGATCAGAGCCTATAATGCTCTCCAAGAAGAAATATCAAGAATATATATTGGCATAGACATGGCTGGAAGGAAGATGTCTCCCATCTCTGGAAAATGACTCCAAAGTTCTCATTGATATAGTTACTAACAATTGCACCATCGAAAGGTTGTATTCCTACTTTGATTAGGACACAAGCTTGTAAATTTGAATTCACAAGTTCAACAAAACGATATGTTGATGAAGACTAGCAAATTTCACCTTCACTTTCAATTCCACAAATGTGTATATTTGAAGACTCTTTTAGTGAGCTTCATAGTCTTCTTTTCTATAAATATCTTAGGCTTGCATGCCTAATATGCGTGTATTTGTGATTATTACTATAATTGTGTTTAAAAATAGATTCTTATTCCATCCAACTTGTTATAAGTTGTAATTACTTCTGTCTCTTAGAAAATCACTGCCCAGCAATGCTTGAATTAGTTAAGTTTATAAGAAATATCTTGAGCATGCATGCTCCTATTGTAGTATATAACCACAATGCATTCTGGAACTCTTTCAATGGCGTAATTTACTATAGTTCAGCTTTCTCCCAAACAAAAGAATAAACAAGCCACAGTTTTCCAAAATGAAAACAGGTGTTCTTTAATCACTAAGGAAACACGTATAAATTAACAAGCAGTTTTGTAGAAGTAAGATTAGTGGCCCTACCTGATGCACTCTACATCTCTAGTTGCCTGATTTAAACGAAGATTTTAGTTCATACCGCAAACAGACTAATGTATCTAAAACATCATCGTCAAAAGATTCATCATCCTCTATTCTTGCGATAGACATCAAGGTCTTCAGCCATTCTTCATGAAGAGATGAAAACTCTGATCTCTGTTCACTTGACCTAAAGTTTTTGCCAATTGATATTTTCATCTGTTGGCTAGCCTTTGAAGCAACGTTCACAGTTTTTTCTGGGATTCCAGCCATAAGTGCAACCTGCAATCCATAGCTCTCGGGACATGCTCCAGAAGCAAGACGATATAGAAAGACTAGCTCCTGATCTTGTTTGGAAAGGGTATCAGATTTTGACTTGAAAGCACAAGCCATGTGTTGCATTGTAACGCGTGGATGAGATGCAAAT
>Ga0209282_1002290_pt1 | contig 10964 bp, 6 predicted proteins | sample Mtrugardesep15_FD_187529 | JGI IMG/M metagenome (GOLD analysis project Ga0209282, IMG submission 187529) | Root nodule microbial communities of legume samples collected from California, USA - M. trunc garden sep15 (SPAdes) (version 2) | ecosystem: Host-associated > Plants > Roots > Nodule...
GTTCTCGGTCTTGCTGAAACTTTGGCCCTCTCCAGGGACCTATGTGTGAAAGAATTTGTGAAATTGCTGTATATGATAATCTTTAGATGGTATGCTAATGAATCTTATCGGGGGAGGATGCTGAAGAGGCTCGTTGACCGTGCTACCAGCACTACTGATAATGGCCGCGAAGTAGATTTTGATTTGGATATCTTAGTTACTTTGGTCTGTGAGGAACAAGAGTATATTAGGCCTGTCTTGAGTATGATGCGTGGAGTTGCAGAACTTGCAAATGTTGATCGTGCTGCTTTGTGGCACCAGTTATGTGCTAGTGAAGATGAAATCATTCACATCCGTGAAGAAAGCAAAACTGATATTTCTAATATGGCTAGTGAAAAAGCTATTCTATCACAAAAGCTGAGTGAATCTGAGGCCACAAACAATCGTCTCAAGGTATTTCATCTGTCTTGGTTGTTAATTTATTGTGATTACCTCATATACTGGAGAATTCACTTCTGATGGATTTAATGATGCAACAGTCCGAAATGAAGGCTGAGGTAGATCGGTTTTCTCGGGAAAAGAAGGAACTAGCAGAACACATTCAAGAAATTGAGAGTCAACTTGAATGGCATCGTTCAGAGCGGGATGATGAAATATTAAAGCTCTCTTCAGAGAAGAAAGTTCTTCATGATCGTTTACATGATGCAGAGGCACAACTTTCTCAGTTGAAGTCTCGGAAACGTGATGAACTAAAGGTATCAACTTTTTAAACAAAAATTGCATTTATTCCTATACAGTAGAAAAATAAGCATTTATCTATGCTGCTGTTAAACACTGCATCATATGCAACTGTGTGTGCTGCCTACAATGTTTATGTGAGCATCCCCCCTATTTGGGGGTTATATGCAAGGTAGTCAGAGTCGAGATCCTAGGCAAGATTGGGGAGGGGTCACAAGATCCTGAATTGGGGGATTGTAGCACGGATCGTAAGATCCTACCAAATTCACAAATTGAGATATATGTGTATAAGTTCATGTATATGCATAATATATAGACACACACGTATATAAAATACAATATAGGTTGAAAAGAACTGTAATCAGTAAACAAATAATTTGTATACTTATTAATTAACAATTAATATAACTTCAAATATTTTCTTTTATTATTAACATTATTGTGTATGTTTTTTTTTAAATCACATTATTGAAAGAAGAAAAAACAGATCAGCTATTAATTGAAAAAACAGAGTATTAAAAGGAGTATTTAAACTAACGTGAGAGGGAGTAGTGTGCTATGAATTTGGGTGAATTGCACTGGCAAGGTTCCTTGATTTATTATGGGTGTATTGGAAAGATTTTCCATGATTAATTGGGTTTTTATTTCAACTAAGTAATTAATTGGTTTAATGAGTGATACGATCCATTCAGGGAATAATAATAGATAAAAATGTGTAAAAAAAAAAGAGCTAGATAACCTGGAATTTCAAGGAAGAAAACCTGAATCAATGAATAACACGATTCCACCGTTCCTACAATTTTCTGCGACGATCCTGGCCGTGCCCACCAAATTCTGATTCATGCTCCAGCACGGCAAGGGGTAGCAAGATCGCAAAATCGTTCGATCCCACGAGTTTGATTGCAATTTTGACTAACTTGGTTATGTGAGCTGGGAGGGATGATTATGCATGACTGGCTAACTGGTTTTATTGCATATTTCGTTATACAGGGTAAGGAATAGTAATAGTAGAATAAACAGGCAAAGATTGGGGCGGAAAACATTGTTTTGGTTGTTGGATACAAGGACATTGTTTTGTTAGGGTGGGAAAAAGTGTTGTTCATTCTTCAATAAAGATTTCCGTTCTTGTTCCTAGATTCTGTCCAGATCGTGCAGATTATAATTAAATCTTTGATGAGCTTGCATCGAATACAGAATAGTAAACTGCAGTTAATTTTTGCTGCGGCAGGAGTTTGTGGATGTAGGTTAAGGTTTAAAAAACCAAAGCATCTTTATCTGACTGCACCAATGCTGTATTCAACCTCTTTTCATCCTTTACTTAAACTCTGACATGGGCAATCTAATATTCATGCATTGTTTTTGCCAATTCCTGGAAGATATTTTCAGCCATTTGTTTGTAATTGGTTTTTAGTATATAGGATCAAACTCCTTCCCATCTTCGTTCTTCTTACTAAAAATCAATTTCAGTACAGTCTGAGTGTGTGCTTATGCCTTGTCCACTCTTCAAGGCCAAAGTGTTTTTGCGTGAAGAGGCATATAAGGGTGCATGTCATATTCCCTCCATACTTCACTTAATTGTTTAATTTTTTTGAGAGTTGGTCCTTGACTTAAATCTTTAGCCAATATATTTTTCGAGCCTTCGTTTATATCGTAAATCAAATTGTCAATATGAGGATTGGCCATATATTGTATAACCAGAGTTTGTATTCAGTGGTTTTTCATAAATATCTTTTTTTATTAAATCTTTAGCCTAGTACAACTCTTTTTTTCCTCTCTGGACTATGGTCTGGCCGTATGTTGTATAATCAGAGTTTTTTCATTAGCAAATTACTTTGACGGTCTGTTTGGTTCAAATAAGGGGAGGTTTTTTTTAATGAGATATCATGTTTGATTGAGAGGAGAGGAGAGGGACTTCAATGAAGGAAAAGTGCTAATTTATGTTTTAAACACTTTTAAGTTATAACGTTTCATCTGGCATTCAATGCAATAATATTTTAGACAATACTTCTAAGATTTTATTACACATTCCACATCCCTCCATTTTCTGAGGGTAGCTAAAAATTTCTGGTGAGGGATTTTGCTACCCTCCTTTCCTCTCCAAACAATTGAACCAAACACTGCTGCATTTCTCTCCAACCAAATAAACCCCGAGGAAAATAATGTGATTGATTATTCAATCTTTTTTACTTGCCTGTCAATTAGCATCAACAATCTCTTTACTGGATCTGACGATATAGCGAGACATGAAATATTAACATACAAAATATATTCATCTATTTTCCAGCAGCTCACAGAAATCTTGAAAATGGTGTACCTGTGGACGGACGCTGCGCTTCATTTTCGGCTCTGAATTGATAACTATTAACTAGTTTTCCGTTATGTCTTGAACGGGGCAAGTTCAAAATTGATGTAATTTGTATTTTTTTTTACAGAGAGTAGTCAAGGAGAAAAATGCACTTGCTGAAAGATTGAAGAATGCTGAAGCTGCGCGCAAGAGATTTGATGAAGAATTGAAACGACTTGCAACAGAAAACGTGACTCGAGAAGAAATCCGGCAATCACTTGAGGATGAAGTTCGTAGATTGACTCAGACAGTTGGACAAACCGAGGGAGAAAAGCGGGAAAAGGAAGAGCAGGTTGCTAGGTGCGAAGCATATATTGATGGCATGGAATCAAAGTTGCAGGCCTGCCAGGTTTGTCTTGACATAGAGATTGTACTTTCCGTATGTGTTATTTATATGTACTTTTCATATCTGTTGAATATTAACTAGCCAGCTTTGTCAGCAATTTCATTGCTGGCTGCTATTCCTAAAAGCTTAGTTAGATGATGAACAAGTTTTGTTGGGCGACCTTGAAATCTTAGTAATATATGCCTGTGCACGAGTTCAACTGGGTACCCTTAATATTAAGCAGGTTTTAACTATTGGTGCTGGACTGCTTCATTCTTTTGCCTAAAGTTCTCTAGCTCAAAAGTTGTGTTGGAAATCATCTTATAGTAGTATTTTGTGTAACAGGCAAGATTGGTGTACAATGTCTATTTTTATCATTGAACATTGATGTCGTTATATGTTTGTTTTCTTGTGCAAGGTATTGGGTCTTTGTGATCATATTCCAGAGATTATTTTGGTTGGTTAATGCCTTGTTTTTCTTTTGCAGCAATATATTCACACCCTCGAGGCCTCGCTCCAGGAGGAAATGTCACGACATGCCCCATTATACGGTGCTGGTCTGGAGGCTCTATCAATGAAAGAGTTGGAAACAATATCACGTATTCATGAAGAGGGCCTAAGGCAAATCCATGCCCTTCAACAACGAAAAGGGAGTCCAGCAGGGAGTCCTCTCTTGAGTCCTCATGCTCTCCCTCACAGCCATGGATTATATCCTGCAGGGTCTGTGGGACTCCCTCCCTCAGTCATCCCAAATGGCGTAGGGATTCATAGCAACGGACATGTGAACGGTGCAGTAGGACCCTGGTTTAACCACCCTTGAATTCTTAGGTCATAGGATGTTATTCTTTTGGAGTTATTTCTTTGGCATTTTGGATGGTAGAAGTGTTGGAGCAAGAAAGGATGTTGGATAAAAAGGAGTACCTAAGGTTAGAAGGGTTGGGTGAAATTTTGCAAATGCCATACTCATTTGCACCTACTTTTTGAGGGTAAAAGAAAAGAAGAAAAAAAATAGTCATAGGCATTTTTTAGTTTCCACAGTTATATATCACTGTTACTACATAGTTTGGCCAAAGTGGTTGCATCTATTTTATCCTTGGCCAGATGTGAAGCAGTGTAAGAAGTCTCTATTGATAGCTTCTTTTAATACGTAATCAACAAAGAAGATCCTTACCCCCTTTGATTGCACCCGTGTCTCAGATTCTCAGATCATACATTTCATGTAGGTGGGTAAATGGCGGGTCCACTGGTATACATAGCGGAATTAACATCTTTTTATTTTGGCAAATTTTTATTTACCCATCAAGGTGGCTAGAGTTACTCATTATGCCGCGAAAACAAACCCACTATAGATCGTGAATTTTATCTTTTACTATAGGTTTTCAAGGCTTTTTTTTTTATATAAAAAAACCTTCAAAATTGTATACAAAATATAAATCAAAAGGCTTGTAAAAAAGGACAGAGTATGAGAAGAGAGAGAAGTAGATAGGAGAGAGTATGAGAAGAGAGAAAGATGTTATAAATAGAGTACATTTGATATAATATTTGGTATAGGAGAAAGAGGAGAATCAGAAAAGAAAGAAATAGGCTAAATTCGATGAATTGTCAAACAAGTTCCCATCTAAAAATATGAAGTAAAATGTATACTTCAACTTAAAAATCTAACAAATATCTTTAAAACATTACGTTAATCAAAAGAAATAAATACTTTCAGGATTAAATGTGAATTGTTATTAATTTATGTCTCATCCACATCAGCTCTCCTATCAATCCAGTATTGTTGAAGCTCCATAGGCCACGCACGGCCAAGGGGAAGAATCAAGCCAGCAACATAGAGGAGATAGTGATAAAGAAAAGGGTATTATAAGAACACAGCTACTATCTCTCCCCAATTTCTTCCCACATTTCAAGAGAAAGCAAAAGGTTAAAAATTGATCTCCTCAACGTCTCTCTTCCCTACTCTCCTATAACAAACAAAAGAAATCCCCTCTTTCTCTCAAACCAAAGACAGGGTAAAGGAATTATCTATTCTTATCAAGAGATTTTAATGAAGTGAAAATGCTAATTTATTTTTAGCCAAATTCATAAAAGGGGTTGGATAGTCACTTGGTTGACTAAGAAATTAAAATTTTGTTTGAGAGTTTGGAGGGGAGGGGACTATGGGAGGGCTTTGGGGGTGGAAATTATATGAAAAAATAGAAAAATATTTCACTGTTTTAAAGTGTTTTTTTTAAAAAAGAATGATAAATTAATGCTTATGATTGATATATTTTTAATTTTATAAATATTATAACAACATAGATTGAATTTAAAGAATTCATATAAACCCTCCAAAATCTTTCCAATACAATTTTTGAATTTCCCTAAATGAGGAGAATTTTGTATTGTGAAGAAAAATGAACCTCCAAAGCCTTTTTCTTCAAAATTATTTCTTCCATTTGCTATTTTTTTTTTATGCCCTCTACTCTCTTCTCCTCCAAACTTACGAACAAAGTCTAAAGGAGTTAAAGGTACTTTAGGAAGAAAATACTAAATTAACAGTAAACATATTAACATTTATCATTAAAAACATGGTTATTTAATATTTCTCAGCGGGGTATTATAGTGACTATGAGTGGTGATATATTTTTCATTTCTTTGTAATAGATCTTTTGATTTTCACATATGCAAATCTGTAACATAAGCTGACAGAGAATGAAGGCAGGTCAAGTAGGGTAAACATTTTGAAATGTACCAAAACTAACTTGAGACAAAGAGATAAATGACTGCATGAACATGAAAATCAAGATACAAGACCTTGGTGCAATTTTGCCTTCTTTTTAACAGAAAAAAAAAAATGTCTACTGCATAATATTCAGTGAGACTAACTTTCTATGAAATTGTAAATTTCAAAAAAAAAAACTTCCTATGAAATTGTACCAACAAAAAGAAAAAGTTTTCCCACGACATGTTACTCTGGATGAACAAGGGTGAATTAGTTCTTTGGATCTTTAGCCCCCTTACTGTCACTAATTGTAACCAATATTTGAGTTCCCCTATTCCTATTAGAAGCCAAAGTTACAAATTAAAAAAATCACTATACTGGTGTATATTATACTCTATTATGCTTAGCTTAGTACAGATTAACTATTCAAGTTTTATATTCAATCTCCTCAGCCATATTGAGTGCAAAATCATGTGAAAAACATCAAATCTTTTAGCCGGCTGATTCAGAGTAAAATGTCTCCTCACAGCCCTTACTCCTTGCTTGAGCTTCTTATACTTACTCTCTGGAATAGCACTAAGAATCTCTTTCAACCTAGGAATATCTGAAACATCCAGCTGCACTGAAAATGCCTCCCATTGCAGCACATCACTGAAGGGCAACACATAATAATTTGATAGAATCACAGGTACACATTCTGCATAAATTGACTCCACAATTCTTGGGCTAGCCACTTCAAAACCACTTGGACAAAGACAGAACTTGGAGCTTAGCATTATGGAATAGTAGTCTATGCCTTTAGGGAGATACTCATAGACAATAATATCATTGTCCCTGTTTTTCCAGTGTTGGAGAAGAATTGGGCGAATTGGGCCATGCATACCACCGGCAAAGAAGGCAAGATACCGGCGTGGGGCGTTGTCAGGTGGAAGTGAAAGGAGTTTAGGAGATACTTCACCTCCATAGAGATGAATTTCTGGTAAAGATACATCCTTTAGAGGATTGAAACCTTCAGAAGTGTTGGCATTGCACAAGACACGAATGGAGGTATTGTAGAGCAAAGGATTACCCTTTGATGCATGTGGACCCTGCATATATTTAAAGGAAACAAAAGGCTTCAAATTCACATTGGGACCACTTTAGGTCAAGTAAATAATATAAAAGTTTGATAAATATATGCATAACAAATGTTACGATATCAAACTATTAATTTTTTTACTTTACTAACAAAATGTTAGAACATACAAAAACTATAGATTGGCCAAATCCTTAATAACTGGGAGAACTAAAATGTGGGTAAAGTTGGCATCAATTGTGTGTCATTAACAAAAGGTGAAACTATTCATAAAATGGAGGAAGAATTTTTTTACGTAATGGGAATAATAATAAATGCGAAGTGTGGAAAAGGGAATTGAACAAATTACCCAATCATGGCAAGCAAGCATGAAGTGGTCAGCACCATGAGTTCTGTTCCAGAAGGGGTACCTCATTGATACCACTCTCACATAATCAGAGACAAACTGCCTTAAAGGAGTGACATCGTAAGAGGATGGTGTATAGAGATATTTGACCATCCATGTAACACTGAATGGTAGAAAGTAAACATGAGCTGCATTGGGATCATTGGTTCTAAACTTCCCAACACCATGTTCCATTTCATGGAGGAACCTTCCTTCGATGGAGTATATGTCCTTACATGGGCCATCATGAACAATAGGTAGGTCCCCATCTGGGTATACATACACCTTGAATATCTTCTCCATCTCCAAGTAGCTCCTGTAATAGTAAGAATGAGCACTGTAATTAGCGATATAAAAAATGGATTAACTGTTGCATACCCTTTTTCCAAGAAAACTGAAATTTTCTAGCAGAATGATGGAACATGTGGTCCAACGTCAGGAATTCGAGTATAGCAATTGAGAACTCATATAGACCTGTGACATCATAATATTATAGTGCGTGAAGGCTCGGGTGCTTAATATTCACGTATATTCTTCCAAAGTGGCTCTTAAATTCAACAGTAAATGATTTCATAATTTACTACATAAAAGAAAACACAAATTCTACTTAAGCCCGTTCCATTTTATAAACACTTACATACTTTTTAAAAAAAATGATTAAATATAAATTATTTTCAAGATGTGTATGTAAGATTTATGTGACATTTGGACTCTTCATTTGGCCACACACAAACAATACACATAATTATTTATTTAAAAATGCATGTTTAATTATTTGTTTCCCTACTTTTATTCTTTTTAGTGTGTGTCCAAATCATATGCACAAATGTGTGTCCACACACAATAATTATTATCTATGTAATTATAGAAAGTTGGAAACAACTCAAGATGGAGTATAAAACAAGACGTGTATATATTTTTAACTTGTTTGATAAGTTATTCCTAAATCATAAAATTTTTAGAAAGTTATAAACAACTCATACATAGTTCACGTGGACAGTCATTTATTCTTTGATTATACTTATGATAGCATTTAGTTATACATCAAGTTAAACTTTAATATATATACAGTCCCATAATCACAAATTACTAGATTATGACTTTTAAGTTAATCTCTACACAAACAATATATATAAATCAAATCCTCATTAAAATTTTACTAATAGATTATTATTTAGGGGAATGATAGTGTATAAATGGTGATATATCTTCCAACATATTTTTTATACATGAAGTGCATGTGTCAAATGAAAGCGTACGTAAGGAATTAAAATTCCTCCTGGTCATAAGAGTTGTATAACCAACAAACAAATTCATGCATAAAATTTAAAGTCAGGGAATGTTACTTGCTTCTTTAAAAAAAAAATGGAATGTTACTTGCTGAAATTAGTGGGTATAATCAGATCACGCGCCACCATGCATGCCTAATACAGCCGTAAACTTAATTGCTAATTACCATAATTTCAATATTAGGGATTCGATGTGGACAAACTAATGTCAACAATTCAACCTACTTTTTGGAGGTAACACAATACTCTACCAATGATCACGATAAAGTAGTGCACAGCATATTTTTCCGCGCAAGTTTTTATCATTACAATGAGTATGTACTATGTAGAACTCTGAAAGCATGCAAATGAATGCTAGCCCACTCAGCGACCCCTAGTTTGGCTATCGTATATTGCAAGAAAAAGAAAATTATATCTCATCAAAGTGTGATAGTAACTGTGACTTATAAGCAAAGCTCTGAATAAGCGTTCCACGCTTTAATGTTGATATTATTTCCCATATTAATAGCAGAAAAATACGAGTGTACTACTATACTTCTTTGGACCACGTTTTTTCTATTGTCCAATTTTGACGCATTCATGAATTTGCTGTATGTGTATTCGTTGAATTGAGACACGACTCAAATTTCAAATTGTGTAGTTTTTATTTTTAAAAACGTTAAAATTTATATTTAAATCTAAACAATCAAATTTCGATTCAACAATCCCAAATGTACCAAATGTAAAGATGCATCAAAATTTTAACGGAGCAAAATCTGATTTAATACTTCCTGGTGTTCATTCTTCTTGTAACAACCTCTTAAATCTTAAATAAAAAACGTATAATTAATTGAGTTCACACAAAAAATCAATGTATTTGAACCAAAAATTGACCCAAATTAATCAAAAAAGTCAAATGTATTTTGGTTAAATATATTCAAGTTTTTGAACGAATATTATATAACAAATGTTTTAATTTAGGTTGTTTTTTTTAATTTCATAATATATGTTAATCTAAATTTCAGTTTTAATATTTATGTGTATGTATTTAGATTGTTCAACTATCTAATTCATAAATAAAAATGTTCAACTATAATTGATTTGTCAGTTTTTTCAGTTTTATTTATATGAATATATTATTTATTTTTTTGACAAATTTATATGAATATATTAATTGTATAGATGATTATTATTATTATTGTTACTAAGAAGAAATTCATTTTTGAAGGAACTAAGAAGAAATTAATGGAAGACGAGAAAAAAGATGAGAGAGGATGATATATACTGATAAAATAAGCGCGAGTTGTGATAAACAGCTCCAGCGGGAATGTAACCGTCATCGTTGTACGGCGTTGACGACGGAGTGAGATTGCTTCTACGATTTCCTAATGCAGCTTTCCGCATTGAACTTCTCGCTCTTGCGAGTCCTTCTTCTCGTTTCTCTTCTCTACTCTTCACCTTCTTCACTTCCCTCTGTAACATAATCATGCTGAATTAATCACTTATTCTAAAAATCAATTCATAAACTCACAAATGCATAATCAGTGATGGAAGAATATAAACAAATTAAATTAAGCTAACAAAACTGATCGATTGATAATTGAAATTGAATGTAGAGAAATTACCGTTACAGTGCCGTTTGAACGACGATCGGTGAATTCAACGGCAAGGAGGTAATCGTTCTCGCCTGAAACCTTCGTTTGTAAGTGATGAAGTGAAGCTGAAAATGAGGACTCAAATTTGATGATGAAGCTCATCAAATTCGAAGGAAGCACTATAAAAATAACGGTGAATGAAGCTAGAAAGAGGATTAACAAAATTGAAGAAAAAAAATGTCGATGATGATGAATCTCCATTGAATTTTCTATGCAGAGAGAGAAAGAGAAAGAGAGAGATATGAAGTGAATGTGAGCTATGTTATCATATCTTTCTGTTTAGAAACTTTTTTGTTAGCGATATCATTGTGTGTGTGTGGAGGGCACCGTTAATATTTGAACGAGTGTAAGCTTTAATGACTATTTTGACCCTGTGAATGTAATTGAAATGACTCTCTTAACCGCGTCAGGATCAGGATCAAAAACGAAAAAGGTATTAACTTGATTTCCCGCCCAAAACAGGGAAGTTTTGCACGTAATAATGAAGAAAGTCA
>Ga0209282_1002293_pt1 | contig 10957 bp, 4 predicted proteins | sample Mtrugardesep15_FD_187529 | JGI IMG/M metagenome (GOLD analysis project Ga0209282, IMG submission 187529) | Root nodule microbial communities of legume samples collected from California, USA - M. trunc garden sep15 (SPAdes) (version 2) | ecosystem: Host-associated > Plants > Roots > Nodule...
GGCATTTAAATCTAGAGAACTGTATGGACTAGTCTACCGAAATTGGCACCGAGGTGAATTAAACCTTAGACATTGAAATGAGCACACTCCAAGGTCCCAAACTAACACCACGACTGAGTTGAATTGAAATTGAGACCTTGTTTGGGACTGCCTCGTATATTGAAAGTGATAGATAACAACAGATTGATAGTGTTTCTTTTTAGAAGAATTGCTAATGAAATGCCACCTGCTAAGGATGAATCCTACCCGGTTAAAGTGCTTCACCTAGTGGGAAAAGTTTTGTTTGTTGTTGTTTGTTTAAAAGGGTATCCTCATAGGCATAATTTCTGACTATGCATGACTAACCTTGAGACCGGGTAGTGGTTAGATAAAGCTATTGTTACTCTAGGATTTGATTGAACTTTTCATATTCAGGTTAAAGTTCTCCTAAGATCACAATCTACTTCCACTGTAATTAACTAGTGTTGGGTTATTGTGAACTATGAAGGTATTAAGTGCACTTTCCAGAGTTGTTAAACAGCGACAACAGCAGCGATGTAGCCCTATATTGTAGCGGAATCTGAACAAATCATTGTTGTTCTGCAACATGCTATTTAGTACAAAATGTCGTCAAACAGCGGCTTTAGTGGTGCCATAGCATTGCTGTGTAGCAGAACTTAAAAATTGCTATTTTTTGCGATCTGTGACCGTCTGACCGACAACATGACACTTGTTGTACTTGTCATCTTCAGTGTGTGTGTCTGTGTAGAAAAGATTGATAGTTTTTTTATTGGGTTATGGGATCATGCAATATAGCTATTGTATGATAATTCAATATCCCAACTAGTTTTCGATACCCGCCAGAATTTGATTGTGGACTCCCTTGTTCATGTAAATTCTTGACATTGATGGACATAGCATTGAGATAAAACGACATGAATTGTTTGTATTCATTCACTTTCAAACCCAGGCATCTGAATGCTATACTATGTTGAGTTTTCTGCTGGCAATTGAATAAGCCATAAGCTCAACACCTACCTACACTGGGACAGTACCCAAACCTGCTGCCAAATGAATAAGCCATAAGCTTATCCCCATTTTTTACATATTGTATAAACTTTTTAAGGCCTCTTGTGCTTTAAGGTTATAGAGTTATTCAGGGTGCATATAAATATGGACACATGCTGTTAAATCTCAGGAAAATAATAAGTAAATGAAGAAAAAATACATCTGTTGTGAGCTTTATAGGTATTCGTTACCTAATGATAGGTAATAAATGTGGCTGGAGTGACAACTGCATATTTAGGTTATAGAAAGGCACATAATTGCCCCCAATCCTAAATATATGGAATTCAAATTGCCGTCCTAGTTCTAGACTTTCCCAGTTGCCCTTTTGATTTAAGCCTTTGCAGTTTAACCATATGAAATTTTAAGGCAACACAAAAGAAAAAAAGAAAAAAGAAAAAGAAATATTAGCCCAAAGGTTTGGCTACTGGAAAATCTTTTACACCGCTTTCAAATTTTCAATACTATAAATATAAACCCCCAAAAGCCAAGGAAAATGGTTTGTCTTTGAAATGAAAAGGTTTATGCCATTTTAAATTTTTTTTTTTTGGGGAGTGAAGTGAACAACTTACTCTAACACTTATCATTGTTGCATTTTGCTATTCTTGATCAATGCACTTTGGCTTTATTGGGATCACGGATCTCCATTTTTCCTGAAGAATCAAACCCGGGGAACTCAAGTCTTAATTTTTCTCCCTTCTTCCCTGTTAATTAAATACAATGACACTGTCTCCTCAAATATGCTAAATTATAGTGATTTTTAAAAAAGAATACTGTGAATCTGTTCATGTAAACTGAACATTTTCTTCCACTGATGTTATCACTGATTAAAGTATAAAACCATTGATTGGACCACAGCTTAAGAGCCTGGCAGTACTGGAGCTATAAAATTGGCTAAGGGACTGCTAGATTTGTAGAATTTAGAAACGCAACCATTAGATATCTTTTGTGTTCATGCTAGTTTGTAAAGTTGATATGCAACCAGGTAGGGTGTTATGTGTTCTATTGGGATGTAAAAATTTATGACTCAGGCATACTATTCCATGTTTTCTGCTATCATTTTTATTTGATTTGATTGGTTGATGATATTATTGCTCTGTATATAATCCAGATTACGATGTTTCTCACTTGAGAAAGATGTTCCACATTAGTTGACCAAGGTCCATAACCCTGGCTCCATTGTGCAAGATCTTATTGCACTTACCAATGAAGATCTATTCATACAAATATATTGAAGGAATAAATTATCAACACTGATATAATTAGATTTGCTGTTAAAATGCAAAACTGGATTTCTGATTCCAGGTAGGATTTATGTAGGTCATGTGGTGAAGCTCCGAGAGCTTAGAGATGGATGTTGGAGATCATGTCATACCACGAGTCACATGGTTTAAATTTCCTAGGTCCATTGTACGAAATGATGGTAGAATGAGGGAGGATGTAAACCATCATATTCAAGCGGGGTGGTTGAAATGGAGGAGGGTCTTGGGTGTATTTTGATATGATAAAAAGGCACTCTCAAACTAAAGGAAATTTTTTACCTTACAACTCTAACGCCGATGTTATTTTATAGGACGGATTGTTGGGTGGTAAAAACCAACACATGAATAAAACTAGTGTAGTAAAGATGAGAATGTTGCATTGAATGTATAGAAATACTAGGCGGGATGAGATTAGGTATGATTGCATTAGAGGGAGAGTTAGGGTGGCCCCTATTGTAGAAAAGACAGTTAAATCTCGATTTAGATGGTTTGTGCGTACGTGGAGGTGACCTATAGATTCTATAGTAAGGAAAGTAGATCAGACGAAGTATGGCTTTATCGCTAGAGGCACAAGAAGCCAAATAATTTATAGAAGAAACTATTAGGAAAGAAATAAAGAATTTAACTAGAGATATGCTTTTTTATCAAATACTATGGTGTCGTTTGATCCATGTAGCCAACGCCACCCAATGGAATAAGGCATGGGTTCTGTTGTTGTGGGATGATTTTATCAGATTAACATATAAAATACATTGAAGATGGTTAGGACATGACACGATGCCATTATGCTTGACAATTTCCTTAATTTCTTGCAGGGTTGATGTTGCTGTGGCAATTGCTTTCGCTCTAGTGTTCTGCATGCTTGTCGTCATATCCTGCACGACCCTTTATTTTAGGCGCTTTTGGATTTTTCTTCTTGTTGTAAGCTTCAGTATAATTCTTCTCATACGCCTAAGAGCTTCTAGGCAAACCTTGGCAAGGAAGAGGGAACGAAGATTGCCATTGTCCATATGAGCATTCTTTGTGGTGATATCTCACAGGATGTACACTGGCAGACAAAGGATAGATATATCTTACATAATTAATTTGGTCTTTCATGAATATTTGAGTGCTGTCATTACTAGTGTAGGACAAAAATAACTTTTTCCTACGTTTTTGAGTGCTGATGGTATTCATCTTTGCAACCCATATGCACAAGCTAAGTGAATTTGTCATACCCTTATTTTACTTGTAACACTCGTAAAATTGGTCTTATAGAGAAGCATGAAATTTCTGTTTTTCTATTGTAGATTTTTACAATGAGGAATTTCCATTTTCCCAGCATCTTCTGCTGTGACATTTCTTACATAGGCTCTTCAGCCAAAGTAGTATAGAGATGTGATTTACAAATGTAGATATTTGCACTTGATGAGCAAATATTTGTGAACATTTATAAATTTACTTATAAGTATCCAATTGATCAAGAAAATTAGGTATAATTCACATACATGAAAACAATGAAAACATGAAAACAAAGCAAATGTATCCTTGTTGGGAAATAATTCTCTACATGAATCCACTTAAATGTCAGCTCTTCATTTGGCAGAAGAGAGAGGTAAAACAATGGAAAAATTGGATTAACTGTGTATTTCTCCGCTGAAAAATTGGATTGACTGGGTTTGGGTATAGGTTTAGGTTATTACTGATTTCTGAACATGGGTGACATGAATATAGGTACCCACCCCCAAACACATACTCGAGCTCATTTCAAACGAAGAAAATTACTTTATTACCTATTGAGATTTTCCATGTTATAATAATTGCTATTGAAATTTAAAGGAGCAACCAAATTTCTCGATCATGGAAATGTTAATGTTAGCATATTGTTGAATAATGCAATATAACATTGCCTGTGGTGCTCGAAAAAACTTCTTTTTGTATTAAAAAATGATTCACTACAGGGATGAGGATAAGACGAGGATACCCATAACCGCCGGATAAGGGGATGAGATTCAATTTTTGATCCCCATTGAATATGAGTAGAGTAACATATAAGTATATGCAAGTCGAGGATCAGAAGGTAAACATAAAACCCTTCTCGAATACAACCCATTGTCATGCCTTATGCATCCAAGATCAAATCGAACTATGATACCATCGTTAAACTTTATTGGAGAGTCAACATTGGTATGGACGAGCCTATTAAACAAAAATCAACTACACAAATGATAATGATATCACATCTTCTTGAAATATCTTAAGTATGACGAAATTCTAACCCGTGCCTACCTAAATAACTATTTGAAACATCGTTTTTTTAAGGACACCATTGTTTTTTTACTCTTCAAAAAATATAATATATTTTAAAGACTTAAAAAAAATAGCCTAGTGCCCGTGCATTGCACGGGTTAACACACTAGTACTATACTGGACATGATCCCCTAAAATCCCCGCAGTTTAAATGAAAAGTGCTAAGAATCTTTATCCATTTATTGTGCAGTAAGTTTGTAACCTATTCTTTGAGGAGATATACTTTTTCGTCCTTTAATTTGTATGCACGGATCAACATCGTTATCAAAATATTCGAAATAGTTAAAACGTCTCTGAATTTTATAAATGTCAATCAATTTAGTCACTTGGTCTAGTCTCACCGTTAATGAGGATAACGCGTGACATTGATTGTCGACGAAATTGATCCAAAATTTTGATTTTTTTTGTTGTTGCCTTTTTTTAAATGAAAGTCATTACAAATTGTCACATTGTGAAATCGATCCCTAAATCATTCATTAAAAATCAAGGTAATCCCTGAATTATGTCACTACCTATCAAATCAATAATTTTCCTTTAATGATTTGTTTTAACTATCAAACTCATCCCTCAAATAAATGTTAAAAACTAAAATAATGTATTTAACTGTTATGTATTGTCTTTTGCATGTTTGAAATAAAATTTCATCCATGTTCAACATAGCCTCACATCACATAACCTCAAGGTGATCATATAAAAGTGTTGAAAACCATCAAATTCTTTATGTTTATTACATCCACAAACATATGTTATTATATATGTAATTTTGCATATGAAAAATTCTCTCTGCTACCAAATTACTAACTGCCCCTTAACCACCAGGACCGAAACTTCTTCAGGGCTTTGATATGCAAAGATTCACTTATTCTTGACATTTTTTTTACGCTAGGTTGTGTTCAACTCTGGTAACTTATAATTTTCTGCTAGCACTACTCTTATCAAGAAAGAGACTCGAAGATTGATACAACAACTAATAAAAAATTGTATTTACACTGTAAAGCATGATAGCAAGTTTTGAACATCACATATCACTCCAACTTCTCTCGTCACCCTCTCCAAAAGCACTAGCATTCCCAATTTGAGTTCATGTCAATTTTTTCGTTGGGTTAGCTTGAAAGAACCAAGTATATTACGGCTACAATAATACTGGGCCCCACAAGCTATACAAGTGAGAAGGTCTCACCAAGATATAGAAACCTGAAATACCAAACTGAAAATGTGTATTCAAAGGTCCTAAAAAAGAAACATAAACATGTAATTTGACAGAAAGAAAACATAGTTAATTTGCGATAGAAAACTTCAAATCCACAATCAATCAATTCATAATCATTATCTTGACAACTATATACACTTAATGGTTGGTGTTTTACTCAATCCCAACAATGCATATAGAACATTGATGTTTTGAAATATATTCAAGCACAATAATCAAATATGAATGCAGTCATGGCTCACTAATTAAGGTCTTTATTCAGTGTTGTATTTTAGACGTGGTACAAACAATTATTGTCTTTTGGTTCAAGACGCCCTAAAAATAAGAAAGCCCCTATTTTATATATATTTACAAGTTGCACACTCTTCTAATTCTTTACCACTTCCCTTCTATTCTTTTTGGTGATAACGTTATGCTTGACAACTTTTCTCTTTGAGATTTATTTTTCTTGAATTTTTCCTTTTCCTTTAATTTGTTTTGTCAAGCAAAACATTTAAATTTTTGTTTATATTTACAATCACCAATTTCTAATTACGTTCCTCAATTGGTTTTTTCAAATTATAAAACCAATCTTCTTCTCCCCGACTTGAATGAAATCCTAACGTAACATATGCTCTCCTATCTTGGACAGAAGGATGCGCTATTGTTTTGATTGTGATGGTTCGGGGTTAAACATTTAAAGAAATGAAATACTTATTTTTTTTGGCTCAAAATTGATCACTATCTCACAAGTTTGGCTTCATTTAGCTAAGTAGATAACCACTCAATTGAGAAAAATGGCTTTGATAACTTACATAACTTTGTACAATTTGAATACCGCAAGATTAATACATAACAAACGGTGTATAGTTCAATTGCTTATCGCTCATTTTTGGTACATGTGAGGTTGCACGCAACTCACACGCTACGCTGAAAGTGATTCAAAAATCAATTAATATTCTTTAATCAACAAGTGAGATCAAACTTTGATAAATCACCAAATTCAAATTCATATTGACATTCAAGGTATTGCTTATTGATTCTAACTAAATTATTATTTTTTGTTTCTAATCATGCAAATTCTTTTGAAGACATGTTAACAATTAACATTTGGAGACATATATGTTTCATGAACAAATTCAGAATGTTAAGAGGTAAGAGCATAAGAATTGAAAACTCTATTAATGGAAAGCTTTTGTTGTTAAGTGGCTTGAATTTTCCACTTTATGTGCACAACCTTTCCCCTCGAGGTGAAATAGGGCCGCCCATGGATACATGTTGCTCTTCACCTCCAAAATTAAAATGCACATTTTATGAGTTTTGGTCATTCTCCAAGAAATCTAACAACTTTTTGATGTTTTCTGGCTGTAGGTTTGGTGAAAAAGGCTCAGTTTTTCAGCCCAAATCCACTTAGAAATTAGCCTATAAATAAAACTTTTTTTATTCACAAATTTCATTTAGAACGAAGCGGTTTAAGAGGAAGGCAAACCCTAAAAAATTCAAGGGAGGAGTCACTCTCCTCAACCTTATTCTTTATGGAATATTTTTTTTCTTTTGTAATTTGTCTTTCGCTCCCATGAGTAGCTAAACCCTAATTAAGCAAGTTCTAAGATGAACTTCTATTTTATTTTTCCAGATTAATTTTAATTAAGTCTTTTATTTCGATTTTATGCGTCCTGATTAATTTTATTATACACAGGTCTTAGTGCTTTTACCAGACCTAGCGAGGTGACATACCTAGGAAGGTGTTTGAACTTAGAAATAGGCCGAAATCCTATTCCAAACGTTGCATAGTAACTTTATCATTTTCTCCTTGGTAAGGTAGACGACTAGGGTTGCCTGTTTGTAGAACTACTAAGGTAAGATAGGGTAAGTTGATGAAATTATCTATGCACTTAAAATGGGATACATGAACTGATAGGTAATATTGTTGGGATTAGGTTTCGTTAACTAATATTTCATCTAAAGTGATTCCTTGATTGATTATATACTCCTCTTATTTCAATTTTACATTCACTTATCTCTCTATACATCTTGTTGTCTCCATATAACGAGAGATTCATTCTATTCTCTAACCTTCAATGATTTTGTGAGGATTTCAGCTTTTTCTCAATGATCTTGATTGCTTCCAAAACTACAAAAAAAAATGTGTTAGGAAATGGTAATAATACAACAAAGTCCATAATGGATCCTGTATGAACAATGAATATTGCGTTGAAAATGTTTCGCCACACATAACTTAGATTATGCCTAATAGATGACGCCAACAAATTGTTACAGTATAGTATATGGATTTGAAAATTCGAGAGACAATAACAAGAATTAAAATTTGATAGTTACTACATCACCAAAATTTTTATTTAAAAATATAATTCCTGTTAAAAAAATAATTAAGAAATATGAGTGAGGGATCTATCAAATTTTAAAATAGAAAAATAAAATTATTAAAATAAAAGAATCAAAATCACAATTAAATAGTTATCGTAAGTAGAGCTTGTTTCCAAAGTGTAAAGCCAAATTCTTTGTTACTTTCCGCTGTTTCTTTTCTACCTAATGAATAATGACAGAAGGGAAGCTTATAAAAGCACCCTATTTCTTCCCTCAAAAACAAAAAGCACCCTATTTCCTTCACACTTTCATTAGCTAGCTCTTGCTTCCATTCAAACACTTGCAAAACTTTTTCTCATCTTTTAGCAAAAAATTACATGCAACAGCTTTCTTTTTCTTCTTTCTTTTACTCTTGAGAGAGAATTGAAAAATAACCGGAAAATTAAGCTAGCTAACTAAATATGTCTAACTCACACTTAACTTGCTGTTTTCTTTCTTCCATCTTTGTTCTTTCTTTGATTTTCATTTTCATCAAAAGAAAGAAAACAAGGTATAATCTTCCACCTGGAAAAATGGGATGGCCTTTTATAGGAGAAACCATTGGTTATTTGAAGCCTTACATTGCCACCACAATGGGAGAATTTATGGAAAATCATATAGCAAGGTAATTATTACTCTAGACTCACAACATTATTATTACTATCCGCACACCCTCTTCTGTTTCATGAAAAAAAACAAAAAAAAAAGAAGGACTAAACTTTAATTAAAACCTGTCCTATATGTGCAGGTATGGTACAATTTACAAGTCAAATTTGTTTGGAGGGCCAGCTATTGTATCAGCAGATGCAGACTTGAATAGGTTCATATTACAAAATGATGGAAAATTGTTTGAGTGTAGCTATCCAAAAAGCATTGGTGGAATACTTGGGAAATGGTCAATGTTGGTTTTAGTAGGTGACATGCATAGGGACATGAGGAATATATCTCTCAACTTTATGAGTTATGCTAGGCTTAAAACACATTTTTTGAAAGATATGGAGAAGCATACCCTATTTGTTCTAAGCTCTTGGAAAGAAAATTGTACATTTTCAGCTCAAGATGAAGCAAAAAAGGTAAGTTTTTTTAATTTGTTGTCAATTTTTATGTCTGTTTTTTCTAGTAAAAATAGTAACCAACTATTTTTTTATTCTCTTTTAAATGCATGAAGTTCACCTTCAATTTGATGGCCAAACAAATCATGAGTTTGGATCCAGGGAATCTTGAGACAGAACAGTTGAAAAAAGAGTATGTCTGTTTCATGAAAGGTGTTGTTTCTGCTCCTTTGAATTTGCCAGGAACTGCATACAGAAAAGCATTAAAGGTATTAATAAATAAACAAAATAGATAATATTAAATATTTGTTTGAATTGACGGTAAATTTGACATAATTACAGTCTTAGATAATTTTGTTCGAATAGTGTAGTTTTAACTATAAACACTGGTTTTCGTAATTCTGTCAAAATTACCGTTAATAAAAACATATTGTCAAGTCAACACTAAAAGTTCGTATTATTTCCTTTTATCTATAATTTTTACTATAATATTTTTTTTCTTTGTTATATTATTTTACAGTCTAGGAACACCATATTGAAGTTCATAGAGGGGAAAATGGAAGAAAGGGTGAAGAGAAACCAAGAAGGAAAAAAAGGGATTGAGGAAAATGATCTTCTAAATTGGGTTTTAAAGCATTCAAATCTTTCCACTGAGCAAATTCTTGACTTGATTTTGAGTTTGCTTTTTGCTGGCCATGAAACTTCATCTGTGGCTATAGCTCTAGCTATTTACTTTTTGCCTAATTGTCCTCAAGCTATACAACAATTAAGGGTAAGCTAGTGGCACAATGATACATGCAATATTTATTTTAAGTAACATGTGTTTATATTTTACTGTTCAACTTCAAATACATGTATGAAAACTACGTGGAGTACTATACTAATTATTGTTTTTTAATTTTTGGAAATAATAGGAAGAACATAGAGAAATAGCCAGATCCAAGAAGAAAGCAGGGGAGGTTGAATTAACTTGGGATGATTATAAAAGAATGGAATTTACTCATTGTGTAAGTCACATAATAATTATTGTTTATATTTTAAGTACTAGTATTGAAAATTACTATACTAATAAGCAACTTATTTTTATTATTATTTTTTTAAAAAAAGGTTGTGAATGAAACACTTAGGTTGGGAAATGTTGTGAGGTTCCTTCACAGGAAAGCTATCAAAGATGTTCGTTACAAAGGTAAGTATTTGAGGACAATATTACTATTTTTTTTAAAGATTATTACTATTTGTTTAAAAGGAAGTTTTCTGGGAGAGCACCTTGATATGTGGTTCACCTTAAACGGTATTTAAAAATTGTTCAAAACAACAACGACCAATGCTACTATGTAGAAGTAAAAATTCATTGTCGATTTCCTTAACACCGATCAAATCATTTTCTCATACCTTGCAATAAAGAGGAATGTGAACTTCTATTTCCAAAAATCAGCGATATTATATTTAGATTTTCAATTATTAATCTACGATAGATCATCTATCAAAGTGGTCCGTTGTAGAACTTTTCCAATTTATAATTATATCATATTCTATAATTGAAAGAGGAAAAAGAAAAATGAAAGGTTGGTTTAGGTGTTACAGTAAAAGGGGAATTGGAAGGTGTTTTTGAGTATTGAAAATGTATGTATGTTTGTGTTTGAAAGGTTATGACATTCCATGTGGATGGAAAGTCCTTCCGGTGATTTCAGCAGTACATTTGGATCCTTCAAATTTTGACCAACCTCAACACTTCAATCCTTGGAGATGGCAGG
>Ga0209282_1002294_pt1 | contig 10956 bp, 8 predicted proteins | sample Mtrugardesep15_FD_187529 | JGI IMG/M metagenome (GOLD analysis project Ga0209282, IMG submission 187529) | Root nodule microbial communities of legume samples collected from California, USA - M. trunc garden sep15 (SPAdes) (version 2) | ecosystem: Host-associated > Plants > Roots > Nodule...
ATCCTAAGAGAAAACACAAAAGGAAGCTTTTAGATCCTTCCAATGGTGAAATTCTCACTACCCAAGGTGTTTCCAATGTTTCTCAACCCAAGAGAACCTCAACCCTAAAGTTACATCTTTTGTATTCCTAGATTTCTCTCTGAAAGCCACACCCAAAAACTTGAAGAAAGAAGCTTTAAATAGTGTTCAGGAATACGCAGCATCGTTTTACGTTTCCAGCATCGTGCCACATTGGTACAAGTAAGAATACAATATTTGATCTTATCTTCTATATTGTGCCATGTTGCTCTTGCATCGTGCCACGATTTTTTCAACGACAGCCTCCCAAAAACACCCAAAATTGTGTCACTTTGTCCTACAAATGTGCCACAATTTTTTCAGACTTCAGCATCAAATTTAAGACACATTTCAACATTTAATTTCTTCCATGAGGATAACTAAAGGAAAAGTTGAAAACCCATCCCATTAAATTTTCTTTCTCTCCTTCGAGTTTGATGTTTGGATTAAATGTGAGCCGGAGAAATTACATGTGTCATCATGATTTATATAAGAGTTGGCAACATGATTTCATCAAATTTACGGTGATTTTAAACATACACAAAATCTAGCATTCAATCTTTGCTTCTCATTAGGATGTTATAGTTAGTACTTGAATGATCGTTTGCATTGGCATTGATCTTAGTTCGCTGTTGAGCTTAAGTTAGATATGATGAGAATCCAGCTTTTTATTAGCAATGTATTTGGTTTGGGTGTTGCTATATTTGTCTTGGCTTTGCACACCTTATGCTCAAATTATAAAAAGAAATAAAAATGTATCTTTACAATAAGTGATGAATAAAATTAGAATGTGCGTTTTTGCATATGGTTCAAAGTTTACTTGCATATTTCTTTCTGATCCTTAGTTTACTTCGACTCATCAAGTCCAGGCTTCATAAATTATTTATCAAATGTAAAAGGTTCCTAAACTATGATATACAAAATTAGGAAAAACAATAGTATTGTTTGTTTAAATTCTTAGAGCATCTCCAACTCAACACTTAGAGCTTACATCAATGAATTTGTCTGCAATGCTTAGCTCGAATGACAATATCGGCATTATTAAGTAAAACTATTTCGACATTATTAAGTAATACTATTTTATTTGGGTTCAAACTTATAACCGCCTAGTTGTGTGTATAGATTTATCTAGACAAATTTTTTTAAGTGGATTTCACATGAAAAGTCTCTTATTTTTGTATTTTTCAACTTAACTTAGATATGACTTTTTGAAAAGTTTGGTCAAGTCTATTTAAAAACTTACTTTGTTTCAAGACTTAAAAAAATTTGCCTCGCTTCTAACAAGACTAATAGATCAATAAATAGTCTGAATTCTGTGTTAAGACTTTATTTTATTATTATTTTGGTCTCTATTTGTTTTAGTGATTTTATTTCCTCAAGTTTTTAATTGTTTCACTTTTGTCAAAAAAAAATATTTTAAATTGTTTCACTTATTTTCCTTCATTCCATATAGTTAAAACCCTAACATTTTTATAATCTATAAAAAAATCACAATTTGATTTGTTAACTTGTTTTAAACTTTTTTTTTTTACTTTTTTTTAAGAGTATTATTTTTACTTCAAATTTACCAATTATGTTAAATTTGACTAAAAATAAAAATCCAAATTAATTTTATCAAAATTCTTACTCTTTAACTCTTGCTTTTATTATATACCCCAAATCCATTTCGAGCTCCAAATATTTTAATAAAATGAAATTTAACGAACTTATGTGCAATAAATTTATGGTAGGAGCATATTTCATTAATTTAAAAATCAATGGACTAAAATTACTAAAGAAATGGATCAAAATTGCATTTAGCTCAAATAATAAAGACTACAAAAAAGTGTAATTAAGCCTAAATTTGTTCAATTTTAATTGATATATTTTTCCAAAAATAATAGTCAATATAAGAGCAAAACATAAACTACACTCAAACAAACTTTATATAGATAATAATCTTTATAACTAAAGGTATAATATATTTAATCATTTTTCCTTTTTTCTCCTCCATAAGATATACTACTTACTCCGAAAATGACTAAACGAGTGTTCATAAGCTTAACACCTCCCACAATTCTAATACTCATAGGATCCTTCCATCGTGAGGAAGAATCACATTCTTTCCATCTTTGATCTTCTTTTTTTCCCTTTATTCCTTTTAATGGTTCTCTGAACATCTCTATACTTTCACATGCATGCTAAAATTAAAAGGAAGGGGGGAAAGAGGAGCATAGAGGAGCACAATTGATAAGACACTTGCAAATAAACCAAGAAGCATTCGTCACTCGTAACTCAACTTTCTTTGTCTTGTCTTTGCCTTTTTGTTTTTCTTGCCCGGTTACTTCACTATGCAAGCAAATAATAATGTTGTGTGATTGTGCTCAAAACAGGGTCTTTTGGAGGGACAGTTTCAGTATTTTGCAACCCAATAATACACTACTTGCGGTGTTGGATGTCATGTCACCCACCATCACCTACCCACGCCTTCGACTTAAGACCACAACATTGATTTGGACAATACTTAGAAAATGCACAAATTTATACTAAGCGCCGAAATAGCATAGCAACAACGAAGTAGAAACTACCCTATCCATAACCATAAAATTTTTAAGTAAAAGAAATTTCAAAACCAAAGTATGCCAAGAACTTATTTAGCGTAGATATATATTTACAATATGAACAACTTTCAAAGTCATCAACCATTGAGTACGAGAATTTATTAATTAGGGGTGGCAAAACTTGTCAGCACATCTCATTTTGGTCAGTCCGGCAATTAACCCATCAAGGCGAGGCGGGCCAACCGTTGTTGTATTTAAACGCTCCGCCCCTTGACGAGTTAGCGGATAGACCCGTCAAAATAATGACACTAGTAATCAACCATCATGAATTTTCAACAAAAAATGACACAGAAAACACAAGAATTTATTCACATCAGCTACCAAATAATTGACTGAATTGTTAATGTTCCGCTCAATATAATTGTTTCAACGGGAAAACTTGAGTAGTTGAGTTCAATTTTTAACTCATTCACTTAAAATTGTAGGTTAAATGAGTTGGTGTCACATGCTCGACGCATTGTGACACCCCTAATTATAATCTATATAATTATTTCGTTCGACCCTTGTAATAATATATACATAATATTAATTGTTTTGGTGGGTAAACTTGAGTAGTTGAGTTCAATTTTCAACTCATTCATTTAAAATTGTAGGTTAAATGAGTCGGCGTCACATGTTCGACGCATTGTGACACCCCTAATTATAATCTATATAATTTTTTTGTTCGATCCTAGTAATAATATATACATAATATTGAAGGTAGCTAAAAAATAACTACAAGCTTTAATTTAATAATTTTTTTATACTCGTTAGAACATTCACAATGGTTGACACGTCACCTATTTAACACCGTATTAAATAAACACTTCCATTGTTAAATAAAAAATTTAGGTTCTTATAAAAAATCGTGATTATGAAAATATTTATCTCTCGTCACATTAACGTAGGCTCCACTTAATAAATTATATTTAAAAATGAGCTTTGTTAAAATAAAATAATATAAAAATATTAATGGTGTGATTGAGAGATTGAATCTTTATTAAATATAGTTTCCATTTTCTTAAAATAAATAAGTGATGAGGGTTTGAAGGGAAGGGAAAACTTTGAGGGAGAGAAAAAGATAAAAAAGAATAAAAAATATCCATCTTATTTGAAAGAGTAATATAAAGAATGATAAGATAATGTTTATGATTAATATATTTTTTATTTTATGGGTATTATAAATGTAAAAGATTTGAAGAATTTATCTATGATCTCTAAAATGTATTTTTTATTTGTGACCAGATGGAGATGATTTTTTATTATGAAGAAGAAACAAATGAATCTCAAAACTCTCTATCTTTTACTCCTCTTCTTCCCATATTTTCCAAAGCTCTCCTCTTATAAACTCTCAATCAATTCGATTTTCCGCATCTACTACTAAGACAAGATTAATAAGGTATGTTTTCTCTTTTAAATTATATATATTACAAATTACAAATATTATAAAATATTTTTTAAAATTAATTAAATATAATTGAAATATTATATGATTATTATCACGTTCTCTGATTTTATTTTATTTTTAAATATTAACTATATTTTAAAATACAGAAACACTCTCCACCAAAATCCTTCAAAAACCCTCTTGCAAATAGACCTAAATGAATGAAACTATTGCCATGGATTTAGTTATAATTAAGGGAGTTTCCATTAAAGCCCTTTAGATATTAACTACACACTATAGTAATATGAATGAATATATGATGACGAAGCCCCACGTTGCCCAATAAAATAGAGTAAAAGAGACAGATGTAAAGGCTGACAATAAAATTGAAACGGTAATAAAACAGTGTTTGGATGTTGAAGTGTCTGTGTAGTCTGTACCTCAAAGGGACCCTCCAAATTTAAAGCATTACTGACTCAAATCCTACACCATTAGGTGCATCCCTATTTACTGCAAAATATTGTAGAAACCCAAAGCCCCTCCCCAACGAAGAAAATGAAATGTTTCCTTCTTCCCTTTTTTCTTTTCTTTTCCCCCTAGAAATTTGGCCTTCAATCCAAGACAAGACCCAGGCACAAAGGTGAAAAGTATTTACTAAAATAATAATATATTTTTTGAATAATAATTAATTTATTTTTTAACAATATTTTTAACAAACTGAATTATGGAATAATTATTTCAAATACTAATAATTTCACCAAATTCAAAAATCATCAAGCAAACACAATAATGATCACTATTTCATCCACAAGGACCCGAAATTTGAACCTCAAATTCTTCACTTATTAATATAAGAATGAAACTCTATTTACTACTATTTGACAAAATAAAATTGATGAAAATAATCGCTACTTTGAGTAAAATAATTATAACAATAATCACTCATTGCATATTAACAACGGTAACAAACAAAGAAAATAAATTGAACAAAAAATAATCAATAATTAACAATAACAACGATTAATTAATTCCAGTATCACTAAGCTAACAGATTGAGCCGTGTAGCCAATATCACCAACAACAAGAACAACATGATAATGATAATCAAAAAGCAAAACAACAACATAAGAAGATGAAGACCAAGTACACATTCGGTAGTTGATGTTGAGTACCCCATCTTTGACATAAGAAGAATCTAAGAAGACTCATTTGCCATAGAAGAAATCTGCAGTAAAATATGAAACATTGTTGGATCTCATAAGCTGTTGCAGCCACAGGGAAAGACATCACCATCTTGTGCTTCTGCTTAAGCTTCAACTTCTTCCAACAGTACCCTACCATCATCACAAGTTGATGGTATAGTTTGTTTGTTAAAGTGAAGGAGGGTGTGAAAATGAAAAGATGAGAAAAGAAGGGGGGTGCATGTTTGTGTTGAATGGAATGGATGAATGAAACTAAGAATTGTCGTAAAAGAGAAGAAGGCAAGAAATGTGGATGTATTGAAAAGGGTGTTTGTTTTTTCAAGAAGCTTACTGCAACTCTCTGCACAATGGCTGTCCCACTTTGATTGTCTGTCCAAACATAATGTAATGTAATGTGGTCTTGGTTGCTAGCTAGCAGTAATAAATAATTTAACGTAAAGAAGAAAATAAATTGAGAAAATATGAATGGTTGGTGAATGCTTTTTTGTGTGTGTACGGTTTAGGGTATGGCATTGGGGAGTTTATTTAATTCTTCTACTTCTACTACCTTTGCTTTGCCTTTGGATTTGTCTAGGGTTAAGGTTCTACACTTCAATGCTGCTTTAATCTCTTTTTCTTTCTTCTCTTATTAATTGGTTTGGTAGCCCCAGAAGACCAGATTAGCTAGATTTGCGCAAGCAACCTCTGTCGTCCTTTTCTTCATTCCACACTTAGCCTTCCTCAATCACCATAATTCCAATCCTGTCTTTATGGAGTACCTTTTTATTCTTTTATTTCTTTTGTTTTTTCTTACTCTCTTACCTTTCCTTTGTAGACATATCAATTTGGGCCCTATGGGCCGATCCAATAGCCTCATATCTTGAGTTGGGTATCCGCTCTTCTCCCAACAATTTTTGCTCATTCCCAGCATAAAATATTTATGTTTGAGTTAACTCACGTTAGGTTAAATTGCACGAAAAATGCTGCTTCTTTTTTTATTTGAATAGTTTAGCTCATTTTCATCCCAAACTTCTTAAAATAACCTCAACGTGAGTTACCGAGCTTGAGTTAACTCACGTTGCGATCTTTTCATTTTTCAGGCCAGCACCAGCAGCTCCACACTTTAAACACACATTTATTTTTCTCTTCACCTCCAAAACACTTAAAAGTGCGAAAACTTGGTGAAAAAGTTTGAGCTCAAATCATTGGAAAACATCAGAAAACAAATCAAACGTAAAAAAATCAGGTAATGCATCATCTTAACTATTTACATTTTGCTGGTTTTTGTGTTGTGTTCGTCATGATGGAGCCCTAGACGTAGCGTGAGTTAACTCACGCTAAGTGCCCAACGCCCCAACGTGAGTTATCTCATGCTGAAGGCCAACGTGACTTAACTTGTGTGGGGGGGAGGGTCAGAATTTGAATTTCGGCGCCAATTTTTGCATGATGGACAAATTTTTATTTGTTATTATTATTGCTCGCATTTTATGCAAATATATGTCTCTAATTATTTAAATATTTATTTTATCTTTCAATACTCCGCCTTCAAGAGGACGATTGAGGTTTTTTTAACCACCATCGACGGGTTGGATGAGTTGAAGGCACAACTTAATAGATACTTTGTCCGTCTTGGTGAAAATCAAAGAACGTCTCATGTATTTGTGCAGGTACCATGCGTGAATCTGGCGATGGATAAAGATGAAGGCAATTGGAAGACCGTTTATTTTCCAAAAGTTATCCATGATGATGGCAATGTAGATTACATGTTTAGGTTGATGGTTGAAAACAATATCTTACATATTTGTGTCCGCTCCATTGAATTGTAATATATATTGACGTGCAATAGTGTAATATGTTTGAAAAAATCTGTAACATTGCACTTTTAATGAAATTCAATCTTTTGAAGATTGTGTATGTAATGACGAATTTGTGTAATTTGGATCAATTATGAGTGAATTATGTTGTTGAATTGGTGTAATTTTGTTCAATTATGAGTGTGTATAGATTACATGTCTTTAATGACTTGGTTAGAAACATTAAATGTTGTTATGTTAGCATACCAGAACTCATTGTGAGTTAACTCACGCTGGTACTGAACGTGACTTAACTCACACTAACTTTCAACATGAGTTAAATAAAGTCTAAAATCAATTCTACGGAACATAACTTAACTCAAGTTGGGTCATTTCTGAAAATCAGGAGTGAGAATGTGCAAAATTGTTTTGGCGAAGAGCAATTTTCAAATTGCATTCCTTAGTTAACAGGTGATTGATCAACAAACCCTTAAATTTTTCAATCAATTGAGTTGTAATTTTCCATGAATATTTGTTTTGTGTAAACTTCGTTAGGATCGTAATTTTTTATGGATATTTTTATGAAATAATTTGACGAACTTATCAAACAATCACATAATTACAATCATGAAAACAATAGGTTATTTCAGACTAACTCAATTACTATATTTTTATGCATTGTTTAAAATATTAAAGTAGTTTATTTATTAAAAAACTTGGTTTAACATAGCTCGACTCCACACATTTTAGGTTGGCTATCATATTTATAACTTAGAAGGGTTTATTTCATTAGAAATTCACAAAATTTTAATAGATTTCTTTTTTGTAACAAAAAATAAAAAGAATTAATCGATGAGTAGAATCTCCAGCTACATAAGCAAAAAACAATTGTCTTGTTTGAGAAAGACATAGCTCCAAGAGTCGCCAATGATTATCACCATGCACTACAAAAAACGCGCTCAATTGCGCGCGGTTATTTTAGGGGGGTTTTGAAAAATCCCACAAAATGACTCGCGGAGGTTAAAAACCGCCGCAAATTATGCTAAAAACCGCCGCAATTAGGCGCGCTTTTTTGTAGTGATGATAGCAAACACAACACACAATGATTAACTTCGTGATAGGAGTGACAAAATTTAATCTCCCAATCGAGTTTCAATAACTTCCACTTCTTTCAAGGATTGGAATTTGGATGGTATGGAATTAGTTAAATGAGCTAAATTATGTTCTATTCCACTCCTTTCAATTTTTTAAAATCCCAACAATGAAATCTAATTACTACTTACTACTCCATTTATTCCACCAATCTTAAGAATGTTTTATTTGATCTTCTAATATTAATTCTTTGAAATCTTCCATCGCCAGGAGATTATCTCATAACTGTATATCCACTTATGAAAATGTGAGTGTATAGTGGAATCAATTTGCAGCATTTGTTATTTGACAAAGAAATCTCAGAAGGTTTGGAAGGTACTATGGAGTTGCTCGGTTCTATGGTGAATGCATCTATTGATCTTTCTTCTCTTTTTCTTCTTCTTAAACAATACTTGTTTGTTGTTTCTGGGAATTTAATAAAATTATAGTGTGAATTAGTTTGCAAAAACAAAACTCTAGAGTTCAACAAAATCACGCCAAATATACAATCATGATTTTGTCAAATTCATCATTATTTTAAAGATATTCAACATAAATAAATAATTGTCGAATGTGTACAAGTAAAATGGTTTTGCATATTGTGTATGAGTGTATTTTCTCTTATTGGATCAATAAGAACTATCGTATTTCATATTATTTTGATGGTAAAAACTATTTTGTGCATGATATAAAATTAATCTTTCTTGTACATTACAGATTGGCCTTTATAAATATGTGAGATGAAATCATTTCATTTTAATTTTAAGGGATAAAATTCAAAATTCACTATATTTTTAGCAAAAAAAATAAATTTAACCTTTGTAAATATTTGAAACGTAATGTTGAATATGAAAGTGAATGAGCAGAACGGAATTTGACAAAGTAACGAATGCACTTGAAATCAAAATTATGGATTGAAAGTTCATAGTAAAATAGGATCATGATATTATGATAGTGAACAGCAAGAGACAAAATTTACGAGGAAAAGTCAGATATGAGAAAAGTAGAATTAGGAGTGGCTTTTTCTAAGGGTGAAGAAATTGAAAGGGAGTCCCTAAAGAGAAAAGTAGGACAACTCTTAAGCCAAGATAGGCTTGAATACATTTCAGGAATCTCTCATATCACACGATTCTAGTTGAGAAGCTTTTATCTCATAAATAACCACATAAATAAAGGTGAAAGTAATGTGAGAAGAAAACTAGAGCGTAAGGTGTAAAGGTGGCCTGCGAAATTAAAGCACCTCAATGACCCACAAGGCCATGATACTCTTATATTTTGTGGTTTTAACCTTTTTTGAGATAACATTTTTTGTGAGAAGAAGGTGCTCTATTTCAAAATAACGATGACCTTAAAGTTTAAAGAATATTTACAAAAGAATTTACATATTTTTATCTCTCTCAAATGTTACTGGTGATGCTTGAACCTTGGACCTCTAGCTAGAAGATCAATATTTTTAACTCTTTGATTTTTCAGGGATAAACACTCCTAATCCAAAATTTGGCATTAAAGCAAGTAAAATTTAACTAAAAAAAATTGTTTAAGTAACTTGAGTACAATACTCTTATATTTAAAAATACATAAGAATTGAAAGTAGAATTTCACACTTAAATATATGAATTCAATTTGTGCAAAATGTTTAAAGTCACCTGATAAAGATCAAACGGTGGTATTTTTATCCTCGAGAATCTATATTAAACAAAAAAAATCACCTTCCATTAAATTTAAACCATACGAACTTGATCATCCAAGATGTTGACTGCCTGCCATAGTGACATCTCTTAATACGAATTCAAAATACACCATGTTGAGTAGATGATATGCCCTCGATTTGTTTGTGTTTTAAATTTGACTAAAACCTAAATTAAAGTAGTTGTGAAATGTAAAATGCCCAAAGTAGAGAGATGTTTCAATTGTGCTCTAGTGAAGAAAATGGAAGTCGTGATATCACTCATTTTCCATCATGAACATTAAGGCATGAGATATCAAATCACTATGCTTAGTTTCTTTTAGGGTTAATAGTGTTTTTCACCTCTGTAATATATATCATTTCCGCACCCCTGTAAAATTTTCGGTTTGATTTGCATCCTTGTAAAAAAAAATAATTCCGGAATACCCCCCTCCCCCATCCAACTCACCAAATTCGCCTATGTGAGACTGACTTGGTTTTTTTTTGGTTGGCCACATCAGCAAATTAATTTTAAAAAATAATTTAAATTCATTTATAGTAATTTAAAAATAAAAAAATAATTTTTGAATTTCCAAAATTATTTTTTGAAAATAAAAAATGTTGTAAAAATTAGAAAAAAAATCTGGAAATTTTTTTATTACAAAAATATGATTTTTTATCCAATATTTTAATTTCAAAAAAGATTTTATAAAAATTTCAAAAAAAAATATGAATTTTCGAAAATGATTTTTTTTTCCAGATTTGTAAAAATTAAATTTTTTTTCCATAAATTATTTTTTGTACAAAATTTTAAAAAACTTTTTCCAAACAAAATTATGACCTTTTTTTTAACTATTGAAATTTTGTTTTTTTTTTGTATTTTGAAAATTAAATTCCAGATTATATTTTTCGAAAAAAATCTGATTATATTTTCTGATTTTTAAAATTCCGAAAAAAATCATATCTTTTTTCCCGATTTTTGAAAAACAATTTTTTTTTGGTAATAAAACAATTTTCTAGAATTTTATGGAGTAAAATAAAAAAATTCTTTAATTTTAACAATTTTTTTATTTTAAAAAATAAATTTTCAAATTATTTTTATTTTTGAATTATATAAATGAATTTGTATTATTTTTGGATTTTTAAAAATTAAATTTCTGAT
>Ga0209282_1002295_pt1 | contig 10954 bp, 5 predicted proteins | sample Mtrugardesep15_FD_187529 | JGI IMG/M metagenome (GOLD analysis project Ga0209282, IMG submission 187529) | Root nodule microbial communities of legume samples collected from California, USA - M. trunc garden sep15 (SPAdes) (version 2) | ecosystem: Host-associated > Plants > Roots > Nodule...
AAAAAAAAAAAAAAAAACAAAGGTGTTGGATTAAACAAAGACATTTCACTCTTACGTGACAAACAAAAGTTGAAAACTCAACTAAAATAGATAATCATATTTAGTATCTCACGTCTCAAATATGATAACGGCAAACAATTAAATCGATGAAAAACCAAAATAATAATGATTTTAGACTTAATAAAAAAAAATTAATGATAATAATAATTTTAGATGAACTTTTTTTATTTTTGGTACAGTTTTAGATGAACTTCTTGCCATACATAACTTTTACCATGATAGTTTGTTTGTTTATGCACATAAATTATTTCCATAAAAACCTTTGAATAGTCTCGTAAAAATAAATTCAATTAATTGAGTCATTAATTCAATTTATACAATCTAAATTTACTTTCGTTCTTTTTTAAGAAATCTAAATTTACTATTTTATTTATTTAACCTTTCGCTTATTAGGGGATGAGGTTTAGTAATTTTTAGTTTAAACGTCGTACTAAAAATTAAACTATCTTCTTTCAAACGATTAAAATCATTAAAGTAGTATTATATCTGTGAGTTGTGATCCTGGAAGACATTGAAAGCTTGTACAACTACCCACCGGAAATGCAGAATGGAACATAAATGGCAGTTCCCATAAATTTTGGATGGGATATGGCCTCCTTTCTTTGTCCATTTGTCTCTCTCAGTCAAACGTTTGAACTTTCATGATGTGAGGTTGACCCAGTATTATGGATTTTTAGATTGATAAAAAAATTGGGACAGTTAAAAAAATAAAAAGATTAGGCTTTGAATAGTTATATTCAAGGTAAAAATTGGATGAGAATGAGATGACGTGAATAGATAAGAACACAAATTTTAGTACGTTGAAATCAAATTTTAGTACATTGATCTATGGATAAAGATTATTAACTCTCATTTATTGGTTGTGATAGTTTCCTTTGACAGATCAAATCCCACGGGATTTTTTTTAACTAATAAGAATGTTCAGACTCTTTGTCAAAAAAAAAAATATTGAATTTGATAATTTTCAGCAGGATTAAAATGTTCAGACTCTTTATACATGAATTTGATAATTTTGATAAAGAAACTTTAAACAAATATTGATTATTTTTTTATGGAAAACATACATTGAATCATTATTTTAGTTTTTTAATATTTTGACTAAAATTAATAATTTTCTTTTCAAAATTTTCCTTATACATAAGTAGAAGATTTTGAATATTTAAATAAATAAAATAAATTGAGATTTTTTAATTCCACATAAAATGTTTAAACTTAAATTAAAAAAAAATTCAATGTATAATTGGTATCAATTCTTAAAAAAAAAAATGTATAGTTATTTTATTTGTGGTGTTAGGGGTTCAAACTCTGGACCTTGCATAATATTATGTATTGTCCTTACCAACTAAACTATACTCACGGGGACATGTATAGTTGGTATCAAGACGATGTGTTTTGTATTAATTTAAATGTAGAATGTTCTTCTTCGTATTTATAAAATGTACTATATTAAATCTATTTAAAAATAAAATATATTATTTCAGGAACATGATTATACTATATTTTTTTAGTTTAGAGATCTATTTTACAAAAAAAAAAAATCAAATAGTTTAGAGGACCTACAAAATGATTAAACCTATTGTAAATATAGAATCAATACTACTGAAAATTTCCCCTAAAAATAATTACTGAATAACTTTTAGGGCATATTATAAAATGGTATAAAGAAAACATCTTAAAAGAGTCTTATATTTAGGGGCACATGTAGCAAAATTTAATTATTATCCATGAGAAATAAAATTCAACTCATATTTTTCTAGTTAGCAAAATTAGTTCAACCATCCCTTAACTTAGTTTAAAATAATGTTAAGTCTTTAAGTACATTTTTTCTGGAGTTAAATGAAAGAGATAGTGTATAGTATAGAGTTTAAATTGTTTGTTATGGGAAGGAAGGGGGTGCCTTTGTTATGGAGGAGGAAGAGATATGTTTGGTGGCAGAATCTTGATAAGATTTGTGAGGGTGTTGGAGTATGAGTAGGGAATTGGTTGGTTGATAATATTATGCGGGTGGTGGATGATGGGTCCAATACTTTATTCTGAAAGGATTCTTGGTTTAGGGGAGGTGGGGATCCGTTTCACGTTAGTTCAGTCGGTTGTTTGAGTTATCTAAGAATAAACTGGTAACGGTAGCGGAGATGCATTCTTTAGGTCGGGGGTAATGGTGAGACGTTGAAGTGGCAAAGGAGAATGTATGGTTGGGAAGAAGAGAAGGTGGGGGAATGTGGTGAGTTGTTATCATCTATTGAACGTTGATGTGGAGGATAGGTGGCTTTGGAAGCTATACTCGACGACAAAAGGTTACTCGATGAGCAATGCTTATAATTATTTGACATGGGTGGATGTCATCAATCTTTTGGAAGACATTAACATTCTTTGGTTAAAAGTGGTTCCTTTAAAAGTTTCACTTTTTGTTTGGCAGATGCTTCTTGATCGCATTACTACTAAAGATAAATATCATAGAAGGGGGATTTCAAATTATGACGATCAGACTTGTACATGATATTGGTGTAGTATGAATGAAAATATGGATCATTTATTTGTCAAATTTGATTTTTATGGAAGATTGTGGTCATTGGTTGCAAATTTGTGTGTCTCACGATTATCTTTTTTGATTGTCTCGTGCATTTTGGTGATATATGTAGTTTTTCGAAACATATTCAATTGGCTTTTAGCATTATTTGGATTTTGATAGTTTGAATAATTCGAAAAGAAAGAAATGGGTGAATTTTCCAGCAAAAGGATGAGCAATTGTAAAACTTACGTGAGAAAATTAAACTTCAATCTTTTTCTTGGTTTTTTTTTTGTTCTTTGCTCAAAAAAAATATATCTTTCTTTTGGTTCTAATCGAAATATGTTACATTCGATTTTGATTACCACTTTTGAAGGTTTAATCATTTTCATTTCTTTTTTGCGGTTATCTAAGTTTGTTTTTCTTTTTTTTTTATCCTTTATTTACGTTGTAATGTAATTTGTATACTCTTTTAAAGTCTCTTTTGACACATCTTATGCTAAATGATTTTTTGGTCTGATCTATAGATTCCATTTTAACGTTTAAAAAGTATATTAAAATGCAAACATCCTTATATTTTTTATAGAGTTTGTTACAGTTTCGTTTTAAAGAAAGGCAATGTGGTCGCAAGATTATCTACTTGGCAGCTATGACATGACCTCTAAATTAGATTTTATCCAGTTAATTTAGAATATAAAAACCTTAAATCATTCATTTTCAACAACTACAAATTCATCTTCTTCCTTCTTGACATAAACCCTAATTCTTTCTCACATCATCATGTCATCAATCAAGAATGTCCACCTACGTTGCCATGACCGAAAGATGAGATCACAGGAGACTCTGAAGTCGCGGATAAGAGGAGTGCATGATCTCATGAAGTCTGCAAGTTTGACTCAACCATAGTATGATTAAAACTTTAAACTTACACAGTTTTTCTTTGTTCTTTTAGGGAAAACTTACACAGTTAATTCGTTGTGGTGATTAGTATGACCATTGAACTCTGAGTCTTATTAATGAGTGTCTGCGGAGCACTCTTTAAACATACTATATTAAGAAATTATTATTTAGAAAAGTTAAATAGTTCAATTTTCAATGCATTGAATGTATAATTTTTCATAAAAAGTTACTATTTAAAACCCTTAAAACATGCTCAGAGACACTCGTTAATATTTCCCTTAAACTATTTATAGTTAAAAAAAGATAACATCAATCATTCTTGCATTATGTAATTTTTCAACTAATCTTGAAGACACAAGTCTGAGTGTTGAAGAAATACCGATGATTATTAGCATTCACAAACAATGACCATTTCAACACAAGGCTTAACAGTAGATTAGGAATTTAACCGTTTTTTTCTTCATCAGCTTTTAATTGTCCATTGACTTACTTTCACCAACTCCATATTACGTTGATGGGATGGACCCGCAATTATATTCGCAGTTAATTACTCCTTTCAATTCTTTCATCATGTGTCTTTTTATATGTAACGGTCAGAGATGGTTTCCCAACAAAATAGTTAAATGACTCAAACATTACATTAAATTTTGTGTTACACGGATTTGTGTTACACGGAGTATACGTTACTCTATATTTAAATACTGTCTTCGTATCGTCATCAGTTAATAGAGATATGCATTGTTTTATATAGAGGTTGAAGTTCAAACTTAAGACATTACACTTATTCATTTTAAAAAAAGTGAATTTTAACCGCAAAACTATTTGACAAAAAATACAATCTTGCTAACAAAGTACATAAGATATCAATGTTACATTGACGACTACAACAACAACAAAATTATAATAAATGACAAATTTTATAAACTTTAAAACTAAATTGGCAGTATTATTTTATATAGTTTAATTAAGAACTAAAATTAATAGAGTGATAGTTGAGAAATTAGATTGATGATTTATTCAATTTATAATTCAAAGGAAACGAAGGAAGTAGTTGGTCATTGCAGAGTAGAGAGTTTCGGAAAGACTTCAGTCTTCTTGCCGTGGATTATGGAGAGAAAACTTACTAAGTTAGGTATCAGGCAATTTCTTTTAGTTGTATATTCTAATATTTAAGTGGCAGGCAAAGACCCCTGAGTTTATTTCTTTATTATACAGAAATTGAATCTGTAACTTCTTATCTTGAAAAAATTGGAGAATACAACTTTTTTATAACAGAAATAGAGATTACAACTTCTAGAATGATGAAGTTCACTTGACTTAAAATTAAGATAATGTATGTAGATATTTATAAATTTTCGTTTATAACGGTTCTATTGATGATATCTTTTTATTATATAGTAAAGGCGGAACGACGTATGAAGGTGTGCAATAAAAATAATAATAATTACATTGTTTTTCTATAATTTTTTTAGTTTTGACACTATTTTTTTTTTTGCTTCTTGATATAAAACTGTTTTTTTTTTCTGAATAAGGCAATATTGAATTATATTACTCATGAAACATGTGCCGATAAAAGTACAATGTGTACCCAGTCAAGAAAACACGAAGTTCCCCTAAAAAAAAAACACACGAAGTTCACAACAAAATTACATTAAAACAACAAACCAACGAAAAAACAAGGACACTAGCACCAACTAGGTGACCCAGAAAATTACATGTCAAAACCTGTGCAAAGCCACCAATTCTGATAATTGAAAGCAGATGTAATCTTATTTGCCTTCAACCATCTGAAAAAAAGGCGCTTAATTTCATGAGATACTTGATTTATTGGTTCCTCCTTATTGTTAAACAACCTATTGTTTCTCTTTTTCCCAATCACCCAGATACAAGAGAACCAAATTAAATAGAAAACTTATTAAAGGGATTTAGAATTTCCACCCAACTGCCCAAACTGAATAAAATGATTCGACAAGCAATGTGAATTGACAAAAGCAACACCAAGCCAATGACGAAGCAAATACAATACCGCTCTAAAAACCGGACAATAAAAAAAAGATGATCTGCAAATTCTACCACGCCGCACCCTGCCACACATAATTGAGATTTCTGATGAAGAACACCTCGGTAAAATAAGTTCTCTTTGGTTGGGATGTGGTTACGAAAAAGGAGCCAAGCAAACAAAGATACTTTAAGCGGGTCTTGCTTATGCCAAATTAAATTTGCTAATACGAAATGCAGAGACCTGCTCCATCTTCATTAAAAAATGATAAACACCTCTAATTGAATAAACTTTGATAGGATCCAAATACCATTGCCACATATCCATTGAATCAACCTGCAAAACAACATCTACTACTCCACCACTATCTCCTCCCACACAAATAATCTTCGTCGCCACTTCCAAGTCTCACCACCATCACCCCAACCTAAAGCATGCTTTCTAACAACAATCACTAAAGGGTCGTCTGTTAACTCATAATGCCTACCAAATATGACACTAAGGGGAATATACACCCAACCAAGGGTCCGTCCAAAAAAAAAGTAGGAAACCTCGGTATTCATTATCTTCTCTTGCCTTACACATGAAATGACTTGTACTAAACCAAACCTCGGTATTCAAATTTATAAATTACATCAATTCAAAATCGCTAAAAATAAAAAGGATAAATTTACGAACAAACTCCCAACATTAATGTTAATATCACAAAATGATAAAGCATATAAGGCTTCGAATATGACTATATTCAAGCATATAGAGCACTATTAACCCTTGAAAGAAAAAGAAAGAGGAAACGGTTAATATATGTTTACCCCTTTTAATATTAGTTGTTTCTGGTTTACCCCCTTTTTAAAAAAAAAATTGTTTAGATTCCAACTCAGTAATTTGAAGATTCTTTGGTTTTGAACCTTCATAAATTTTGACTGTACAAAATCGATGATATGGCATGGAATAAACCGAAATTTGCTCTCGAATTGAACAAAATAATGACATCTTTATGAGGAATTTCGAAGGTGTATTGAACTCTTCCTTTTGTAGAGTATGTGAGCAATATATGAATAGGGATATGTAACACAATGTCACCAATCGTCTCAATATTCTTATCATTTATTGGACATGATATGTTATGACACATGACATCTATGGAAAGAATAAGAGAAAAGCTATAAAAACTCTTGTATTGTTAGTAAAGAATAATATTACAATTGAGGAAGTTACCCACAAATGGAGTGGTTACAAGCTATTTATATTATTATCTACTAGGACTATTATGCAACTAATATATATCTCACATAGTCCCCCCGCAATGAGTTTACTTGTCCTGAACTTAACCAATGAGTGATGAACGATCTCAGTTAAAGGAAATAAAAATGGTTTTTTAGTATGAGGAGTGGAAAGCACTTGGACAGGACTTGATGATTTTCTTGCAGGATTTTATCAGAAATCTTGGAATACCGTTGCTGAACATGTCATCAACTTTGTCAAGCAAGTTTGGATCATCCAAAAGATATTGTAGTTGTGAATAAAAAACTAACATGTACTTAATACTTAATACCAACGGTATATAAGCCTCTTCAGTCAATAATATTCTCATCGAATTCTTGAAGTAGTTGTAAATAGATTGAAAGTTACCCTTTCAGACATTATCTCTACTCTTGAAATTGGTTTTGTTTCTGGGAGAAATTTCCATGAGAATATTATTGTTGCTCAAGAATTTGTTCATAGCATGTGTGATATCACCGGTAAGAAAGGCTTGTTTTGATTAAATTTAATTTGGCCAAAGCACATAACAAGTTGAAATGACACTTCATAATGGGAGTATTCTGGAATACCAACTTTCCTGAAATTGCAAAGCAGTGTTACATGGAATGTCAATAGGGCAGAATTCCTCCAACCATAAAGGGGTGTTAGAAGGGAAATCCATAAAGATTTGGCATGTTTCTCTATTTTTGCTCCAAATGTGAGGGGAAATAAAAGAGAATTAGTTTGAAGCAGAAAGAAATGTAAGGTACAGAAAACTATAAATGGCAGAAAGACACGCTCAATGAAGCTGGCCAAGTACACCTTAAGCCCCAGTTGAAAAAAGTACAGAGTGGAGTGTGTTAATGGATTGGCTTGCATGTTGTCAAGAACAAACCATTCACACAATAGGTGAGTTTAGAATTTTGATCACTTCATTTTTCAAAAGAAATAGAGAGTTTCGTTTATGAAATAACAAGACACAAAACGACAGATTAGGATTAACATTTTTTCCTGAAAAATGCGACAATCTTGTTGAAGTTATTACATTCTGTTTTGAAAATGAATTTCACTAATCTCATTTATGCGTATCTCCATGGAGCTCTCTATATTTTCAAAAAGGAGAAGATGTGGACCCGTGAATTTCCACCATAGAAACAATTGATTATGAGCATCTTATCTAGTCTAGAAATTAAAGACCACAAATAATATCCCACTGCCTGTGTAAAGCTAGTGGCATGATGACTGTACAGTGATTAAGCCTTGAGTCTGAAGTGGAAAATACTCCATGCCTTTATTGTATATCCATGGAGTAGTATATTCAATATTCATGCCTTTATTGTATCAAGAATATGGTATATGGCTAAAGTAATAAACTATGACCACTAGTTATGGTACTACTTTCCCTACTTCCAAACAAAGCAAAAGTTTGTCATACACAAGCTTCAGGCTGTGTTCCATGTTCAATCCAGAAACGTATATATTACAAATGACACAACAATATACATAGACCTAATACCTTCCACGTACTCTTCTTCTCCTTCACCCAATATAAAATTTGTCATTTTGTAATCTTATTTCACAAATTACAAACTTGAACTATATACAGTCAAAATAAACATCTGGTAATCTGGTTAAAACAAGAGAGTATACCATATTCACATAATTATACCATATGAATATTGATTTATCTTAATGCATACTAAGTAAAAAAAAAGTGGTTTTTCTTCTTTAGTAAAACCAATGACAACAGAATGCAATAGGACAGTTCTCAAAATATATCAAATGACACCAAAAACAACAAACTGGTCCGCCCTCTTTGGATAAACTGGCTTAAATCAGTAAAGCAGTAACGCAACGAAAGCTAAAATAAAGGCAAATTGTTTTCGTGTAAGCTATAAGATGTTTTCATAAGCTATCTTAGAGAACTTATAAAAATAAGCTGAAAACAGCTTATGAACAATGTCAAAAGCTGTCTATAAGTCCTCTCAAACAATCATACCAAACTTATGCTAGTAGATAAACTCAAATAAACCAATCAAAATATGCTCCAAGTAACTGGGAACCAAAAGTAAGAGCTTGAAACCTTTGAAATAAAATGAATTGAGCCAAAGATTAACATCCAATATAACAATATTAGAATTCAATATTCCAACAAGAATGGTTCTAGTTTATGATGAATTCAACATACTAGATTAAACACTATAAAGTATCAGAAACATTACAAGCCACAAAAGGCTAATTGCTTTCTCTTTTTTTTTTCTTTCAATTTTCCCCACCTAACACAGTTCAAAGACAAGAACCAAAAACATGATAACCTTATTAAAATGAAATATAACAAAACAACTAAAAAGTACTAGCGTAAAATAAAACCCTTTCAGACAGAAATTTTCATGCCAAAAGAGAACCACCATCAGCATCATCATGATAATGAAATCATTCAGACCTATTAGCAAACCTCTCAACATTATGATCAGTCAAATTAAGCCCAACCATAGCTTCACCCAATCCACAACTAACCTCAGCCAAAATCTCAGGATCACTGTAATGAGTAACAGCTTGAACAATCGCCCTCGCTCTTTTCGCCGGATCCCCACTCTTAAAAACACCAGAACCAACAAAAACACCATCACAACCAAGCTGCATCATCAAAGCCGCATCCGCCGGTGTCGCAACACCACCAGCAGCAAATTGCACAACAGGCAACCTTCCAAGTTGCTTAGTCTGCATAACAAGATCATAAGGAGCACCAATTTTCTTAGCAAAAGTGAAAACCTCATCTTCATCCATATTCCTCAAAACCCTAATATCACCCAAAACAGAACGCACATGACGAACTGCTTCAATGATATTTCCAGTACCAGCTTCACCTTTGGTACGAATCATGGCAGCACCTTCGCGAATTCGGCGAAGAGCTTCACCGAGGTTACGACAGCCACAAACAAAAGGAATACGGAAATTGTGTTTGTTGATGTGGTTGTCTTCATCAGCTAGGGTAAGAACTTCGCTTTCATCGACGTAATCGATTCCGAGAGATTCAAGGATCTGAGCTTCAACGAAATGACCGATACGGGCTTTGGCCATCACGGGGATGGTGACGGCGGCTTTGATTTCTTTGATGAGTTGAGGGTCGGACATACGAGCAACGCCGCCTTGAGCGCGGATGTCGGCGGGGACACGCTCCAAGGCCATGACGGCGCAAGCACCGGCTTCTTCAGCGATACGAGCTTGTTCGGCGTTGACGACGTCCATGATGACGCCGCCGCGGAGCATTTGAGCGAGGCCGACTTTGACGGAGAATGGGGAGGATTTGGTGGTGGTGGAGTTTGTTTCGGTGAGTGCACCGTTGCCGTAGACGGTTACGACTCCAGATCCTTCCATGGTGAGGGGTAAAATGGGAATGATAATAAAATGGAAGCGGAGGAAAGGAGGAAATGGATTGTGCGGTGGGGAGAGTGGTGAAGTGATGAGAGGGTTAAGTAGTGCTCAAATCACTCTATCAGTGCCTGCCTTCACTCCTTCGAATCATATCTAGCCACGCATTGCTTACCTATGTGTGGTGATCAAAATTAATTTTCTTTTTTTAAGGGAACAAAAATAATCTTTTTTTTTTAGAGAGGAACAAAAATAATAATAATAATAATTTGTAATAATATTCACCAAAAATAATAGTAATAATATTTGATCGTACCTCGTTAGAAGGTGACTACCAAAACTATGTTTTATGGTGGTTATAGACGGTTGCAACGACTGAAACAGGGATGTGTGTACTTGCAGACACTCCGACGCTCAAGATAGTATTGAGAATAAGAATTGGGTTACGAGAGATAGAAGAGTTTAACCTTGGAGGAATGCTCATAGTCTCCTTTATATGGTGTGGATGTGCAGGTCTCGTCAGTAAGGCACACATATGGCTTGGCGGTTAGGAATTCAGAGGAGTCGTAATCGCCGACAAGATACGTGGAAGTGCGGGCAGATACGTTATCATTTAGGCTAACATTTGGGTTGTTTTAGATCGGGCGTGTGCAAATGGGTCTATAAGATTTTGCTCGGTCTAGAACACTACTTATTTATAACCTTGTCAATTTAACAATACTAACATTATAAGTAATTTATCCATCAAAACCGACTAAAACAACTCAAGCTCTTTCTATTTTGCTAAATTAAGATCAAAATGACATGAAAAAAAAATAAAAAAACGTCCTAGCTAAGTTGACACCCACTTTAAACATGTTTTTGTCAAATGTTCA
>Ga0209282_1002296_pt1 | contig 10953 bp, 6 predicted proteins | sample Mtrugardesep15_FD_187529 | JGI IMG/M metagenome (GOLD analysis project Ga0209282, IMG submission 187529) | Root nodule microbial communities of legume samples collected from California, USA - M. trunc garden sep15 (SPAdes) (version 2) | ecosystem: Host-associated > Plants > Roots > Nodule...
CCATTTCTTTTTTCTATTTCTCGTTCACACCTCTCACAAGGTATAATAGTGTCATTTTCCATCACCGACAATCCACCAAAGGCTGGAAACTTGGCCAAACAGCTACATCCAGAGTCATGTATTTTACTTTTAAGAGCAGTTTCCAACTAAAGGAAAAAAAATCCAAAATGAAGTAATACAATTGGTTAATTTTATATGTACAACTTTTTTTGAGCAAATTTTACATTTACACATAAACTTGGAAGTCCCTAATACGGTCTTTAATATTAGGGGCTCATCCATGGACCTCTCAAAATTACCTACAATAATAGGTTTCAACAAAAAAAAATTATTTTTTGGTTCCACATAAAAAAAAATCATTTTTAAACTGCAGCAATTGATATTACTTTTGTGCCTTCCATAATTGCAGATCAATTTCTCTCTTCTCTTTCTCTTTCTTCATGGCCAGAGTCTTCTCTCCTTCACCTTCATAATTGATTAAATCCCTAATTCTCCATTCTCTTTTTCTTCTTCTTCCCATTAACATCACAAAACCTAAAATATGAGAAGTGATTCATTTTTCTCCTACAATAGATGTTTTACTTTTATACACTGGTACACATTATTTTTAACATTTAACATGTTCAGATTTTGAAATAAGTAAAAAAAATTCTGGAACCGAACAGCTAACAATATGCTTTAATGCATTTATCCTTGCTAATTCACTGAATAATACTCAGAACTTCAACATATAGGCCCCTTTAACTCTTCACATGTTCTACTATTTTGAATTCATATCTGGTATACAAACAACTTTGTGACATCAATGAACCAGGCGTATTGTATTAGTAGAGCTGGGATCAAAGGTAAAACTCTAATGTCAACAATGTCATGTCACAACTATTAGCTGGAAAATAATCGTGATTTTATCGTCGTGAACTAACAGTCTTTTGTTAATTTGTTACATTGAAATAACTTTTACATATGATTTCCATTTACATATGATAGAAATCATATGTTAATGTGATTTCAATAAATTAAAGAAGACCTCCACCACCTAACTATAAGTTATTTCTTTGCTTCTGTCAAGTTTGAATAAACAATAGTTTGGTCTTGCATAAAAATTGTACATCATGTATGTTGCATGTGGTTTTGGAAATAACCATGTAAGTAAATTTGAACTAAATATTTTGCAGAACCAACCTCCGAATTAATGTGTTGCTGGTCAATGAACAAAAACTTCTATCTTAGAAGAAAAATGAATCACTTCTCATATTTTGGATTTTGTGATGTTAATGATAAGAAGAAAAAAAAAATCAAGAATTGGGGATTTAATCAATTGATAAAGGTGAAGGAGAGAAGACTCTAGCAATGAAGAAAGAGAAAGAGAGAAGAGAAATGGATCTACACTAATGAATTTTTGTTGTTAAATGAAGGGCACAAAAGTAATATTAATTACTGCAGTCTAAAAATGATTTTTTTTTATGAGACCAAGAAACAGTATTTTTTTTGTTAAAACCTGTTATTATAGGTAATTTTGAGAGGTACATGGGTAAACCCTTAATATTAAGGACCATATTAGGGGCTTCCCATAAACTTACCTTAGTTAATCATTTTATATTTCCATCAACAATGAAAATTATATTAGATGGGTCAATTAATTGGAGTGCAAATATTAAACTTGACAACGAAAATATAAATTGAACAAGAAAGAATTAAAATCAACCATCGATGAATAAACAATAACAACAAGAAAATTTTATCCCAGTAAATAAGATCGACTACATGATGAAATTACGTCATAATATTCTATCATAATTATTTAAGTAAAATAATACAATATTAGCAATGGTTTATGTTCATTAGATACATATTACAAGATGCTAAGTGTTCCTTCTGTATTTCACAAAAAGAAAACATTGAAGTATGAACAGAATTAATGTAAAATTAACATAGTACCTTACCTCAGCTGTTAAGAAAGCTAAAGTACTCTGTAAATTTAGAAGATTACATATCATCATGAGTATAGAAATCAACAATATCCTTCAAATTCAGCTGAAACAAAGAAGATGTATCATTGTTCATAAGCCACAACATGTGCTCAAACAAAATATCATCAACATCCACAAAGATAACTCTTTGCTGAGTCGATGTGAAATGGAAATGATCCTTCTCTTTCTTTGTTGGATCCTTCTTCATTGAGATATCCATCAAAACCTTAAATGGATTTTCTTGTAATATAATCGGGTCTACAAGGAACACCTTCTTCTCTTTTCCAACCACCACCGTCACGCGGCTGTCGGAATCTTGTTGATCCAACCCATCATTGGTTAGTGGCCTATAACCTAATCTCGAACTTGTAGATCTTCTCCTTATCAATGAAACTGGCATCACCAAACAATCCATGTGTTAAATGCAAGGTACGAGGTTTTTTGTTGTTGAGGAAAACAAGGTTTGTATAGTTGAAGAGGATGAATGAATGAATAAATCTATGTTGTTTTTTTAAGGTGAAATCTATGTTGTTGTTGGTGGCTATTGAACTTGCTAGAACACTTAAAATGTACAAAATAAATATATAAAAGTGTGTTTATGTTTATATATGGATTTGGATTAAAAAATTAGCAAACTAAAAATTAATTAATAATTATTTGGGTGGCCATAAAGGAAAGAAAAGGTTGCTTTGGATGTATATATCATTGTCGTGTTGCATTTTGTAATGAGAACTAGCCGTTGGTGTGAAAGGGTCCTTTGGACTGCAATGAGGGTATTAGTTAGGCTACGCTCACAGGGAGGCGCGTGGGCGCGTGAGTAGTTTTTATGTTAAGAGTCAATGTTGTAGGGCAAGTGGTAGAGTTGTTGAAGTACCGGTGGTGCGTCGAGAAAGTTTGGTACTCATGGAGACTTTGGTTATATGAGATAGATTGGGTTAGGCTCCACTTGGACAAGAAACTTCAAAGTATCCTTCCAACGTGAACATCTTGGTCCACCGTTTTTTTATCATATTTTTCTTACATACATACTATTTGATTGGATTATGGAATCTTAACTATATTGTAGAAAGGTTCGGATTTTACAACATAAACAAAATCTAATAAAATCAAGAAAATGTGTTGTGTTGATATCAAAGGTTTTTGCTAATCGTTATACGATCTCTGTAAAAACTGCAAAACAATTTTAGGGATCGTATGAGTGGTCAACAACGATCATCATATCATAAAACACTCCTAACTAAAAATAAGAAATAAAATGTAAGGATGAATGAGATGTGAAAATGAATGAATATGTTGAAGCATGTAAGATTATTTATAGCCATAAACATGTCATAAATTGTAACTATAATCAAAGAAAACAATTATGATGTATAAACCAACAAAAAAAAATGCATACTGCAGTCAAAGGAAGCGTTTAGAATGTATAAACTGACAAAAAAATACATTAAACACGCCACAAACCGGATAAACCTTTGGTGTAACGCCACCGTCTACAGAACTATGAGCACCTTATTGAATATTGGGATTATAAATATAATAAAATGAGTGTCAGTGGAGGGAAATAAGATGAGTATAAATAGACATGTCTATTTATACAAGTTTTTGTGCGTTGTGGACCACATAAAAATCATGTACTTGACAGGTTGAGATTATATAATTTGAACTGTCTTTCACCCTACAAAGTACGAGTTTTAACACATGTAATTTAATTTCAACGACTTACCTCAAAAATGATTATCTCAAATACATCAAACGACATAATTTAACAATGTAAAATACATAATAAAACAAAACATAACATATCACAGATTAGCCAAACCAACTTCATCATCTGGTTCCTCTATCAGAGCCCTGATTTCTTCGTAGTTCCTAGGCCGGATCAAACTTTTCTAAACATCTTCAAAGATCTGACAAAAGAAGCATCCAATTTGGTCGGTCCTTTAGTACTATAATGTCCAAATATTGAAAACATGGTTCTCACGTCGTCGTCGTTCTTGAGCTTCATCTGGCTGAAGTGCACTCTTCCGACTTAGTCGGTCGATGGATGTTGATAATCAACATCGCCCACCGTCATTGTGTCTTTGTGGTTGAGTTGATGGTTGATTTGATTCAACTGATCCTTCAATTCGGAGAGCGTGACGTCATTCTAAACCTTGAACATATGAGGTTTCCATTCGTTGTAGTAAATTGCAGTTAGTTTGGTATTCAAATCAATGACTGAAATGTCCTTGATTATTTGATGTAGTTTACAATATATGAAAACAAGGTTTTAGCCACGTGGTACTGACATGACTATTCAATTAATTAAAAAAAATTTAAAATTATGAAAATTGTTTTTGAAAATATGAAAATAAATTATTATTTTTTTAAATCAGAAAATACATTTCCAAAAATATTCAGATTATATATATTATTTTCAAATCTGTATAAATTTTATAAAATAAAAATTTAAATAAATTTTTGAAAATTCTATAATCCCAAAAAAAAACATCGATTCTATTTTTATTTTAATTTTCAAAAAAAAAAATCAGATTTACTTTTGAATTTTTTTTCAAACAAATTAAATTCAAATTTCTGAAAGAAAAAAAAAAGACTTTTTTAAATACAATTTTAATTTCCCAAATCTTTTTTCTAGATTTGTGTTCCAAATTTTTTGAAATTTTTTAGATTATATAATTTTCAAAAAAAAATTAGATTTTTTTCAGATTATATAATTTTAATTTTTGAAAATTAAATAATCTGAATTTTTTTCGGAAATTAATTTTCTGATTTTTTAAATATATTTTCAGAATTTTTTATTTCAAAAAACAATTATAAGATTTTTAAAAAAAATAATATTATGTGGCATGCCACGTGGCAAAAGTTGCACAATCAACAACTGTCGTGGCTAAAATCATGCCACTTCAGCTCATTTCTAGGGCCAGAGACTTTTTTAAACGACAGAAAATTTTGCAAGGTTTTTTTTTTTTTTGCAAGGACTAAAAGCCAAACGAGCCCTATTTGCAAGGATCATTTGCATATTTAAGCCAATAATTTATTTTGTTTAACATGATGCCAAAAGGTTCTTATTTCTCTTAGTTACCCCAACAGTAAGATTTTGATCCTAAACACTTGAAATTTATCTTTATGTTTGAATTATCAAAGCATGTGTTTTTTCCTTCAAAACTTGCATTTATTCTTGTACGTTCTTAGATATTGTGGACGAAAGATTAACTCGTCTAAAATAAAAACAAGTCATTTAACCACTCTACCATTACATACCTCATTGCTTGGGGATTGTGGACCTTCATAAAAAATATAACCCAATAACCCTTTGCCATAATGAACTTAGCCCGACATCACATGGTCAGGTAAGAGACGAGACATGTGACGACTTAAATCGAGATGGACAATTCTCATAAGAGACCTTAGCCTTCGTAATTGGGTAGTCCTCCAAAGTAGGTCTCGCCTCATTAGCTGGAAAGATCATCCATCGAGGATTTTCTCACACTCATTGGATAAAGAATCACATGTAACCAAATAGATAATTGTGGGAGCCTTAACCAAGAGGATAGGAACAATATAACGGCCACGATTAGGGATCCTTCTTATAGAACTAGAATAAAACACTGCAATTGTTGGCTCAATGCTAACGAAGTCTCCATCAACCATAAAAGTACCTTAGTGTCGTCGCCATGGTAAAGAGGACTCTAGCTGTTAATTTTTTAGCATGAACATTTGACATCCACTTTGGAATCCATTAAAACATACTTTTCGATATCACGACCAAACCTTTGGAAGAAGAAAAAAGGCAAATGCATAAAGTTTACTTCTGAATATTGCATCACATATGTCTAAGGGGATATTACTTCCAACTTGTCTAGCCAATAAATTATAATATCTCCTATTAATATTTATGCCATTAAATTTATTATTATTGGGAATCATCACCACTAACATGTATATCCCACATCATAATACATACGACTATTGTCTCCATTGTCATGAACATACATGTCCCACATGTGATACAACCGCATGTTGATACGTTTTTCAATTTAAAGTGAATCCTCCAAAATTAGGGTTGCTTCATCATTCATATAATCTTGGGAATTATTGCCAAAAGGTGAGAAGTAAATGCATAGAATATACTATGATTAATTTGAAATGAAGTAAAGAATCTACCAACTTTATTTTTTATTAGTATTCTTAAATAATCGTATTTAATGTGCTTATATTGAGCTACTATTAGACTAGAGATATCAATGAGTTGGAACAAGACTACACATAAACAATTAAATTTGACATTAAAATAGAACAATATCATATGTAAAAAACTATGTAAACAACTTCTTGAAATAACTATGTAAAAAACTTTATTTTAGGCATCCATGTAAAAACATGAACTACCTATAATCTATATATATTTTTTATTTATTTTTTCTTTAAAAAAATAGAATATACAATTAAAATCTAGAGTTGTCTTAATATATTATAAATACCACTAATAATTGATATTTGTATTGATAAATTTGTATGATTTTGCTCTCTTTCCTTCAAACAAAATAAACAAGGTTTTTTCTCTCTTAAAATTAAAAACACTAATCTTCGTCTAACAAAATTGGCTCATAAACAAAACTTTTTGTCGTAAAAACATTGCCCTTTAAGTTTGTAGGGGTGTACATGTGGCTTGTGCAATATACTTCTATCACATTCATATAAACATTTTATTTAGTTAATGCCTTATATACGCTTCTAAGAAATTGGACATAATCAAATAAGATTAAGGGCCTGTTTGTTTTGGATTTTTTGAAAAAAAATATTATTTTATATAAAAAAAAATCACTTTTTTATTTTTGTAGTGTTTGTTTTAGATTTTTTAAAAATCTATTTTGTTAAAAAAAATCATTTTTAGCCTCAAAATGAAAAGCTATTTCAAGTAGCTATTTTAAAATCTATTTTTTTTTCTTCTAAACATTAGGAACTCAAGTGTAAGAGCTTCAAATCTTTAAAAAATAATTTTTATGATAGTAAACAAAAAGAAATAGCTTTAGATTTTTTTAAAAATCTTTAAAAAAAAAACAATCTCTAAATTCTTTTAACTCAAAATCTATTTTTTTTTAAAGCTGAAACAAACGCACCCTAATTAATGTCATATTTTTTATTTTCTCTTATTGGATAATCTTTTTATGCACAATTGGAATAATGGAAAGAGAGTTGAAAATGTGCAACGCCATTAATAAAATTTTGAAATATGCAGCTCAAATCTAAGGGTGCAATGCATACTCCAATATAGTCACAAGCAGATCCGAAGTTGCAATAATCACATTAACCATAAGCAACCATTGCTAGCAGTATTTCATAAATACTTGAAAATCCAAATTAAAAGAAAAATAGAAATAGGAGTTATAGATACACTCATAAAATATGTCCCAATTATTATGTTACCATTTCATAATCCAATTTGCAGCCGCAGCATTGAATAATCATTGAGCAAATAACATGCTTCTGCATCGGTGAGCCTAAATGCTCGTCCTCACTGTTGAGTTTGGCGATCCCACAGTTCCCGGTACATCGACATAGTTGGAATTGGATGAGTAGCATTGTTGTAGATTCCAGGAAGTTGATTAAAAGGAATATTATCATTGTCACCAGAGGAGTTAGATGAAGGCCCTTGATATGCATCACCAGTTGGAGTCCCAAAAGCAGCAATTTGGGATGATGAAGAAGATCCAAGTTTCAGGTAATTGGAGCTAGCCTTTTTGCAATCCAAAGTAAAAATGCCAATAGTAACCTGTAAATGATTCTTATAAATTCATAAAACTGACACACAAAAAGTTTGATCAATCCTTGTTGCAAACTATATTATCCACACACAGTAACTTACATTCACATAGTGCTTTTAAAAATAAACATAAAGTGTTCGTCATTTGAGAGCAATACCTTTACTGATGATGCTGCAATAAGCTTATTAGCAACTACGCCTGCCAAAAGGCGTGAACCAGGACCCTCGAGAGACACCTTGAAGTAACTCATTTTCTTAAAATGAGTGTTGTTGTCAGATACTTCTAAATTTCCTGACAATGAGATTATTTCAAATCGTCCCTATAGCAAAAAAGAAACTGTATGAAGAACATTAAACATAAACATATTTAGTTATATAAATCAACTATCATACTAAACATATTGGTAAATGATTGTGATACATTTCATTTTTAAAAAACCTAAGTCAAACTCTTAGTGAAACACATGAAAAAGATTGATTATGTGTTGGAAGATAAAAAATAGATGGATGTATTTTCATGTACTCATTAAAAATGGTGTACTTGTACGCAGCATTGATAAAATTGAAGTGCGCAAAACATATATAATGTTATTATGTGTGGTGAATATTAAAAACTAAACTAAGCAATACAAACATAGTAAAAGATAAAAAATAAAAAAAAAATAAAAAAAACGCGGCAAGATAATCCAATCGTTTTTGTTAATGGAATTGAATTGTTTGTAGTCACAATCCAACATATGTATGCAAACAATATATTTTTGGTTGTTTGATCAAGATCAGACAGTACAGATTTAACCTCTATGTTTTAGAGTTAAAAATAAATCAAGTCTACTTGCTTTCTGCATCATTTGATCTCGACCTGACGACAACTGATGTGTTGATTTTATAAATATGTGGGATTGTGATTGCATGCAATTCAATTAATTTTGTCCATGTGACAATGATATCAAATTATCGTTGTGGCATGGTGGGTTATGTGCCCATAGACATAGGTCATAATGAATATTATATACACCTTTTTCACACATAAAACATGTTAATGACACGTTTTGAATGGTCGCGATAATCCAACAAATTGAACATTGTCACAATGATACCTTTAGAATATGTATCCATATCAAAATATTATACTATATCTCTTCCAATTAGCACAGGGTAAACAATTTTTTCATAATTAGATACATAAATCGATTATAATCTAAAAGGATGTAAAAAATACTACCTCGTAAGTAACAATGGTCCCAGATTGATAGAGGTCGGCATTGGCAACCAAACCATGAGCAGAAAGAATGCACATATCTGTATTAGGTCCTCCCTGACAAAAATTCCCAACTTTAGCTACAATGTCCTACAAAGAAAACAAAGTAAATGTTGGTTAGAACTAAGAACCAAACTTTACAACAAAAAAACTTAAAAGTAAACACCTTTGTAACATCGACATTTTAACTTATAAAGTAATCACAAAATCTAAACTTATGAAAAGGTGATTATATATATGAAATGTTAATGTTGAAACTAATTGTATGTTCAATTACATACCTCTCCACGGTTCACAATGATCACATGAGGAGAGAAACCAAAGCCATTAGTAACTCCTAGAAATGAACAACCACAATAAAAATAATCAACAATAACATAGTAAAATAATGAAGTGTGAATTTAAATAATGAAAAAGGAAATAAATTGAAAATACCTGGCACTTCAATAGGTAGTTTCTTCTTAAGAGATCCACGAGGTCTTCCCCTTCCCCTTCCGCTGGTATTCTTCTTCACAGCAGATGAAGAAGGAGAAGCAAAAGTTGCAGCATGTGTCGGGTCCAAGCTTGATCCCAAAGTAATTATGCCATTAGGAATATACTTCCTGGGCCTTCCCCTCTTTCTCTTAAACGAACCAGATCCAGAGGAAGAAGCCCCCACAGTTAGCTTCAAGGATAAATGCTCAGATTGAGGGAAGGGGTTAGTATTGATATTGGACAAAGGGAATTGAACGGGTGTTGGTGTTATCATGGTGATTGGGGCGGTGTTTGTGAATGGATTAGGGCCTACTAGTACAATATTTTTCGGTTGAAGTTGGTGAGGGTGAGGAGACTGTGGTGGTTCACGCGAATCCATGAAATTGCGCTCAATGCAAAGTGGTGAAGAAAATAAAGGGATTGAAAAATGTATTTAATTCATCGTTTAAGTTATTTATAATATTATTTAGTGTATTTAATACTTCTTGTCAAGATATATTTAATACTTAGGAGCTTTTGATTTAGATTTATTGTATGTTTGACTTTGGCATCACTATACAGTAACTCATATAATTTAGTTTTTCTGAAGAGGTGTAGTCAAATAATTTAATATACATTTTAAAGTAGTGCTAGCAATAGTCACTCTAAGATTTTCTGACGAGATGTAGTCAAATAATTTAATATACATTTTAAAGTAGTGCTAGCAATAGTCACTCTAAAATTATCTTTTTAATACTCATATTTTTATTATTTGGCTACCACAATTTTAGATTTGGACCCACACCAAGTAGTGTGATGATATTTCACTCAATAAGAGTGGGTGTTGAAAAGATCATGTTAGAATGATTTGAATTAGCACTATTGTACGTATTTTTATAAATAAAAAATAAAAAAATAAAAAAAGAGCCGCTCCCTCAATGATGATATATAAGCAAATGTTAATTTTATATATTATTTTATTTTTTGCGATGAAACATAAACAAATTTAACTTTTTTATTTCCCATAAATCAATTTATAAGTTATGCAGAAAAATTTAGACAATAGACGTTTTTTTTAAAAAATATGACCAAGTATCTCTATTAGTACACATAATATAATAAAAACATAGTTATATTTTTTGAAGTAAAAAAATATGAATTGGCAATGTAAAATAATAACTGACATCTGATGAAGAATCCACTACTTTGACACGTTGCCTTACTTTTGTTTGATTATTTTTTTAAATTAAAATATGACATCAAAAAGTATGGTCTCTCGTTGATTTTTTTTTTTGTCAAGTAATTTAGTGGATAGAATTCACCTTTTTCAAGGTAAATAAGTGGAGTGTCTGAGGTTCGAACTCAAGCCCTTGTATAAAACAATGCATATTCCTGCCAACTAAGTTATGCTTACGGGGACAGTCTCTTATTGAATGTTAATGTAAAATTATTTTACAATAACATTGTATGATCGGTATACATGTATTTCATTTTGAATGGGGTAGGAG
>Ga0209282_1002297_pt1 | contig 10953 bp, 3 predicted proteins | sample Mtrugardesep15_FD_187529 | JGI IMG/M metagenome (GOLD analysis project Ga0209282, IMG submission 187529) | Root nodule microbial communities of legume samples collected from California, USA - M. trunc garden sep15 (SPAdes) (version 2) | ecosystem: Host-associated > Plants > Roots > Nodule...
AATACATTTAAAAAAAAAAAAAGATCAATTCAGCAACTGAATTTGTTTTTTAAATAAACCAATCCAGAAAATGTGTTGTAGACGATTTTTGCTGACATTTCTTAACATAAATGTAAACTTAGACACATAGTAAAGATGAAAAATTCAAGTAAGTTATCATTTTTTTCTAGAATTAACTATTGATATTTATGCAGGTTTTGAAGCATGTATTTATAGAGGGAAGGTCGAAATTCCGGCATAACAGACAACAGTATCAGATAAGTACCTTCCAGGAAGAACGCTTGCAATTTCTGACCATTTACTGCCATATATTTGGTAGTAGTGAGCAAGTATTGACTCCTCCTCCTCCGTCCAAGCACCCTTTTTTATTGCGGGATCAAGGTTATTATGCCACCTGAAATGATTACCTAGTAGTTCATATTCTGGCAACATACTTTATAAGAAACATACTTCTTCTAGACTATAGTGAGATTCGTATCTGCAAAATATAATATCAAAGATTCGATACAGCAATCTGATTCAAAGCATAGAAATATAGAAATCCCAACAGAAAAAGCCTGCAGAAAATTATTTATGAATGATAAAATTCCACACAAAAGTTGTCATTTTCAAAGGAATAGCAATACATCAAAAAGAATGAAAGACAAATTTACAGTATGCTTCCATTTGTTGAAATTAGGTACTGACTAACATTTATAACTGCCTACCTCTCTCGACATTGCTTTCCGATACGACCTGGCATGGATTTTGCTATAAAAGACCATCGCTTGAAACCATACTTTCTTACTAGCTCAATTAAGGCCTCATCCTCCTGAATCATTAAATGCAGAAGGAGACAACAATCACCATCAGCATTTCAACCAACACATATTGGCACAATGAAAAAATTATAACTAGTGTTTACACTAAAAGAGTACCTCCTTTGTCCATGATCTTTTTACAAGTTCATGATTTGAAACTTTTTTCCAGCGATGGAAGCATTCGATGTCTGTTCGCCCAGGGAAGTATGCAGCTGAAAAAGACCAATCGAACAACCAAATTAGTTTGTGTTATAAATGAGATTAAAAATACATATAGTAAAAATCTACAATGATGACAAATTATGTCACAAACGGTATCTACTTATGCTATTTTTCATCATGATGAACAAACACTTGCTTCCCTCAACATTGCAGTCGAGTAAAACCCAAAATGCAGTTAAACTCATTATGTTGCTGGCGGTTTAGCCATTATGATAAATTCATTTGAGAATAAACACTTGCAAATTGTTGATAAGCAAACGAAAAAAAGAGAGTAATTATAAACTAATAGTTCAATTCAAATTGATAAATATACTGATATATTACCGCATCTACCTATACTTTTCCAGATGCTTCCGTCGTGCATCTTGACTATCTCAATCAAAAGATTATCCTGTTTGCCATAGTCATAAGATTGCAAAATCAGAGAGCATTAACAGTCTAAATTGCAACCTAACATAATAAATACCACAAAAGGATAACAAAGACAAAAAAGAGTATAAGAACAAAAATTGCAACTTTCAATAATAGTTAAAATTTGTACAACAAATATTTCAATATCCCTTGAGCCTTAACCAAATCAAATTTCACAGTTACGAAACTATGATACTAATGATTTTAAATTAAAGCAACCTACATACCTCTTCTTCTGTCCAGGTTCCATTTTTCGAGCTAATTTGCGATTTTATTTTCCTATCAAACAAAAATTGTGAAATATTGTTAAAGCAATAATGCAACAAACTACATTTGGTATCACGGATGAGTCTCCCTGATTCACAGTGAGCAACCGTGAACCGTTCTGACAAACTCACTGTGATACCAAACATGCATTTCGCAGCGGCCTTTAAAAATACAAAGCACAAAGAAACTTACCCTGTAGCAGGGGATGATTCCAGAAAACAAGTGTCACTATTGCAATTGGGTGAAGAAAGACATAAATGAAGCAAGTCTCGATGATTTGGTGAATCAAATTCTAAATCCTTCAGCTTCTTTTCCATTTCCAACATTTCTCTTCTTTTGCTAAATCAAATCATTATTTAACAAAAAAATAACCACATTGAGAAATGAGAACAATACCAAGAATATAAAAATGAAAAAAAAAATCACCAACACTAGCTTTTTTTAAATCTATTTTAGATGATAATGGATTCAAGTTCAAGTGGAAGGATAAATGCTATGACTAAGTTACTTGCATGTACGTTACAAAAAAGGAAGTAGATGATGATAATGATCAAAGTATAGAATATGAATATCTAATCTAAAAGTACTTACTTGAAAATCTGTGAAATGAAAATGAGAAAATGAGTGTAGAAGCTTGAAAGTAGAGAGAGTAATAATGTGGAAATGAAGAAGACAGAAATGGTTTTAAACTAGTAAGTGTGTGTGTGTGTGTGTGTGCAGCTTGTGTTGGAAGCTAGACAAAAGGGACAGAGACTACTGTTTTGTTTTTTATTTATTATTTTTTCTAAGAATTTAACGGATTGCTCTACACTTTACTTGTGATTATTGTTATTAATTTAAAGGATTGGATTATTTAATGACTGAAGTAGTAACCGATATGGCCACTTAATGATCTAGATTTTGTAGGGCTGGGCCTGTACGTCACTAGGACATAACCCAGGTTTTGGCCCAAAGATGAGTATTTGGATAATTGCTCTTCTCTCTTAATTAAGCGTGATATAACTCATGTTCGATATTTTTTTGTGTGAGTTAACTTATGTTGGTACTTTTAAGATCGGTTGAACCGTTTTTAAAAATTATTCAACTGATCTTCTTCTTCAAAAAAAAAATAACCGATCTTAAAAGTGTTAGCGTGAGTTAATTCACACTAAATTAAAGAAATAGGAAAAAACAAAAGGGAGAAGAGCAATTTTCAAGTATTTGTTGCATGACAATAAGTTATAAATCTCACGTTAATTAGAAAAGTGAAGATTGGACTTTTTTTTTCTCTGATACAATAATGAAGATTGAACATTTTATAAGTGAGAGAACTCTTATTATCTTGAGATTTTTTATGAAAGTATAGTGTCTCTCTCACTTATATGATTGGTCTTGAGAGATGTGGGTGGTCTTCCAAGCTCTCTCCTCGTAACCCAACATTATTATAGCAGACACTGTTTTTCTCATCTCAAATGTCAATTTGGATATATGCATACGAAAGAGAGATTTCCTACCCCTCCCCCTTCTTGAAATCGAATTTGTTACCAGTGAGCGGGCATTGAAGATCATTTTTGTATGTTCAGATCAATGAGTTTGAACAGATTTAATTTTTAAAAAAGACTGGGGGATAAAAGCAATGTCAAAATTGATGGTTTTTTAGTAGAAAGTTTTTTTTTAGTGGCAATTTCAATAGTTAATTTTTAACAAGATACTTCAAATAAATTAATATAAAATTTGATTTGATTCAATAATTGAAATTTATCTTCTGATTTTTAATAAATTAATATAAAATTTGATTTTGATTCAATAGTTGAAATTTATCTTCTGATTTTTAATTCATTAAATAGAATTTCACATTGTTTTGAGAGGAAATATAATTTCACATTAAGACCATAATATTCACTATAGAATAATTTAAGTCTTTCGTCACTCTAAAAAAAAAAGGCAAATATTATGTTTTAAACATTTTTTTTTTAAGAAGCATATTGTTTAAACATTGAAATAAATCTCTCAAGTCTCAACCTTTTCAATACATCTTCCAAGTTCATTGTGTACTAAAACCTTAACTTAATTTCACTTTATTATAAATACATGGTACCCTTTATTTTGAATATTTGATTTAATCGCACTTTTGACCTATAGTTATTGTGATTTTGCAATTTTGATACTCAACTTTTTTTAAACAATTTTGACCACTTATGTTTCTCCTTTGTGATGTGGCACTGCTTGCCAACTTTTCACTTAAATTTACATCAAAATTTATCATTTATTAAGATTTCAGTGAACTTTCATAATCAATGTGATAAATTGTTTAAAACTTTAACTACGGATTTCTCTGGCTATCACTTGTAGGGGTGTGTTTTACATTTTTTAATTGAATTTTAAAGAAAAGTCACCTTGGTTATACATGTTCAGTGTCATGTCAACAAATAATGTCACATTAATTTTAAGAGAGAAAATATATGGACCAATAGTGATAAAAAAAAATGTCGGGGCGAAATTGTACAATTGTGATACTTGTAGAGTTAAATGTGCAATTAGAGCTAATTTTTATTTAAAAAAATAACGGTAATATTAATTTATGTGATTCATAGGTGGACAATTATTTATCAAACTTTAAATACTTTCCTACTGAACTCAGCCTAGCGAAGCACAATTCTCTGAAAAAGTGGAGGATTAACAACAACAACAAAAAAACATTAATATTTCACAATTCAAAGCTATAAATAGAAAGATGGCTTAATTGCACTTTTGGCTCCTTAAATTTTTTAAAGTTGTGATTTTGGCCTCCTATAAAAAACTACTCTTTTCAGACCCCCTAAGTTTACTTTCTGTTGCAATTTTGGCCCCCTAGCCCAATTTTGACCCGGTTAACGCTGACGTGGCGCCCAATTTAATATTTTTGTATTTTTTAATAATTTTTTTTAATTTGTAATTAAAAAAATAATAATAACTTTTTTAATTTTAAATTTTTGTAATAAAAAAACAAAAAAAATTGTAATTAATTTTTTTTCATTTGTAATAAAAAAACTAAATTTTTTTTTTAAAATTTTGTAATTAAAAAAAACATTTTTTTTAATTACAAAAATATTTTTTAAATTAAAAAATAATTAAAAAAATTACACGTGTGGTGCCCACGTGTCTGTTGACTAGATCAAAATTGCAACAGAAAATAAACTTAGGGAGGCTGAAAAAAGTTGCTTTTTTTAAGGGCCAAAATCAACACTTTAAAAAATTTAGGGGTCAAAAGTGTAATCAAGCCTAAAAAGATACAAAGCACAAACGTACTGAAGAGATATAAAAAGATAATATTTTAATGTAAAATAATAAAATAAATATTTTTAATAATCTGTACTCTAGACAAAAAATTGTCCCATAAGATACATGATTTTTTTTTTTTGAACATAACTACAATTATAATATTTTTCTGTCAAATCTCTTTTTATCTACTATTTTGTTTGATCTCATAACTACAATTATAAATCAAATTACATGATACGCTGTTCGGTCCTATGTGGTTTTTTTAGCAAACAGATTCAAGACTTTCTGCCATGTTCTGTACATTGACTTTTATTTTATTCAAGTTTCGAGCATTCATTTTTCAACTTTGAGCCCTCTACCCAAAATTCAAATGTGACTTTTGACTTTTTTCGTTATTTTACCGCATGCATGAATCCACTCCAATTTTTTTCGTTTTTGTTTTGGTAAAGTACTCCAATTTCTTTTATTATTTCAAAAAATATGTTCCATCCGTTTCAAAATATATGTCCAAATCAACCACCTCACATATACCAATACACAATTTTAAGCGTGAATGTCTTTAATTATCTAAAATAAAAATTATAGAAATTTAATATTTTGAAAATATTTGTCGAGACAAATCAAACAACACCTTACATGCTAATATTTGTATTTATACATTAGTTAAAAAGTATGGTCAAAGTAAGTCAAGTGAATAGTACACATTGCAAAAATTTAACATGTATTTTGAAACGGAATAAGTAAATGTCAAAATCTGATTATTTTTTTGTTTTGCTTATATGGTTCATTTCTTTTTTGCTAATAAAAATTCATTTATAATTTGAGACGTTGGAAGACATATTCTTGATTAATTTTAACAACATGTCCTCGTGAGTTTAGTTTAATTGTTAAAGATATTGTATAATATATAGAGGAGTTAGAGTTTGAACCTCTGACATCCAACCTTTCATATTTATAATGTATAAGCTACTTAACCAAAACAAATTTTTTTGATATTGAGATGAGATACACTAGTTGGGTAAGGTCATACATTATCTATTAATGGTGGTTATTTTTTAAAATATTTTTCCTCATGTTTGACAACAATTACATGTTGAAACTCGTTTTGTTGTTCCTCCTATTTCTAAATCATTTGCATATTTCCTGTTTCAACTGGGTTGAATATATCGTCGGACGAAAATTCATAGTTATCATTTTTTCCTTGGCTGGTGCCATGTAATTTCCCCGTTCTCTTCCTATGTGGCAACCATATATAGTTATTTAATTACATCATGTTATCTAGAACAATATATCAAAGAGATACACGATATTTTGGGTTATTGTTTCAGTTATCTATAAGAATTTTTATTTTATTATATTTTTTATAAAGAAATATAATATGTTCCTTATTTAAAAGTCACAAACATGTATACATATAATTTTAATAAATATAAAAATTATTATTTATGATTTACACGTGTTAGTGCAGTTAAGGCAACAGAAGTGTAGATTGGCTTGTTAATTTCAGTATTTCGATGGATTCTCTAGATTTTCATATTCTGGAGAATCCCCCTAGTGAGCTTCAGAGTCTTTTGTTTGATGATATATCCGGGACTTGCATACCTAGAAACGTCCGTTTAATTCCTTAATTTTCTTTCTCTTTAGGCTTTGGCCTTCTTTTGTAAAAAAATAAAAAATAAACGAAAACAAATTAAAACCTTAGGGTAAATAAATAACGTTGAACTTTGAAGGTAAGAAGATTAACCAAAGAAATTGAGGCAGGAAATTCTGACCATAGTTAACCGGCTTTTCCACAATCACGGATGAAAATCTCGATTAATTAACGTGACCTATTTTGCTAAGCTACCATACATTATATTATTAAACTTTTCAACAAATGTTAGTTAACAATAGTTTATTTTAATTCTAAATGCTTGACTTGTCTGCTATTTCATAACTTATACATATGAATTTTCCAAAACAAACCACATTTTTCTTCTTTCAACATATCCAAATGTTGAACGAATCAAATCAAATAGTAATAATTATTTATAAAACCTACCTCTCATTCATTTTTCATCAAACACAAAAATGGCCATCATCATGAAAACACACCTCTCAATCTTCCTTCTCATTGCCATAACATCCATAGCTGCAGCACAAGCAGGAAGATTCAATATCACAAACAAATGCAACTATACCGTATGGGCCGCAGCCTTCCCGGGCGGCGGCATGAAACTTAACACCGGCGAATCATGGAACATGAACATAACCAATGGTACAAGTAACGCAAGAATCTGGGGTCGAACCAATTGCACTTTCGACAATTCAGGTCTCGGAAAGTGTCAAACCGGTGATTGCAACGGAACACTAGAGTGTCAAACAATTGGTACACCACCAAACACAATCATGGAATTTGCTTTGAACATGTACAACGACCTTGATTTCTACGATGTTTCGCTTGTACAAGGTTTCAATATTCCAATTCAGTTAAAACCGTCTTCAAATTCTTGTGGCACGGTTAATTGTACCGCGGATATTAACGGAGAGTGTCCTACTCAACTTAAGGTACCAGGTGGATGTAACAATCCTTGTACTACGTTTGATACAACTGAATATTGTTGCAACTCTGGTTCTGCTCGATCTGCAGCTACCAATGCCTCTGCCACGTGTGGTCCAACTACTTTTTCTAAGTTCTTTAAGGATAGGTGCCCTTATGCTTATAGTTACCCTAAAGATGATGCAACCAGCACATTCTCTTGTATGGGAGGAACAACTTATGATGTTGTCTTTTGTCCTTAAATTACTTGTTTTTAACTCCTTTTTTTGTTGATTTTTATTTGTCTTGTTTACAATTTATGATTCTTATTGTAAAATTTTATATATGCATCTGTAACCAAATAAATGGGTAATCTTAGGGGATTCCTTTGCACATCTATGGAATATTGATGTGCTCTAGAGCTTTGTCATAGAATAAAGTAAGATTTATGTAAAAGTAAATTCTGATCTTGAGAACATATTAATTGATATTTATTAAATAAGAGACCTTGATTCATATGGTTCATAGTATTACAGAAATTAAACATGGATATGTCATATGTATAGCCTGTACTCCACATCATTTGGGACAACTGATATTCAGCTATAATTGTTTTGATCTATATATGATCAGCTATAATTCTTGTAAGAGTTTTCATTTTGATGTACAAGATATTTTTACATTCTTATATTAGTTTTCTTCTTCTTTTTTCTGTCTTAACCCCCTCTAAGTTTTAGGAGATTGAATCCTAGTAATTCAAAGTTTAATCGAAAGATAGAAAACTGATATGTGTTTAACCAAAGTTTATTAACTACTTGAGTTATTTGCGTTATTTTATTCTCATATTAGTTTCGTATGTATTTAAGGTACCTTATAAATAATATATAGTCATAACATTTTTTAGGGGAATATAAAGATGTAAAGTTGTTTATAAGATGTTTGAGCATCAAAATCATTAATTCAACTTCATGATTGCATTGTTATTTCACATAAGTTTGCTAACTTTATTACCTATTGAAATATGTATTCTTCTTTACTTAAAAGACGTTGCTCTTATTGTATTTTTTAACCCCTCACCGATTTTAGTAATTAATTGTGAGATCAATATTTTTTTTTCTTTTATTAAAGTATAGATCTATAGGTCCTCCAATTCTCTTTAATGATTAACTCAAATGAGATGAACAATGCATCCACGAGATTAATATTGTTAAGGATCATGCTAACATGTTCTAAGAGCACATGTTAAAATTTCTCAATTGCTAATATTTGTGTTAGTATTATGTCGGGAATAGAGGCTCTCTCTTTATCATGCTCTTTAACTCCCTTACCTCTTCCACTAGGTACCAACCAACCTTCACATTTTCATCTGCTAAAAAAAAAAAATCACAAATCGTTCATTTTGTCCACATATACGACTTTGATTTAGTTTCGTTTGCATATACATTCTTTCAAAATATTTGTAACTTTCAATATTTAAAAAAAAAACTATAAAAAGTCTCTGAAATAATGATACTTATTATGGTGTTGCAATTTTTCTTTGTTAATTGATTAGAGCAAATGGCTGATATTTTACTTTTTTTAGGGAAATGATATTTTACAGTCGTAGTCGTAAAATATTTGGTCAAACATAACGATATAAACAAAACGTGTAGTTCCTTCAAAAAAAAACGTGTAGTTTTTTTTGACCAATCTAAACGTGTAGTTATTAATTTATAAATCGGTCTGATTTCTTTTGTTGGTAATGGCATGACCTTCCTTCTAGAATGCATTGTTTCAACCAATATATCCATCATGGACGAGAAAAGAGCAAGGTAAAAAGAGTTTATCAAAGGAAAATGCTAAAATTATGAAGATTATTAATCACACCACACAATTACAATTTTACACATGATCTAATTGGCCATTAATTACCCCCATCATTCCATCATGTTAAAGGTATAAAGTTTTTCACTTTCTTTCACATGACTTTTGCTGTGCACATTAAGTTAATTCTTTCTTTTCACAGAAATAAAGGAATAAATCTCTTACCACTTTAACCAATTTATTATTGGTAAAAAAAAAATTGGTTCCCTTGAACATTTAACAAGAGTGCACTCATGACATTTCTAAGCAAAATATGTCATAGTATACTATATCCCATTACTCTTTATCAAATTACAATACAAGTGACCCTTTATAATGATCATAAACTTTGTGAGGTGATCTCAAGTCTCTAAAAATATGAATAATTTAAATTGATCTTTGTTAATTAACGTGCATGATTAAACATTGTCTCCAACGGTCTCTGCACACTTGCAACGACAACATATTACCCGAAAAGTCTAAAACGACATCGTGTTAACTCAAAACCACAATTTTTTCAATGAATAGTAGAGAAAAATGGAGAAAACTAAATAACATAGAAGAAAATGGGAAGATGTTTGTGGAAGAATGTTAAGGGAGATTGTAGGTAATACATGGGAAGAAAAAGAGGGTTTTACATATTCAGAGAGTATGGCAACTCACGGATGTACAAAAATGTACCAACTTTCATAATGTTTTACGAATTTAAGGATCGTTTTTTTAGCATTTTCGTAACAAAAATGAAAATTTTGAGGTCATATTACAAAGTTTATGATCATTTTGATGGCTTGGACTTCCAATAACAAACTTAACAAACACATTATCATGTTTTTTTTAGAATAAGCACACTATTATGTAACACAACGTCTGGTTAGATGAATACTTCAAAAAGTTATTTAACAACAATGCTACATAGATAAGGCTACATTTTTATTTTGAGGAAAGGCTACAAGTTTTTAATGTTTATTTTAAATAAAATTGAATCAAGAACTATGGGTTCTCTGAGTATTCTGGTATGCAGATAGTAGAAGAATTTATGGTGTATCGATATAATCTATCAATTTAAATGAATAAATATCTCTTTTATTTTGTTGTAAGAAAAATATCTAATCATTAACAACTACTACTATTAGATTAATTCATATACTTTTTTTGGATCATATGTCAAATTTATTTATTATTATTTTCTTGGTAACAAATTTAAAATTTAAGAAGCTCTACAAAAATTTAAAAAATTTACAACTTCCGTTTTCGTCAAAAATTAAAATTTCAAGAATGACATCTCAAAATTAAACGATATGTAAAAGAGGGAAACGTACCTGCTAGAAGGCACTCATAAATTATTAATTTTTCCTGTCTTTCAATTAAAAATTATAAAGATTGCTTGACACTTGATTCAGATTTACCTTAGTCCCACCCACTCCGTCAAACTTCGTACTTGTGTTTAATATTATCTTTACTTTTGTTTTTGAAGGAATATTATCTTCTTTCAAAACTGTATTGTACTATTGTATAAAACTTCTTTCTTTTTTTTTTAGAAAGGGTATAAAACTTTTAACACTCAACTTGTATTATATTAAAATGACATCATGTTTTTTGATATTATCTTTATTATAGATCGAGCTGAGCTAGTTAGGCAGATAGCCGCCGGGG
>Ga0209282_1002299_pt1 | contig 10952 bp, 9 predicted proteins | sample Mtrugardesep15_FD_187529 | JGI IMG/M metagenome (GOLD analysis project Ga0209282, IMG submission 187529) | Root nodule microbial communities of legume samples collected from California, USA - M. trunc garden sep15 (SPAdes) (version 2) | ecosystem: Host-associated > Plants > Roots > Nodule...
AGAAACCATTAGGAAGGATTTAGAGGTCAATGAGTTGGACTCAAATTTGGTTTATGATAGAACACTATGGCGTAATTTGATCCATGTAGCCGACCCCATTTAGTGGGATAAGGCTTGGTTGTTGTTGTTGTTGTACCATAATGGATAGCTTGAATCGAGAACGTGACTCGTCTATTAACTGTGACCACTAGATTACTGGTCTTGAATTATGGTCAAGTACATGCTCAAGGTGCTAGGTTTATGTTCTCTGTGTATTTTCACCATACCATTTCAAATCACTTGATTGAAAGAAAGAGTGGGGGTAATCGGATATGCCGTACCAAATCTTCATATTGAAGGCGTGTCCAATGTCTGACATATGTCAGAGTCAATACTGACACGACATCGGCACATGTGGTTTAATACAATAATTTTATTTTTTCACATTATTACCAGTGTTGATGCGTGAGTGTCCTTGTCGTGTATGTGTCTGTGCTTTTTACTTTTATCCTTCATGTTTCACTTTAAGGATTCATTTATGATTCTGCAAATATAGTTTAGTAGTTAGGAGGGCGAGCCCTGGTGCAGCAGTAAGGCTGCTGCCTTATGACCTTGAGGTTGAGGGTATGGCTTCGGACCATGGTAACAGCCTTTCCGCTAGTACGGTTAAGGTTGCATACATCTACCCTCCCAAACTCGACCTGGCAAGAGACTTGTAAACTAGGCTTTAGTTTATTAAAATTTATATTTTCGAATGAGATTGGTAAACTTTTATCGTTTTCTATCTGACCAACAAGAATCTCACCCTTCAACTCTGTCAATATTTGCAGTCGCTGATATCAAGTATCCTCAAAACAGCTGTCCTACCATACTTGAACTACCAATTGAAGAGTCTCCCCTTGCCAAATATTGATGGTTATGGATTTCAGAATTCTGTTATCTTGTACAATTATCCATGGATTTCAGTGTGTAGTGATTTTTCCTTTATAGAAGATGACTACTATTTTATTCAACACTCAAATTTTGTATCATAAAACTACTCCAAAGAATGTGTCTGCTGTATTTTTTGTGGTAAGATATCTGTATAGTCTGTAGAATATGTATAATGTATGTAGAAATAAGAAATATATCACTAGGCTACTTGTGTATATCACCATTAGTATGCAATTGCCATCTAAGTTTAGGTTTTTGTACCATGTACAATGAAGAATACTTGTTAAATATTTATACCATTATTTTTTGAATTTGATCTAGATTCGCTGCAGCAATAATACCAGAGTTTTACACTGTAATCAATCTTGGCTATTGACTCAAGATCAGACTAATTAGACTACACATTCATTTATTCAATATTAAATGATACTCCCCCCGTTTCACAACACGTGTCTTCTTTCCTAATTTTTTTTTTCTCTCAAGTTATTTGTCCGGTTTATAATTTCAATATAACATTTATTACCTTTTTCCATTAACATATCCTTATTTATTGCATTTTAATAATTTATAACTATTGCACTAACCCATTATTAATAAGGGTGTTTTAGTAAATGACACACATTTTGCCATTAAAATCAACACTATTAATCATTTATTTAATAACCGTGTAAAACTCAAATAGGACACCTATTGTGAGACGAAGGGTGTATTGACCATCAATTTAGATTCAACGGTCGAGATCAGTAACCGTGTCACGTAAGAAATCTGTTTAGCTTGGATGACGTTGCTTCATATGGGATATCTAATTGTAATGAAACCTTTAATGCAGTGAATCTCTTGGTTAATTAGTTTCCTTTTTTTGACAAATGTTTGAGAGTATGATCATTCTCAAACATGACTAAATCATACATAGTCATTTAGTGTTCAGGGTCATGCTCTTCCTCCTCCTTGAATTAAACAGGTTCATTGGATCATCCCCTGTTCATTCTCTATTTAAATATTTAATTTTAGTATTACAAATTTTGCTTATCTAAAAGTATTTTAGTGTTACGTGCCATGCTACTCCTTCGTTAATTAAACATGTTCACTAGCTTATGCCCCCAGTTTATTAGATAAAATGCAACATTGTTGGTTCATTTAGGGTATGTTTAGATGGAGAGTTTGGGAGGGGAAGGGGGGAAAGGGCTTACTTTTCTTTTTAAAATTACGAGCACTACAAAATGTTTTTTTAGAAAATGAAATAACAACATGATAAGTGATAAGTGATCATATAATACTTCAATTACTCTTGATTTATTTTAAAAAAACAATTTATATTGTTCGTAATTTAAAAAAGAAAATCAAGCCCTCCCCTCCCTTCCCCTCCTAAACCCTCAATCCAAACACATTAGAGACTCACTGGGATTTTTTTTTTGCCTCTGACTGTATTTTTAGAAGTCAACTTGGAACTTTTGTTGGTGTTTTTTCTGCTAATATTGATATCGCTAATTCTCTTCGCACCGAAAGTCGAGTTGTCATTTATTCCATTAAAATTGCTCATTATAGAGGGCTGAACCATTTATGGCTTGAATTTGATTCTATGTTAATTGTTCAAGCTTTCTTTAACATTAATCTTGGAAGCAGGGCCGGTCCAATGTATTTGTAGGCCTAAAAGCGAATTTTAAAATGAGATTTTTTTTTTTAAATGTATTGATAAAGAAACATAAAAATTAAGAACAATAAATTTGCAATTTTATTTGAGGCATGTTAGACATTAAATATGAACATCGTTTTCGGTCAATATTCAAATATTGATTCATTAGGTTGTGAGTGTCTAGTTTCTTCCATTAGACTCAACCATATTCGTTTAATTACTAATACATGTTAAAAATAATATTCAAAGATTTGACTTACGAAAATATATTTAAAGCAAAAAAGATTCGGGGATCTAATATAAGGCTTAAAACCCTTACTTTAGAGACAATCCCCTTAGACCGGCCCGACTTGGAAGCTGCAAAACAAGTGAAATAATTGTTTAGTATTATTAGAAACAAGTGAAGAGAATGTTTGAGCTGATAGAATCGCTAATGCATGGTTCTTTGTAGATGGTTTAGTATAGTGGGACACCTTTCTTCATTGCTCAAGAGAGATCTTTTTAGAGATAGATTTGTCTGGGGTACCTATTTTTTTTAAACAAAAAGAAAATTTAATATAAAAAAGAAAAAGATACAAAGATCGGGGGACATAGGACCTGACCCAGGAAAACCTAAATGGGAATACAACTTGAGAAGTCAGCCTAAGTGGATCTACTATAATCTATCATAACAAAAGTTTACTAATGACAGACGCAACCCAACAAACCCGCGTACGGCCCCAAAACCAGATTACAAAAAAAGAATGAAAAGTGAACATTTGCAAAGGACAGTTAAAGTGTAGTTATGGCGAATGGATCGACCGCCAACACGGCAACAAAATCCAAGTGCCAACAGCTCCCTGAACAACAACAAGTATAAAAACTCTTTCGAGCAAGCAACTCATAAGAACTCAGATTGAGGGATGAGTCCAATATGTCAGTAACCAGACCCTTTTGGGTTATTGTAACCGAACCTTTCGGGTTTTTGTAACCGACCCTTTCGAGTTTACGAACCGACACCGCAACAAGCAAGCTGCTAAATCACTTCACCGCAAGAAGGCCAACATTCTAAATCCACCCAATCCCTGCTCAAACAAAACAACAAAAACAACCATCAGAGACCCACAAAAACAAAAGCCCGCCGGCGGCAAACAAACGACAACCGACGAAACGAAACACAACAGGAAAGAAAGAACACAACCATTGTGATGAATCTGTCACCAAACCAACAACAACCTGTAGTAAGACCATTGCACGAACCTCACTCACCCATCATGAACCTTGCGACTGTCGGACAAAAAGAGCCCGACGAAGGAGGCTTAATCACGCTGGAAGGAGAAGGTACAACACCCGAAAACCTACAAAAGAAAGTCAAAGATCTGGATCTACAAACCACGACCGGCAACACAAGCGACGACGCTGCCACCTAGCGTCGTCGCATCGAACCAGAACCAACATACAACAGCCGAGCCACAACCAAAACTCGAATCTAACGAAAAGCTGATCTGGAAAGAAGAAGCAACACCTAGGAAAAGGGGGCACCGGTGGTGCGGAGATAGATCTCATCACACCACTAAACAAGGAAGCTACATGATGAAGAAAGTTTTTGGATGTGAGAAGGGTGAAAGCGGTTTGGGCCTAATTATTGTTTTTGTTAACATTGATTTGGTAATTTTGATTTATGCGCTCACACTTGTTTCTTTTTATTTTTTAGGGTTAATTAAATAAAATGTCCTTATAAATATCTATATTTTTGTTTTTAGCCTGAATAAAAAAATCATACTTTTTTAGTGATGTAATATTTTTCTTTAGCATTTTTAGGGGCAAAAAATACTGACGAATAATTTTACCAGAACAAAAAATGTTGATTGAAAATTAACAGGAACTAAAAAATGTGATTTTGTATTTGCATGGAATAAAAAAAAAGTTAATGTAAAATGATGAACGAAAGAGATGAAATTTTTTGATGTTTCTAGGATGAAAATAGTAACTAATTATAAGAATAAAGATGAAGAAAAATGAATTTTTTTTAGGGTAAAATATGCATCTCATCCTTGCAATTATAGACCATTTGATTTTTCATCCCTGAGCTTACTAATCCTCCCATTTTGCCCCTGTAAAAGTTAATCATTTGAAAATTCGTCCCTCTTCCCGGTTAATCACTGCCACATCATCAAATTAGCAAAATGGCATGGGAATGGTCGAAAATACCCATGGTTTATTTTTTCCCAGAATGGCTTAAATATGATTTTCGTCCCTGTAATTTGGGTTAGTTTTGATTTTCGTCCCTGTAAAAAAAAAAACTTTGAAAAACATCCCTGTAATATGGAAATAAATTGGAAATTCCAATATTTTCTTAAATATGAAGAAAAAAAATTGGAAATTACTTTTTTTTTAAATATGGAAATAAATGTTTGAAAATTAACATATGAAGAAAAATAAAATTAAAAATTATATAATCTCAAAATTTATAACTTTTGAAAATATAATTTCCAGTATTTTCAAAAAAAAATGTAATATATAATATTCAAATTAAAAAAACAATTAATTTTCTAAAATATAATTTTCACTTGTTTTTTCATAAATTTTAATTTTAACAGTTTTTTTCCGAAATTTTTTTATGATTTTTAATTTTTTTTCAGATTTTTTTAATTTAAAAAAAGAATTTTCAGAATTTTGAAAAGAAAAAAAATTTAATTTTAAAAAAAGAATTTCCAATTTATTTCCATATTTACAGGGATGTTTTTCAAAGTTTTTTTTTACAGGGACGAAAATCAAAAAACTGGTCCAAATTACAGGGACGAAAATCATATTTAAGGCATTCTGGGAAAAAAATAAGCCAGGGGTATTTTCGTCCATTCCCATGCCATTTTGCTAATTTGATGACGTGGCAGTGATTAACCGGGAAGAGGGACGAATTTTCAAATGATTAACTTTTACAGGGGCAAAATGGGAGGATTAGTAAGCTCAGGAATGAAAAATCAAATGGTCTATAATTGTAGGGATGAAATGCATATTTTACCCTTTTTTTTATATGGGTAAATTACTTCCAATTTGTCAAGGGGTAATATTGAAAAAATCTTTTTATTTTGTTGAAAGAATGTTGAAAAAACTTAATAGCCATCACATGACATTTATATAATTGTTTATAATATATGAGAAATATTAACTTGTATCCTTGAAACACAAGTTTAGAAGTTAAATATAGAAACGTTTTCTTGACAATTGTACATTCAATATATGAAAAGTTTAAAATTTTCTATTTTCAATACAAAAGATATTTTTTAATTCCCTTTTTAATTAACATATAACAATTTAAATATTTATATATACAAAACTCTAAAAAATTCATGCGTCACACTAGTTACAATCTAGTTAGGTTAAGAAACGACAAAGTGCAATTTCATATATAAAAAACATTCCCTAAAAAAATATATAAAAAACATTTATTTGTGGCAGGTGACAAATACCCGTCCAAAAATGATTTGTTGGCCGAAAAGTATCAACTGATAACTGCTGTTTGAATAATTTTAGGAACCTGTCCCTTTAAAGAGTCACATACGATCAACATTTCATATTAGGTTTCTTTCAATATGTGCACAATTGAATGGGGTTTGTTGGAGTCTTATAAAAGGACATGGCCTGGCTATTGAGATTAGGACAAGCCACATCCTAGGACCATTGAGATATTCCTATCACTAGGTACACAATTAGGGTAGAAGTATGTCCCCAAAAAAAGAAAGGTAAAAGAGACAACAAAAATCATATCAATGCTAGTACATATGCTTAAAAATATATCAATGCTAGTACACAATCAAGTAACATAAGCATTCGTGCTGGCTTGGTGGCTTCTAAAGTTTCATAGAGGTCTTCATTTCTATAATGTAGGTAATCAAATAACTGAAAATTCAAATATAAGCAAATAATTATTGTTTTTATTATACATTCTTTAGAAATAATACTCCCTTCGTCCCATAATACTTGACCTACTTGACCATTTCACCCAGATTAAAAAAAATGTAAAGATGAAAGAAAAAGAATGATACTTTTACTAAATTGTCCTTATTATTACTTTTAAACATTCACTTTTAAGTAATGATTACTAAATTGCATTTCATTGTCATTGATTAATATTTGCATGCTAAACATGCTTAATTATGAGATACAATTCTATTGGGTGTTGCTGTCATGCCATTATAAGGGTAAACTTGTCAAATTCTGCTTAAAAATTTGAGAAGGTCAAGTATTGTGGGACAATTTTTTTTTTCTAAATAGGTCAAGTATTGCGGGACAGTGGGAGTAGTTACTTTGGTCATTGAATGTGTAATGAGTAGTCACTAGTCACAATAGTCTCTCAATGTATCAAAATTCCAAAATAATCCTTGATTGTGCACTCTGTTAGTTAAAATAGTCTCTGACACTAAAATAATCTCTCAATGCTCACAATAACTCTTTTCATATAAGGACTAAAATGACAATAAATAAGTATTTATAAAGACTGGTATGATAATAAGTATATTAAGCACTAATATGACCACTACTCAATCAGAGACTATTTTGAAATTTTTGTACATCGAAATACTATTGTGACTACTCATTACACATTCAAGGACCAAAGTGACTATTATCCTATATATTTTATCATCATAAAATATATTTTTACTAAAAATGACAAAAGTTATTTTTTTTTAAAGATCCATGTTAGAATCATCCTAAATACAATTAAGTGAATACAACTAACTTCACCTCTTGTAAAAAAAAAAAACTAACTTCACCTGAGTGGGACAGAGGCAACTAAAAAAGTTTCCTGTTGCCCCTCCATTTTTCTCAAAAAATTATTATAGTAAAATCATATATACTTTTTTTGTAGGAATACTAATATAATATATTATCCACTCTCTTATTGTCTAATTATAATCAAATATTGATAATAAAAAAAAAGTTGGTGCATTTGTTTTAAATTTTCAACCAAATACACCAATATATTACCCGGACACAATATTAAATCATGGCTTCATGAATAGAGTTCGGTATATTTAATATTATCATCAAATACTAATATTTTATGACAAGTGTTCACATAAATAAATTCTCATAAAAAATTAAATGATGAGAAATATTAGTTAGACAATTCAATCATTTTTATTGCATTAAGCAAAATTTTGATGCCAACAATAAGTTTGTCTGTGTTGGGAGTTTTTTTTTCATTTGAGCTTTAGATTGGCTTCAAACGGAGATACCTTGTTGTTGAAGAAATGTATATTCTCTTCCTCATCATTATATATCCTATTATTTATTTTTCTAGTATCTCTTTCCTTAAAAAAATGGTGTAATATCTCTGAGTCATGAACAACATAGACATTTAGATCATCAACGGTAACGTTCACATTATGGTATGTCATACAAGCAACCATAACCATTGAATGTAAATTTCTTCCACATCAAAAGAGTTTTGATGATTTGGAACAACATTTTCCTTTGACATTGCATCACTCCAAGAACCTACGGTACACATACATGGATAATCCTCTTTTTAACGTTCATTGTTAGATGAGTTTTTTTTTTGTTTTGTTACAGTTAGATGAGTTAGATTAGCTGAATCCAACGACTTCATAAATGATCTATTTAAAATGCTCTTCAATAGATAAAATTAATTTCTTATTACAATTTAATGCTTCTTCCTTACCAGTAATATTTTTTAGGTTTAAATGTAGTTTTGATCCTTTAACTTTTTAAAAGTTGTGATTTTAGCCTCTAACAAAAAAGAAATAATTTCACCCCCTAACTTTAAAAAATGTTGCAAACTTTGCCCTTTATCTTTAAGAAATAGCAATTTTAGCCCCTTATGTTTTAAAAAAATAGCAATTTTGGCCCCTATTTTGAGACACGTGGCATCTTGTGAGCAAGTTTGCCCCCTTATCTCTACGTTAGGGGGTTAAAATTGCTATTTTTTTTGTTGGAGGCTAAAATCACAAATTTTTTAAAGTTAAGTGACTAAAAATGCATATAAACGTATTTTAAACCAACTTCTTCAACCATTTGAGCACCCATGTCTCCCTAATGGAAGGTATCAAGTCTATCAACCTCTCCATCAACGATGTTTTTAGTTTAGTAGAATCCAGAAAATAGAGGCTTAATATCAACTCACTTTTTAGCAACATTACTTATTTCACACCCACCATATTCTTTTCCTCTAGCCAAATCATCCTTCTGAAAGTGAATATATTTACTCAACATACGTTTAAGCTTAAGCTTCTCACTAGGGATTACTTTCTCTTGACCCATTTGAATAAGTTTACAAGAAGAAAATCTATGACTAATGTTATGACATTGCGAACAAAAAATAGCATATTTTCATATCAACATTTTCAAATAAAAGCATAACTCTCTCTCTATCTATCTCTTTATCTCTCTCTCTCTCTCCCTCCCTCCCTCCTTCTCTGCCTATATTTAGTTATCTACCTCTCTATTGATTCTTCTGTTTGGTGGCTTCTCTCTATTGATTCTTTTATTTGGTTGCTTATCTCGTTATATGTTCTTTGGTTTGGTTTCTATTTTTCCTACTGGTTCTTCTACTTGATTGCTTTTGTCTGTTTGTTTGGTTGTTCTTTAAGATGGTTCATCTCTTTGACTGTTTCTTTGATCTATTGGTTCCTAGACGAGGGTTGTTGTTCATTCTTTAGTTACTTCTCTTTATTTGTGATGATATTAGTTGGTCTAGTTTCATATTTTATTTTCGGTTAATTTGTAACAAGCTTAAAGCTTACTAGCTTTAACTTGAACAACATTGTTATAACATTAGATCGATGTTTTGGTTTTATATTATTTATTGAGTACAATTTTGTTTATTGATTGATAAACTCTCTTTATGCTTCCTATTAATGTATCATATGTTTATGGAAAGATTAGGTAATTTGTTATTGATGTAGTTACAACTAGGTTATCTTATTGAACTTTTAAATTAAGTTAAGGATAGTCTAAACTTTTTATATTTTATCGTATATTCTCTCGGTAATCATTATTTGCACATGTTATATTATTGATATTATTGAAACTCTAACCTCTTGTCCTTCTTCTATTTTGTAATATCTATTGTTAACACCATTATCCGTTGCCGTTTCAGAACCACTGTCCGAGTATTAGGAGCCACCACACCAGAGCCTAAGGCATAAGCATTCACGATTGTCACGTTGGTTCTGGCCAGCGCACCATAAGTGGTCATGTCTTTATCACAAGAAATTGAAGCCAATGCATTACTTAATATTATGAAATGAATGAAAGAGGGAAAGATCTTATTGATGAATGAAGGAGTACCAAGAGTATTTATACAAATGAAACTATAGAAGAGTAACTAACTACAACTTGAACAAAGGAGATAAGAGTGAAATGTTTAACGTGTCCTTTAACTGTGTTTCTTGTAATGCAAGCTATATGTTTTGTTGTCATCCTTTCTCTTATCTTCTTCATTGCGCAATATCCCCCCACAAATTGGAGGTTGTTAGATATCTAACATCCCCAACTTAGATAGAAGAAGATTGAAAGGTTCCGGAAGAAGTGACTTGGTAAAAAATATGCAACTTGATCTTTGGATGAAATAGGTATGTTATACCCCAATTTTTGATCTAAAGTATCACTGACACGCGTCATTCAGTCTGGAATAATCGTTGGCTTTTCGAACAAAATTTCGGCAGAAAAGTATTTTAAAATACCTCATTTTTGTTCCGAGTCGGGCCCTCTTCGCTCATTTTTAATTTTATTTTCTAATTTCCATCTTTTATAATTTTAGTTTTCAATTATTTTCCCCGTTTTATAGATAGGTCCGAAAGTCAAGTCTGCATTTTATTTATTATTATTTATTATTATCCTTTCATTTTTATTTATTATTATTTTTTCTTTATTTGTAAATTGTCCAAAAAGTCCCAAAAGGTCCAAATTCACAAACAGCCTGTCACGCGCCTCGCGTATTCCGATCCGAAACAAACAAGCACGTAACAAACCCAGTTGGTCCTTATCCCAATCCAAGCAGAATTCATGCTTTGGTACAACAAACTCTAACCTAAACTTGTCCCTATAAAAGAAAGTCTGCACAACAGAGTAAAGGGATCAAAAACGCACACAAAAACACAACACCGTACCACAATCGCACAGAATCGGACCAAAACCCACGACATCACACACACACAACCATTCACAGTAGCAGTCCAAACACACACTACAACCGTAGCACACAACACAGTCAGCCGTAGCACACACACGGAATCACAAACACACACACACGGAACCACGACACGCGCACACGGGAGCACGACGCACACACACAAAATCGTACGAAAACACACAGAAGCACGCACAAACATCCGAACTGAGCAAAGGTACTAAAGTTTTTTTTTTGATTTATTTTGTGTTTTGTTTTGTAGATCTAGGGCTT
>Ga0209282_1002300_pt1 | contig 10951 bp, 8 predicted proteins | sample Mtrugardesep15_FD_187529 | JGI IMG/M metagenome (GOLD analysis project Ga0209282, IMG submission 187529) | Root nodule microbial communities of legume samples collected from California, USA - M. trunc garden sep15 (SPAdes) (version 2) | ecosystem: Host-associated > Plants > Roots > Nodule...
CAGATTGAAATCCGCCACGGTGCCCGGCGGACCGGACGCATGGTGAATGCCGGAGAAGGCCCGCCACAGATCGTATTTTTCCCAGTCCATCAAGGCGATGAAGATGAAGGGCAGGATGTTCAGCACGATCCAGAAGGGCTGGGTGATGATCTGGAAACGGCTGATGAGGCGCACGCCATGGGTGACGAGCGGAATGACCATGACGGCGGAGATGATGTAACCGATCCAGAGCGGTATGCCGAGCGCCAGTTCCAGCGCGCCGGACATGATCGACGCCTCTATGGCGAAGAGCATGAAGGTGAAGGCGGCATAGATGAGCGAGGTGATGGTGGAGCCGATATAACCGAAGCTTGCGCCGCGCGTCAGGAGATCGATATCGACGCCGTGGCGGATGGCATAACGGCTAATCGGCAGGCCAACCGCGAGCATGGCGATGGCCGCGACGATGATGGCGTAGAAGGCATTTGTGGTGCCGTAGGAGAGCGTGATGGCGCCGCCGATGGCTTCCAGCGCCAGAAAGGAAATCGCGCCGATGGCCGTGTGGGAAATGCGGTTGGAGGAAAATTGCCGGGCGCTCTTGGCGGTAAAACGCAGCGCATAATCTTCCAGCGTCTGGTTGGCGACCCAGCGGTTATATTCGCGCCTGACGGGGATGATGCGTTGCCGTGCGGCCATGCCTAGGATCCAGCGCCTTTCCGAAAATGATGTTTCGTCGTTCTCACAGCCGCACCGACATGCCGCCGTCCACCGTCAATATGTGGCCGTTGACGAAGGAGGCCGCGTCGCTGGCGAGAAACAGGGCAGCCCCGGCGATTTCATCGGGTCTGCCCCAGCGCTCCAGCGGTACGCGCAGCTTGGCAAAGGCCACCATGTCAGGGTTTTCGGCAAGGGCGGCATTGGTTTCGGTGGCGAACATGCCGGGGGCAATGGCGTTGCTGGTGATGCCGCGCGCGCCATATTCCACGGCAATCGCCCGCATCAGCCCGGTCAGCCCCTGTTTGGCGACGGGATAGATCGCATCACCCGGCCGGACGATATGGCCGAGAATGGAGGTGATGGTGATGATGCGGCCGTAACCGTTGGCATTCATGGCTTCAGCCGCATCACGCGACAGGGAGATGGAGGAGGTGAGGTCGGTGCGGATGAGCTCCAGCACGTCGTCGTCGGTAAATTCGGCAAGCGGGCGGCGGTCGCGCGCGCCGACATTGTTGACGAGGATATCGAGGTGGCCGGCCTCATCCATGATGCGGCGGACAAGCGCGCTTCCTGCAGCCGTGTCGGCAATATCGAAGGCTGCATAATCGGCCTTTCCGCCCGCCTTGCGCAGCGTGTCGACCGCCTGTTGCAACGTCTCGGCGTTACGGCCGGTCAGCCAGACATGGGCGCCCGCCTCGGCGAAGGCTTTGGCGATTTCGAAACCGAGGCCGCGACCGCTGCCGGTGATGATGGCGGTGCGGTTTTCGAGAGAGAATTTCTTGAGAATGCCCATCGCTCACCTTCCTGCTTCAAGGCGTCCGGGCAAAACCCTGTTGCGGGTCAAGCATCGACGCCGTTGCTCAAAGCTGCGCAGATGCCTGCGCCGGGGTGACTATGCCGCATATGGCGACGGGCGAAAGGTCACCTGTCCGCTTGGCCGTTCGGTGGACAGAAAAATGGCGTCGCCCGTTTCGGGCGACGCCATCAGTTCGATATCAGGCAGCAGCCGACTTTGCGAGCGGCACTTCTGCGATCGTCTTCAGAACGACGGAAGCGATCTGGTAGGGGCAGCCCTGCGAATTCGGACGACGGTCTTCGAGGTAACCACGGTAACCGTTGTTGACGAAGGAGTGCGGAACGCGGATCGAGGCGCCACGGTCGGCAACGCCATAGGAGAACTTGTTCCACGGAGCGGTTTCGTGCTTGCCGGTCAGGCGCAGATGGTTGTCCGGACCGTAAACGTCGATGTGCTCCTGCCAATTCTTGGCGAAAGCGGCCATGAGGGCTTCGAAATAGTCCTTGCCGCCAACTTCGCGCATGAACTTGGTGGAGAAGTTGCAATGCATGCCGGAGCCGTTCCAGTCGGTATCGCCGAGCGGCTTGCAATGGAACTCGACGTCGATGCCGTACTGTTCGCAAAGACGCAGCAGCAGGTAACGGGCGATCCAGATCTGGTCGGCGGCGCGCTTGGAGCCCTTGCCGAATACCTGGAATTCCCACTGGCCCTTGGCCACTTCGGCGTTGATGCCTTCATGGTTGATGCCGGCTTCGAGGCAGAGATCGAGGTGTTCTTCAACGATTTCGCGGGCAACCGAGCCGACGTTCTTGAAGCCGACGCCGGTGTAATACGGACCCTGCGGAGCGGGGTAACCCTGTTCCGGGAAGCCGAGCGGGCGGCCGTCCTGGTAGAAGAAATATTCCTGTTCGAAACCGAACCATGCGTCTTCGTCTTCGAGGATCGTGGCGCGGCTGTTGGAAGCGTGAGGGGTAACGCCATCGGGCATCATGACTTCGCACATGACGAGCGCGCCGTTGGTGCGGGCCGGATCCGGGTAGATCGCAACGGGCTTCAGCACGCAATCCGACGAGTGGCCTTCGGCCTGCTGGGTGGAGGAGCCGTCAAAACCCCAAAGCGGCAGCTGCTCGAGTGTGGGGAATTCATCGAATTCCTTGATCTGTGTCTTGCCGCGCAGGTTTGCGACCGGCTTGTATCCGTCCAGCCAGATGTACTCGAGTTTGAACTTAGTCATTACGAACCTCTCATAGGTAACAATGCGAAGCCTTGAGGCTTGCCGTGGCTTTTGCCACCGGAAGCACATTCGCGTTCAAGGGCTGACCCCTTAGATGCATGCCGCGTGCCAGATTGGCGATATCGGCCGATTTTTTCGAAAAATCTTTCAGGGGCCTTGGCGCGCCGGGGCTGCAATATCGGCGACGCCCGCTTCTGTTGCACTGCGGCAGGCAAATTCACCCCTCATGTTTCATCATTGAATCCTGATAGATAGCCGGCATCCTCAGCTGAAATGCCCTGCTGCGATGCAATGATTTCGATTGCGCGCGACGGATTGGCATTTGCCCCAAAAACTGGCGCTTTCGGAATGGTTTTTCTTGCTGATTGACCGTTTAATGCCTATATTTTTCGCAACGTGATTTTTTTTTAATCAAACGGAGCGAATCCAGTCTTTGCGGGTTTGCTCCAGACCTAAATGTTTCGATGCAAACAAAGTGAGATGGTCGATATGGCAACTGGCTTTCATCGCGAGACGGCAACGATCTTTCAATTCCCGGTTGGCGGGCGTGCGGGCGTTTCCAAGTTCCGCAATAGCGGGTTGAGCGAGCTTGAGCGTGAGGCAAAGGAGCCGCACGTGGATTTCGGCTCCTGGTATCATGACGACGCGATCCGTGACGAAGAGCGGGACGGCAAGCCGCATTCTTGATCTGAGACGTTGCCGCGTCTTCTTCTCCCTGCAGGGGAGAAGATGGCCCGGATGGTCGGGTAGAGGGGCTAGCTTTCCGTATTTCTCGACCGTTACCCTCTCATTCCGCTGCCGCAGACTTACTCTCGGCGGGGAAGAAACAAGTGGAGGCGTCCCGCTGCACATGGGCACTTCTGCCCGGGAGTTAACTTCCCCACACATCCCTATGCAGCTTTCGCCACCCCGCCTACGTCAATTGACGTATACGGTTTCGCATCCGCGAGATCGATAGTCCCTCCCAGCAGCGGCCGCAGATGCCGCTGAGCCTCCACGAGAGGCCAACAAGGAGAGGGGTTCTTCCGATGATGTTCCGCAAGACGCTTAGTGCTGCGCTGCTTGGCGCGATCCTGTCCACCACCGCCTTCCATGGCGCTTTTGCCGCAGACGACACCATCAAGGTCGGCGTACTGCATTCGCTGTCCGGCACCATGGCGATTTCAGAGACGACGCTGAAGGATGCCATGCTGATGCTCATCGACGAGCAGAACAAGAAGGGCGGCGTTCTCGGCAAGAAGCTCGAAGCCGTGGTCGTCGATCCGGCCTCCGACTGGCCGCTATTTGCCGAAAAGGCCCGCCAGTTGATTTCGCAGGACAAGGTCGCCGCCGTTTTCGGCTGCTGGACGTCGTCCTCGCGTAAATCCGTTCTGCCTGTTTTCGAAGAGCTGAACTCGATCCTGTTCTACCCGGTTCAGTACGAGGGTGAAGAATCCTCGCGCAACATCTTCTATACCGGTGCCGCGCCGAACCAGCAGGCCATTCCGGCTGTCGACTACCTCGCCAGCACTGAAGGCGTGGAGCGCTGGGTTCTTGCTGGCACGGACTATGTCTATCCGCAAACCACAAACAAGATCCTGAAGGCCTACCTGATGTCGAAGGGCGTCAAGGAAGAGGACATCATGATCAACTACACGCCGTTCGGCCATTCCGACTGGCAGACGATCGTGTCCGACATCAAGAAATTCGGCTCGGCCGGCAAGAAGACCGCCGTGGTTTCCACCATCAATGGTGACGCCAACGTGCCCTTCTACAAGGAACTGGCCAACCAGGGCGTCAAGGCCGAGGATATCCCGGTCGTCGCCTTCTCGGTGGGCGAAGAGGAACTCGCCGGTCTCGACACAGCCCCGCTCGTCGGCCACCTTGCCGCCTGGAATTACTTCCAGTCCGTCGATGCACCCATCAATGCCGAGTTCATCAAGACCTGGCATGCATTCACCAAGAACGACAAGCGCGTGACCAACGACCCGATGGAAGCCGCCTATATCGGCTTCAACGCCTGGGTAAAGGCCGTCGAATCCGCCGGCACCACCGATACGGACAAGGTGCTCGACTCGATTATCGGCGTCTCCGTGCCGAACCTTTCGGGCGGTTACTCCACCGTGATGCCGAACCACCACATCACCAAGCCGGTGCTGATCGGTGAAATCCAGGCTGACGGGCAGTTCGAAATCGTGCAGCAGACCCCGCAGGTCGTGGGGGATGAGTGGTCGGATTATCTGCCGGACTCGAAGGATCTGATCTCGGATTGGCGCAAGCCGATGTCGTGCGGCAACTTCAATGTGGCCAGTGGAAAGTGCGGCGGCAAGGGTAGCTGATCAGCGGGATGGTGGCCGCCCCTCGCAGGAGGGGCGGACCTATGGGTTTCTCTCATTCGAAACTGAACAAGCATGCCCCCCTCTGCCCTGCCGGGCATCTCCCCCACAGGTGGGGAGATCGACCTGCGGCAAGGCCTCGCATTTCTCGTTTGTCGAGATAGAGCGATGCGAGCGCACCTTGCCGATCTCCCTCCTTGTGGGGGAGATGCCCGGCAGGGCAGAGGGGGGTGAGCCGCATACTCAACGGCCACCAAGGTCACACGCCCGCCGTTAAACGCCCAAGGACCCTGACATGACGATCCGATCTTTTCTCGGAGCCATCTTCCTCTGGTTCACCATGGGGATCGCCGCGCAGTCCCTCGCGCAGAGCGACCCAAAGGCGCTGATCGACCAGCTCGGCACGGCTGATTTCAAGCAGGCCGAAATGCTGATCGGGCAGATCGCCGCAACGGGCGATGCGCGCGTCGTTCCAGCGCTGGAGGCTTTCGCCGCGGGCGATCTTTACGTGCGCAAATCCGACAATCTCGTCTTTATGACCAAGCCCGCCGGCTCCGATTTCACGCTGATCGACCCGCTGACGGGTGAAAGCGCCGGCTCGGCGCCCAAGGCTGCCGTCACCAAGATCAGGGTCAACAATAATCTTCGCCGCGTCATCCGCGCCGCGATGGGTGGCCTGACGCTGCTCAGCCCGGAACGCTCGGTGCGGCTTTCCGCCGCCGATGCGGTTCTGAAAGCCCCCAGCGCCGAAAATCTCGAATTGCTGGAAGGGGCCATATCAAAGGAAACCGACAAAGAGGTGCGGACCCGGATGGAGGAGGCGCGGGCTGTCTCGCTGCTCTCCTCCGACCGCCCGCTGGAGGTCAAGAAGCAAGCGATTGCCACCATCAAGGCGCTTGGCGGCCGCGATGCGATCAGCATTTTGATGGCGGCGACGCCCTCGGTCGATCCGAGCCTGAAGCCTGATGTGGACGAGGCGATTTCCAGCATCGAGAGCGCGCTGGCCTTCTGGGATTACGTGCAGAATGTCTGGTATGGCCTGTCACTCGGTTCCGTGCTGCTGCTGGCCGCCATCGGCCTTGCCATCACCTTCGGCGTGATGGGCATCATCAACATGGCACATGGCGAGATGGTGATGATCGGCGCTTACTCCACCTTCATGGTGCAGGAAGTGATCCGCAGTCACTTCCCCGGCCTGTTCGATTGGTCGCTGGCGATTGCGTTGCCAGTCGCCTTTCTGGTGACAGGTTTTGTCGGCCTCGTCATGGAACGAGGCGTCATCCGCTTCCTCTACGGGCGGCCCTTGGAAACGCTGCTTGCCACCTGGGGCATCTCGCTGATGTTGCAACAGGGCGTTCGCTCCATCTTCGGCCCCACGAACCGGGAGGTTGGCAGCCCCGGCTGGATGTCCGGCTCCTTCAGCGTCGGTTATCTCAATTTCACCTGGAACCGGGTGTGGATCGTCTGCTTCTCGCTTTCGGTGTTCTTCGCGCTGCTGGTGCTTCTGAAGCGCTCCGCCTTCGGGTTGCAGATGCGCGCCGTGACCCAGAACCGCCGCATGGCTTCTTCCATGGGCATTCGCACCCCCTGGGTGGATGCCTTCACCTTCGCGCTCGGTTCAGGCGTTGCCGGTCTTGCCGGCGTGGCGCTGTCGCAGATCGACAATGTCTCGCCCAATCTCGGCCAGAGCTACATCATCGACAGTTTCATGGTGGTGGTGTTCGGCGGTGTCGGCAATCTCTGGGGAACGCTGGTAGGTGCCCTGTCGCTCGGCGTGCTCAACAAGTTCCTCGAGCCGACGGTGGGGGCCGTGCTTGGCAAGATCCTCGTGCTCGTCCTCATCATCCTGTTCATCCAGAAGCGGCCGCGTGGTCTCTTCGCACTCAAGGGAAGGGCGATCGAAGCATGATTACCGGCTTCCTCCTGCGCGCGCTCGATCGCCGCATTTCCATCGCCATCGGCATTATTCTAGCCATTGCCGTGCTGGTGCCCGCCTCCAACCTGCTTTTGCCGGAGGGCAGCGCGTTCCGCATCCCGACCTATATCATGTCGATGCTGGGCAAATATTTGGCCTATGCGTTACTGGCCCTGGCGCTTGACCTGGTCTGGGGTTATTGCGGCATTCTTTCGCTTGGCCACGCCGCCTTCTTCGCGCTCGGCGGTTATGCCATGGGCATGTATCTGATGCGGCAGATCGGCACGCGCGGCGTGTACGGCCATCCGGTGCTGCCTGACTTCATGGTGTTCCTCAACTGGAAGGAGTTGCCGTGGTTCTGGCACGGCTTCGACATGTTCTGGTTTGCGGCGCTGATGGTGCTTGTCGTGCCGGGGCTGCTCGCCTTCGTGTTCGGCTGGTTCGCCTTCCGCTCGCGCGTCAACGGCGTTTACCTCTCGATCATCACCCAGGCCATGACCTACGCCCTGCTGCTTGCCTTCTTCCGCAACGACATGGGTTTCGGCGGCAATAACGGCCTCACCGATTTCAAGGATATCCTCGGCTTTTCCGTACAGGCCGATGGCACCCGCGCCGTGCTGTTTGCAATGACGGCCGCGATGCTGGCGCTTTCTCTGCTGATTGCGTCGGGTATCGTCAATTCCAAATTCGGCAAGGTGCTGGTGGGCGTGCGGGACGCCGAAAGCCGGGTGCGCTTCCTCGGTTTCCGGGTGGAAAACATCAAGCTCTTCACCTTCGTCGTGTCGGCGATGATGGCGGGTATTGCCGGTGCGTTGTTCGTGCCGCAGGTGGGCATCATCAACCCCGGCGAATTTTCTCCCGCCAACTCCATCGAGGTGGTGGTATGGACGGCAGTCGGCGGGCGCGGCACGCTGATCGGGCCGATCATCGGCGCGCTGCTGGTGAATGGCGGCAAGAGCTATTTCACTGGCGCTTTTCCCGAATTCTGGCTGTTTGCGCTGGGTGGGCTGTTCATCGCGGTGACGCTGTTCTTCCCCAAGGGCATCGTCGGCACAATCCAGCATTATCTGGCCGGGCGGCGTGAGAAGCGTGTCGCGCGGGCGGCGGCGGCCAAGCAGCCGGGCAACGACAGTGCGGCAACGGCAGCGCAACAGGCGGCGGAGTAAGCCCATGAACACGGTTTCCGAAAACAGAACCAAAAGCCTGCTTTATCTCGATGGCGTTTCCGTCTCCTTCGACGGGTTCAAGGCGCTGAACTCGCTTTCTTTCGTCGTCGAGCCCGGCGAGCTTCGCGCCATCATAGGCCCGAATGGCGCCGGCAAGACAACGATGATGGACATCATCACGGGCAAGACGCGGCCGGATGCGGGCACGGTGTTGTTCGAGGACAGCATCGATCTCACCAAGAAGGACGAGGCGGATATTGCCCAGCTGGGCATCGGTCGGAAATTCCAGAAGCCGACTGTGTTCGAAAGCCACACCGTCTGGGACAATCTGGAACTGGCGCTGAACCGCAAGCGCGGTGTCTTCGCCACGCTGTTCTACCGGCTGACGGAGGAAGACAAGGCACGCATCGAGGAAATCCTCGCCACCGTGCGGCTTGGCCACCGTCGCGGCGATCTCGCGGCCAATCTTTCGCACGGCCAGAAACAATGGCTGGAGATCGGCATGCTTCTGGCGCAGGAGCCGAAGCTGCTGCTGGTGGATGAGCCGGTGGCGGGCATGACGGATGCGGAGACAGCTGAAACCGCCGTGCTTTTGAAGGAAATCGCCAAGACCCGTTCAGTGGTGGTGGTGGAGCACGACATGGGCTTCATCCGCGAACTGGGCGTGAAGGTGACGTGTCTCGCCGAAGGTTCGGTGCTGGCGGAAGGGTCGATTGATTTCGTGTCGAGCGATCCGAAGGTGATCGAGAATTATCTGGGGCGGTGATGGGGGTGTTTGCGGTTTTACCCCCTCCGCCCTGCCGGGCAGAGGGGGGTAACGCCCCCACCGAAGCATCAATGGAGTAACACCATGCTGACAGTCGAAAACATCAACCTTCACTACGGCGCGGCGCAAGCCCTGCGCGGCGTGTCACTCAAGGCGGAGATGGGCAAGATCACCTGCGTCCTCGGCCGCAACGGCGTGGGCAAAAGCTCGCTGTTGCGCGCCGTCACGGGTCAGCAGCCCACCAGTGCCGGCTCGATCAGCTTTGATGGTGCGCCGCTTGACGGGCTGGCGCCCTATCACCGGGCCAAACGCGGTGTCGGCTATGTGCCGCAGGGCCGTGAAATCTTTCCGTTGCTCAGCGTTCAGGAGAACCTTGAAAGCGGTTATGCGCCGCTGCCGCGCAAGGAGCGTTTCATTCCCGACGATATTTTCAGCCTGTTTCCGGTGCTGCAATCGATGCTGGGCAGGCGCGGTGGCGATTTGTCCGGGGGACAGCAGCAGCAACTCGCCATCGGCCGGGCGCTGGTGACGCGGCCGAAAATCCTCGTTCTCGATGAGCCGACCGAGGGCATCCAGCCGTCGATCATCAAGGATATCGGCCGGGCGATCAAATATCTGCGCGATTCCACCGGCATGGCGATCCTGCTGGTCGAGCAATATCTGGATTTCTGCCGTGAGCTTGCCGACTATGTCTACATCATGGACCGCGGTGAGATCGTGCATGAAGGGCTCGCCGAGACGCTGGATACGCCCGAGGCGCGGCGTCATCTCACAGTATAATCGGAGAGTAAAAGCGCTACGCGCCGATCACGGCGTGCAAACGGCCGATTAATATTTTGAAAGCCTATGCGCCTCTGCATGGCTTTTATGCGCAATTTTAGCATTTCGTTGAATAAAAGCCTGTGATATTGGCAGCGAATATGCTGCATGCGAGACACAGGAAAAGTCTATTCGCACGCCGCGACAGTTGATCCCTTACATTCCATGCATCTCCGACGTATCGTCGGAGACATAGTGCCAATAAAGGCGTGTCAATGCATCAAGACTTTGCAACTGGCCGGGCTGCCCGGCTGTTCCGCTCCGCCCGCACCTTGGTTCTCGGCCTTGCGATGTGCGCGAGCGCCGGCGTCGCAGCGTCGGCATCGACCTGCGGCCAGCTTCCCGGACCTGGCATGGAGCCGGGCCGGCATGATTTTTCCATTCTTTCCAACGGTGAGAAACGCGACGGCGTCTATTTTGTTCCATCGGCCTATGATGGAAAAAAGCCGCTGCCGGTCGTCTTTGATTTCCATGGCTCCAACAGCAACCCGCATGGGCAGCTGAACCGCAGCGGCTGGGACAAGCTTGCCGAGCGCGACGGCCTGATGGTCGTGGCGCTGGCCGGTAGCCTCAATGGCGAATTGCCCGGCACCCATGCCTGGAACGTTCCCGGTGTCACCAAACGTCCGGGCGGGCTGGATGAAGTCGGCTTCATCCGCGATGCCATCACCATGGTGAAGGGCAAGTTCTGCGTGGATGAGGAGCGCTTTTACGGTTCCGGTTATTCCGGCGGCGGGCGCATGCTGTCGCAATTCATCTGCAGCGGCAACGCGGATTTTAACGCTGCCGGTTTCGTCGCTTCGCTCCGCGCCGGTTATCCGCTGGAGACTGAAGGCAGGTGGGGACCGGATGCGGCAAGCTGCAAACCGGCGCGGCCGATGTCGATCATTGCATTTGCCGGTCTGAAGGATCCGGCCAATCCCTATCAGGGTGGTGGCAAGTCCTATTGGCAATATAGCGGCGAGACGGCGCTGAAGCGCTGGGCCGAAATGGACGGCTGCAAGGGCGGCGCAAAAACCAAGCCGGGTGAGAGTTTTACCGTTAATTCCTATGACGTCTGCAAGGCTGGCGCGCGTATTCAGTCCTATGTCATCGAGAACTGGGACCATGCCTGGCCGCGCGCCACCATGAAGGCGGAAGTGCTGGCCGCGAGCGCCGTCGTCACCCGCAAGCCTGGCGGCGAGCAGACGCCGAAGGCTGAACCTGCCGTGGAGCGCAAGATGCCCACAGGCGAAGTGACGCGC
>Ga0209282_1002301_pt1 | contig 10947 bp, 9 predicted proteins | sample Mtrugardesep15_FD_187529 | JGI IMG/M metagenome (GOLD analysis project Ga0209282, IMG submission 187529) | Root nodule microbial communities of legume samples collected from California, USA - M. trunc garden sep15 (SPAdes) (version 2) | ecosystem: Host-associated > Plants > Roots > Nodule...
TATTTTAAATTGGGTTAATTCATCTTATTAAGTTTACCGTTTCCACTTCATTTACATCAAAAAACATATGGATTATATAAGAATCATGAATTTTATATGGATTATATAATAATCATGAATTTTCTATGGATTACGCATGATTTATGAAATTTTGAATGAATTATGTATGATGTTTAAAAGTTGAAGTTTTTTGGTAATTAAAAAAAGTTATCATTTGTACCAAAAAATAAATAAATTCAAAACCCATGGTACCCATAAATAACCTATCTTCTAATTTACCTTTCCTCCATATGCTCTACTCTTTGTGCCACAATATCTATTGGTCTTATCTCTAAATGTCTAAACCACCTAAGCTTATTTTCTACCATCTTTTTTACTATGAGTGCTACCTCAACTCTCTCTAATGATGTCATTTCTAACCTTATCATGTCTAGTCTCACTATTCATCCAACACATCATCTTTATCTCAGTTACGCTTGCTTGATTTTTGTATTGATTTATAACCGTCCAACATTACCGATTAAACTGATGTCTAATAGAATTTTCCTTTCAATTTAAACAATACTTTCTTATCGCATAAAACACTTGAGACTCCTCTTCATTTCAACCATTTAACTTAAATATGATGATATTATCGTCTAACCACATGAGGGATTCAAATCTAGAATTGTAATCCTCTCTCTTAGTCAGATTAATCTTCGATCGGAAAATAGTTAAAAAATCTATCCAAATTTTTTACTGGGTTCTTCTAAAGGTAAAGTGCTAGAAAATACGAGTTGATAATTAAATTATATAAATATAAATGTAACAGAAAAAAAAAGATATGACCGAACCAAATCTGTGCACGAACGAACACCCAAGTTGGAAAGAAATTGGATAAAAGAAGACATTACAGTTACAGAAGAGTGTAGTTGTGGTTGCGGTGAAGAAAGAAAGATGAAGCTGAAAGTGTATGCGGACCGTATGTCCCAGCCATCTCGTGCCATTCTTATCTTCTGCAAGTCTGTATTTCCACTCTCCTTCTCTTCTCTTTTCCTAATTTCATTCTATTTGTTTTCTAATTCAATTCAATTCGATAGAGTTAACGGAATCGATTTTGAAGAGATCCATATCGAACTTTCCAAACGTCAGCACTTATCTCCTGAATTTCAAGGTAGTAATCAATTTCATATGCATGTATTTCTATTTTCATTCAATTCAATTCAATTCAATCATTCCATTTTCATTTCAGCTATTAACCCTTTCAAGAAAGTGCCTGCTATTGTTGATGGAAGGTTCAAGCTATTCGAGAGGTAGGTACTTCCATACTCAATGCCTGATATTGTTGAGTCGTTGACTTTTTCCTATTCACGTATTTGTTATATTCTTCTTCTTTGCAGTCATGCAATTCTTATCTATCTTGCTTCTGCATTTCCTGGAGTTGCACACCATTGGTTAGTATTTTCCCTCTTTTGCAATCTTTACTATCAACTCAATATATTGCCTTATGCTTGTTTTTGATACTTCCATTAGCTAAATATTGTATTGTATATACTAATGTTAGACATGCATCCTCGTGTAAATTTAACCTTTGTGTATGCTAGTCGTTACATACTGCAGGTTTGTTTCCGTGTTTGCTGTGTTTGTACCTTATTCAGTGCAGTCACACAATTATGCTGTCCTATTTTTAAAACTTTTTGTTTCATTGATTCCATTAGGTACCCAGCTGATGTTTCCAGGAGAGCTAGAATTCACGCGGTGTTAGATTGGCATCACCTGAATTTGCGCCGTGGAGCAGGTGCGTTATACCACGAAAACAACCCTCTTTGTTTATTTTTCTTTCAGTAATCAAATTTCAATATAGTCTTCTTTCTCTAATGAGAAATTAATTTATTGTTTTGATTGTTTCTGTACTGGATAGCTTTAAATTCTCGTGCTTATATATTATTTATCAAGTTAGCTAAAAAATCATGGCTAAGCTAAGAAGCTTCATAGAATATGCTCACATAGCAGGTGACTGCATAAAGTTAATTAAACATTTCTTTGAGCGCATTGATGATGATGTTATTCGTATTGTTTTGTATCAATCCGGTAATGCCATGGATTTTAGGTTAACTTATACTCTTCTTTGCATGTACATTTGAATTACATCTTTTGCATTAGTTTCTGATTAGTATTTTTATGAGAATGGGTGAGTGCAGACACTGTATTTCCTTTTGTGTGCAAATTTTATTCTGCATCCTCTTTCCATGACCTAGTCTACTTGTTTTTGCTCTAGCTGGGTTTGTTCTAAATACTGTACTAGCTCCATTCCTGGGTCTACCACTAAACAAGCAAGCAGCTGCTGAAGCTGAGAAAGTTTTGATATCATCTCTGTCCACAATAGAGAACATTTGGCTTAAGGGTGACGGGCAATACTTGCTTGGTGGCTTCCGACCTTCCATAGCGGATCTCAGCCTGGTCTGCGAAATTATGCAATTACAGGTAAACGTGGCACTGGGGAGTTCCTAAAACATAAACTTTGATTTTTTGTTTTGTTTTGTTGTTGTATTGAGATCATGTTTAGCTAGAAATGTGACATGCAGGACAGAATGCCAATAATATTGTGATAATGACATTTTTTTGGATGCAGCTTTTAGATGAGAAGGATCATGATCGTATTCTTGGCCCGTACAAGAAAGTTCAGCAGTGGATTGAGAGCACAAAAAATGCAACAAAACCACATTTTCATGAAGTTCATAACGTCCTCTATAAGCTCAAATTGAGGCTTTCATTGAAGCAATCTAGTCAGACAGATGGGGAAATGAAATCTGGGATTAAAGCCCCTATAACTTCAAGGATGTGATTAATCAACCATGCTAGTAACATATCTGAGACAGCTTAATGCGACCACTTAGCCATGTCTAACATTATATACATCGTTGGTTGCAATTCTCAGGCTTGAGTCTTCGAAGATGAAGTTTATGTCTATATTGAAACCTATTATGAGATTGCTAAGCTTGGCATATAATAAATTTCATTGTGATTCAAAGATTTATGAATCAAGTCTTAAGTGCAGATTTGAGATTACATATGTTAGTCTGTCACTTATCGAAAATAAAACGTTAGTTTGTCTGTCCTCTGTCATGAAAAATATTTCAGAGATGGTAAATTGCTGTAATATATACCCATGAAGAATGACAGTATAAATTATTATGCACGGTTATCCAACGCATCATTGGGTGATAATTAGTAATTACACCAACACAATCAATTTTTTTTTTGGTCAAGAATTTTTTACAATCAAGATTTTATTGATCTACATCGTTAAGAAAATGGTCCGGCCAAAATTGATAGTTATTGGTAGTTAAATTTTGAGATTTATTTCTCTAAGAATTGGAGGGTTAAAACAATTTTTTGGTATTTCCTTTATATCACAGTATGATATACATTGATTTTATGTTATATTGTATGTTTTTTATATTCAAATGTGAAAAAGAATTGTGCTCTGTGATGTACAAAAAGTGTTCGATGTAGATTTAAGTTCAAAGTTGAAGAAAAAAAAAACTTAATGGTTAAGAGTAAATTTGTCGAAATAAACGTCCAATCAAAATTGGTTGTTTTTGGTAGCTAACTTGGGATTATTATTATTTGTTGATATTTTTTCGTATAAACTTTGGAGTATCATTTATCATCGTATACATATAGCATAACATAAGAACTTAGTTAGATTTTACCATATAGTAATAACCTTTTGTTTTCGTTTTTGATATGTCTTGCTTCCACAATTTCATATATAAAAGACAATTGATGGCACTATAAGTCAAATTTAAACCTGTCGATCTTTGCTAGCTCGTTATCTCATTCCTTGTTGTTAATTAAAATAATACAATGAGATAAGAGATAGAAATCAAGTCAAAGCGGTCCCAAACAGAAAAGGAAAGTGGAGGTGAAGCAGTTGAAAGAATGATGGGGAAGCTGAAGGTGTATGCAGATCGTATGTCCCAACCATCTCGAGCAGTTCTTATATTCTGCAGGCAAGTAATTAACTCATCATAGTTGTATATTTTATTTACTACTATCACTTGTCTTAATCATCATGGAATGAATTTTGAAAAGGTTCAACGAAATTGACTTCGAGGAGATTAAAGTTGACCTTTCAAAACGTCACCATCTATCTCCTGAATTCACAGGTAATATGCAACAAACATGTATGTGCTACAAGTTATTACTAAATTGATTCACCTTGTTGTATATATTTTCATTTCAGAAGTAAACCCTCTGCAGAAAGTTCCAGCCATTCTTCATGGAAACTTAAATCTCTTCGAGAGGTAACTAACTGTTTTTTTGACACAATCTAATCTGATTACTATAACTTAATTTTATTTCTATAAATTCTGCGGTAAATTTTGAATTTCCTTCTCAAGAACATGTTTATTTTTGGTTTTAATGTATGTTATTTAATTAATCATGTTTTGTTTTGGCAGCCATGCAATCCTTGTCTATCTTTCTTCTGCTTTTCCTGGAGTTGCTGACCATTGGTTAGTCCAACCACTTCTTTTGCTTCTTCTGGAATCCCACAAACTGCTAAAATCGATTTAGGGTCTTAGAGTAGCTGTAGCTGAACATGTGTAATTGATTTTGTAAAATCGATTCTAGCTAAAAGTAAGTTGAACAGTAAATTTGACACTAAAAATTAATTGTAGATGCAAAAGCTCCAAGTTGCAGTTTGAAGTTAGAATGATTTCTGGAGGCAAAATCAATTCAACTCTAGAATGTGCAAAATGTCAAAATCAGTTCTATACCTCTAAAAATAAAATCAATTTTACCTCCTCCAAAATTGAAACCAAACAGAAACTAAGGTGAAGGGCTTAACCATGACATCTTGACAAGGATTTTATATGCATTTCTAATGCTCTATTATCCCTCACTTTTGGATTCTTATATGAAATTAGGATGAATCAGAATAGAATAAAGGCTTAATAAATGTATACATTTTTCTGCAATCTGAATTAGATCATCATTTCCATGCATTATGGATAAAAGGGTTTCTAAATTATTAGTTAGTTGTAACGGCTTTCCTTGTTGATGTTTCAGGTATCCAACTGATGTTTTCAGGAGAGCCAAAATTAACTCAGTATTGGACTGGCATCACTCTAATTTACGATATGGAGCAGGTGCTTTACACATATAGCCGAAACTCTTCTGTCTTCTTTTAAGTAATGTGATTTTCTTTTAGCAGTTGCATCTGAACTTGTTCTAGGGAAACTTGTGGGACAGATAGGGTTTGTAATGTATGAAAAGTACCTACAAACTACTAATTATAGAAATTTCAATCTTAGGATTATTAGCTTCTGCATATTTTCTATAATCATTTAAGTTTGTTAACTGGATTTTTTAGTCAGTTAAGCGCAGGTTAGTGATAATTTCAATACTTATTTATATGGATCACTATCAGATAGAGATTTAATAACTGCGTGCTTGTGGGAAGCTTCGTGTCATTAATCTAAATTTTATTAGTATCTGAAAATTATGCAACAATACATATACTATTGAATACTGATTTAAAAGAATAGATTTTACATTTGCTGCAAGACAAATATTACACATTTCAGGCCAAAGAATACATTTTGACCAACAGTGGCAATTATCTTTTGCAGTGAACTATGTCTCAAATACTGTATTAGGACCCGCACTTGGTCGTCCACTGAATCCTGAAGCAGCTGCTGAAGCAGAGAAAGTTTTATTATCTTCATTATCAAAACTAGAGGACATTTGGCTCAATGGAGATGGACACTTCCTTCTTGGTGGTTTTCAACCGTCTATAGCAGATCTCAGCCTAGTTTGTGAACTCACACAACTTGAGGTAACTGTATGTGTTTCAGTAATTGTTGATGTTATCTGTGCTGCATCCAACCAAATTTGTGTTTTGAAATCTCTGGGTAAATCAGAATGATCATTAGTTCCATGATTAATTTTTTTTTATAAATTTGTGATTTTTTTGAATTAATATGTCAATAAACTTAGGTTTTGGATGAGAAGGATCGCGATCGAATATTGTTCCCATACAAGAAAGTTCTTCAGTGGATTGAGGATACAAGAACTGCAACAAATCCCCTCTTTGAAGAAGTGCATAATATCCTTTATAGAGCTAAAAAGAAATTCCAACAGAAGCGTTCAAGGGTAGCTAAAACTGGGACTGAGACTAGCAACGTGATGGAGAGGCCTTCCAAAATATGAAAGACATGACTTCATCTATTTTTAAGACTAACATATTCATAGGTTAATAAGACTTTGTCAGTGAATAAGTTCAAGAAGTTAGAAAATAAATGTGATTTTACTTGGCAACTGCATTTTCTGCTTACATTGTACCTTGGTGGTGTATTAAAATGAGGGGAATAGATGAGGAAAAATGAGAGAATCTATTCCCTAAAATGACGTACCTTTGCTTGTAGCAATTGAGATGAGAAGTTAGGGTTGATGAAAACACCTCAATTAATGTCTATTCCCAAGAATAAGAGTTGTGTAAAGACTCAAAGGAAATTGGAAAGACGGGTTACAGAAATTCAAAACCTGATTAAAGCTACACAAGAATTGTTGAGAACGTTTAACACAATATAATAGGTTTCAAAAGCTTATGAAGTTAAGAAATTTGAATTTGAAGCCGTCAACAACAATTTTGTTTCTATTGAAACTAAGGTTGCTAATTTTAATGCCATCAAAGAGCGAAGCCTTGAAATTTTAAAAAATTTCGGTGCCAGTTTCAAAAGGGACCACCAGCCTCCACTCCAATGACAAGCCTTCCAGCCGCCATCGCGGACCCGATTTGCGTTGTCTGCTCCACCCACACCACCAAGAAGCATGCTTGATGTAAAGTCGTCCCATACTGGTTGTTACCCTTACTTCTTGATTATATCATGACTATTAGCCCTTATATCTTGATTATATCAATGACTATTAGTTGTTTTGATCTGTTTATGTTTTTTTTCGTTTTCGGTTCAATATGATAGTGTTGTTGTTGTTACGGTGCTTTGATTTTTCTTTAATCTGACATGATTTGTAATTATGATTGTATTTTTATTTATCTAAATTAGGGATGAATGCAAGGATTTTCATGATATTGAGGGTGAAAGCTCACCTTCAATGGACACTTTGTATGAAGAAGAATGTAGGGCCACCGGAGGAAATGTTGTGGCAAAAAATCAGAACTGGTAATCAGAAATGTTGTGACAACTTTCAATCTATGTTTTTTGAGACATTAGATGGATCGTGTTTGCAACTTGGTGGAAGAACCATGATGAAATTTGCGACTTAGGAAAACTAAGTAGTCAATTTCAAACACAATACATCTCATCACATTTATGAAAAAACACAAGAAAATTTGAAGTTGTATATGGATTAAACAAGAACAAGAGTTGTGCAAAGTCACAAAGGAAATTAGAAAGACGCGCTACAGAAATTCAAAACCTAATTAAAGCTACATAGGAATGGTTGTGAACTTGTAACACAATATAAGAAGTTTCAAAAGCTTATGAAGCTAAAAACTTAAATTTGATGCCATCAACAACAATGTAAATTGATTTAAATTTGGTTATATTCATGTAAAAATGAAATGAACATCAAATTTAGAATAAAAAATCAATTGTTGAGGTTAAAACTTCAAATTTTAGTTTCAAGTTAGAATTGAATATGGAGTCAAAATTAAGTTTACTCGAGAATGTTCAGACATGTTAAAATAAATTGTACACTTAAAGAAAATTGCTAACCATGCCAACTTGACAAGCATTTTGTGTGCATTTCCAGTGCTCTTGTTGTTCCTCATTTTTGGATGTTTATTTAAAATTAGGATGAACCAGAACAGAATAAAATCAATAAACAACTGAAAAAATGTATTGATTATGAATCCAATTTTGTTCCTCACTTTTCGTATATGAATTAGTTCCTAGATTCCATTCATTGTGCATCACTCTAATTTCGTATATGAACTTACACATACTTGCTATAAGCATTTAAGTCTGTTGTATGGATTGTTGAGTCAGTTAAGTGAAGGTTCGCAATATCATATTCTATGGATTTAAAAGAACAGAGTTTACTATTGCTTCAAGCAAAATATTACACATTTCAAGGCAGAGAACATATTTTGACTAACTGGCAGTGGCAATCACATGTTGCAGATAAAAATACTGTATTAGGACACTCGCACTTGGCCCTCCACTGAATCCAAAAAGAAAAAAACTCAAGAAGGGAAATATTCATAACTGTGGCCGGCCTACCTAACTGTCAATACTTTTGACATTAGTTTGTACAAGCTTAGGAAATACATGTTTATTAAAGTAACTTGAAAGTCAAAAACTACCCCAATGGAATGAATTAGACAAGCTTAGGAAATTTCTTCCCTAAAAAAAAGTTTAGGAAATTTCTAAATTTTTAAAACTTGTCTGATTTAGAAATTAGACGACTAGAATCAAACACTCAATGAATATATTGAGATCAAAAGTAAAAAAAAAATAAAAGAGATAATAGGTAATGAAATTTTTAGTGAGATAAAAAATTAAAACAAATATAAAATGGAAATTATAAGTTTCCATAAAATCAACTTTTTTTATTCCATAAAAGCAAATAAAATTTTGCTTATAAAACTCAAATCATGAATCATAAAATAAAAAACAAATTAAATATATTATTTAAAAAAACTATAATCTTAGACGGATAGTTGAAGCTGTCAAAGTGTGTGGACCAAAACACCGAACTTGACTTCACATTCATCCCACTTGATACTGAATTGTTTAATTGAATGCGCAAAGCCACCAAAACACACTCACGTATAACAACACGTCTATAACGTTCCCAGTTTGCTATATATTATAATAAAAATATCAAATACGTTCCCACTTTCCAAGCAAGCAGGATACATACCTGCCGTGTTTACTTTTCGTATAAAACTCCCTAATACCCCTTCTCTTCTCACCACAAATAAACCAATTATTGTTTTCCAGAGCTTTCTTTCTTTCTTTCTTTCTAACTCTTTGTCTGACTCCAACTTCAAACTCAATATGAACCAGCTGAAGGAAAAGCCAATCATCATCCGTCAAGTTTGGGCATCCAATTTAGAGGTTGAGTTTGCTCTCATCCGTCAAGTTATCAACCAATATCCTTTCATCTCCATGGACACTGAATTTCCTGGCGTAATTTATTCACCCAAAGTTGACCGCCGCCATCTTAAACCCTCTGACCACTATCGTTACTTGAAGGTCAACGTTGATGCTCTTAAACTCATCCAAGTTGGTATCACCCTCTCTGATGGTAATGGTAACCTTCCTCATTTTGGGACAAATAACTGCTACATATGGGAATTCAACTTTTGCGATTTTGACTTCGAGCGTGACCTTTACAACCAAGATTCAATTGACTTGCTATGTCGCCAAGGGATTGACTTCAAGCGGAATTTATATCATGGTGTGGACTCGTCACGTTTTGCTGAACTGATGCTCACTTCTGGACTTGTCTTCAACAAATCAGTTGTTTGGGTCACATTTCATAGTGCTTATGATTTTGGATATTTGGTGAAGATCTTGACCCGTAGGAATTTGCCGAACCGCTTAGAGGACTTCTTAAATATTTTAACAATTTTGTTTGGAAAAAATGTTTATGATATGAAACACATGATGAGGTTCTGCAACGCTTTGTATGGTGGTCTCGAGCGAGTCGCTACAACACTTAATGTGGGCCGGGTTGCTGGAAAGTCTCATCAAGCTGGATCAGATAGTTTGTTGACATGGCATGCATTTAAGAAAATGATGGATACTTATTTCATGAATAATGAGGCTCAAAAGCACGCTGGGGTACTATTTGGATTAGAAATTGCAACTTAGTGAATTGTAATAAAATTTCTAAATTATAAATATAGACATTCTTTGATTATTTACATCTTTTGAAGAATTATTCTCATCATCAAAACGTACTTTTATGTGCAAACAGGGTGGCACTCATTATTCTCAATCATTACAAGTTCATAGTGAACACATAATGTCACAAGTCCATCACTAGTGCAGAAAACCCTTTTTAAGTCGGGTGAAAAAGGATTCTTAAGTCAGTTTCTTGCCCGACCTAATAGTAGGTGACAAAACAAGTTTTGACATGTTAGTCAGATTTTGAGCCGACTTAAGAAATATTGTTAGGTCGGTTGAATATGAACCGACTTAAGAAAGTGGAGACCCTGCACAAAGAGAACCTCAATCGAGAAAGTAACATAGGTTGAACTAACCAAGTACCGGCCACTTGAATCATGCACCCAAGACCAACTGTCATCGACAAAATATAGTTGCTCCGCCTATATTTGATAATACACATATATTTTTCTAGCACAATAAGATCTATTTTCTAGTTGAATTTCCATATCCACCCGTCTTCTTCCCATTGACTAAGATTTCCCTCCGCATAATCATGTTCCGCAAACATTTGAAAACTTAAAATTATATTGTCGGATTTAGAAATAAGACAACTAAAATCAACACTCGATGAAAATATGAAAATTAGAAGTGAATTGAAGTCAAAAATAAAAGAGATACCCCTTGTCTTAAAATAAATGATCTAGTTTGATTATGTGTACTATTTAATTACATAACATATTTTGGCCAAAATTTTTTAATACTATAAAAAGACAAATGATAGCCGATAAGATATTGGATTTTTTTAGGGAAGATATTGTTGGATTTGTCTATATTTAAATATCAAATTTTTATAATTTTTACTAATACATAATTGTCGGATTTTTATAACTTTTGCTAATACATAGTTGTCTTATTAAAAATCAAAGATATCATTGACATATGTGCAATAGTCAATAAAATCACTTCTTTTACGACGAATGAATTACTATGCAATGAAATTTTTAGTGAGATCCAAATTTATAAAAAGTTAAAACAAATAAGAAAGAAAATTATAAGTTTCAATAAAATCAAGTCTTTTTATATTTTGATTCCATAAAGT
>Ga0209282_1002302_pt1 | contig 10947 bp, 3 predicted proteins | sample Mtrugardesep15_FD_187529 | JGI IMG/M metagenome (GOLD analysis project Ga0209282, IMG submission 187529) | Root nodule microbial communities of legume samples collected from California, USA - M. trunc garden sep15 (SPAdes) (version 2) | ecosystem: Host-associated > Plants > Roots > Nodule...
AATTCTTTGCAAGGACACATGTTCAATGCAAGCACGGCGCTTACGTTCTTCTTCTAGCAGACCTGTAAGTTGGTACCTCAGCTCTGCCATTTCCTGAACTAAGTCCTCTGCTTCTTCTTTTGCCCTACTCTTTTCCACTCTTAATTCTTCCTAGTAAAGGAAGTCAAAGAATTATATATATCTCCAATAGCAAAAGAATTACTTTAATCATGCAATTACGTCAAACAAAATTTGCTATCTAATGCGTTTAACAAACTCACAAAGAGACTTCAATGATTAAGCTTAAATCAATAGTCATACCTTGAGTTTCTCCACAAGAAACTCATATTCTTGGATCTGACAGGACATCTTTATCTTCCCTTTTAATTCTGATGCTGGATCTAATTTCATTGCCAAAATACCAAGGAGTGGACCCAATATTTCTCCATAAATTCTGTGGAAATATTACGAAATGATCACTAGAAAGGTTAATGAAAGTATACCTCAAATTGTGAATACAAAAGGAAAACAATGAGGTACCACCATTATCACTAACGTTTAGAGAAGAAGACAGTGATCAAGTCTTTTCCATACATAACTGTCCATATGGAAAACAATGAGGTACCACCAATATCACTAACGTTTAGTGAAGAAGACAGTAATCAAGTCTTTTCCATACACAACCATCCATATAACCATATTTAAAGCTAGTTTGGATAAAGTTTTCCACAAGTACTTACAGAAAAGTAAAAATCAGAACGGTTTTCAAAAGCCATGAGTACTTTAACTAATGACTTCTCTCATAAGTTGAACCTTCATTTTTTTCAGAAGCTCCCTCACTTGGCTTCTTCATAAATACTTGAAAACTTCAAACTTTCAAAGGCCTTTTTTCTTGAGTTAGAAACAACATAAATACATATTTTACTTGAAAAGATTTCATAAGTTTTAAGCTCATCCAAACTAGGTAGTTTCTTTCGATATGGATGTTGGCTTGCATTCAGGATATGATTAAGAACTAAAATATCAGCACGGTGAATATGGATCCAAATGGAACATAAATCAACTTACATAATCTAGCAACTCATTTCTTTATTTGCATGAAATGAATCCATCTCATCTATTTTGGGATCATACAAACTCAAAATCTCTGTTGTCAATGCGGAAATGCGGCGCGGCCAACCCAAAAATTAGCGCGGCACGGGAGTGGGGTGCGTAGCGGCTGCTATTTCGGTGGTGCGGCAACTAATAAATTTAATACTGAATACCATACTATCCAAAAAGAAATACTAAAATACCTTAAACATCACTCAAAATTTCATGAAGTATTCATAATATGAAATAAAAGGGATGGCAAAATCGAAAATAGCTAATACCAATCATATACAACTAGTACAAGTTATTGTTTTACTATTTGATAGGTTTGCTTTGACTGCTTTCCACTTCTGACATGCGCCAACGCGGCCTGGCATGGAGGTCTTGATTTTTCCGCTACGCTCCACTATAGCGGCCAGCGCGGCCGCTTTTGACAACAGAGCTCAAAATACCAAAAGCTACAACTAAGTCAATTAACACTTATAGTACCAGTTCTTAAAAAAAAAACACTTAAGAGTACCAGACATGAAGTTTTTCTTTCATTATGATCATATAATGTATATGACTTTGTGAAGAAGCCTTCTATTTGTTTTATTAATTAAGTAAAAAATGGAAATTTAATATGAAAAACACTATGAAAAGTAGATTGAGAAACCCTACTTCCATTTTATTCATTTGAAATAGAAGAAGTGGCAATTCCACTCTCTTATCTATCAAATAGAAGATCAAGTCAACATAAATGCAAGAGTAAATAGGCGACCACAACGAAACCCAATTAAAATAACTGGACAAATTTCACATATAACTCGTCATACATATTGGTATATTACAAAACTTCAAAATTTGTACCTTGTGTCATCTGCTTTGCTCCTTTCTTTGCTAACAGGAAACTGATCCTTGATTTGCGGTCTATCTATGTTTTCTAGCCATTCTTCAACCTTTTGAGAAAATAATCTACTACTCATGTTGGCAGTGTCAAGCTTTTCTTTAATTTCCTTATTTTCTTCATTCAAAGAGATGATGGTTTTCTGCGCATCTTCCAATGCATCCTGTAACTCGCCAATCAATCTACTCATTCTACTATTTTCTTCTAGAGTTTCATCCTGGATTTTCTTAGCCTCTAATAAATTCTGTTCCAAAGCCATCATATCAAGCTTCATACTCTCGACTTCAAACTGAGACTCTAATGCCATGGACGAAAACGATTCATCCAGTCTCTCTATAGACAAACTTGACTGCTCTAATTCCACTTCTTTAGTCTCTAGTTCCTGAATCAAGGTAAACTGCTCTGAATTGGATCTTTTCAGCTCCTCCCTTAAGCTGAAAACTTCTTTTTGTAAATCTTCCATCTCTTTAAATTTCAATTCAAGATCACAAATACGCTCTTCTAGATAGTTCACTTCAGTGTTTTTTGTACTAAGTTGATCCTGAAGATAATCTGTATAAAATTGAAATCAAATTATGCCTATTAAAGAGCAACTATTTCTTGACCTGGAAACACATTATTAGATACATGTGTGTAAAATAATTGTACACTGACGGAGTAAATTAAATTCATAACAAAATACCTATTTCTTGAGAACAATTCAGCAGCTCTTTTTCCAGCTTTTGGATGTATTTCTTATCTTCCATATGAGCTATTGGCGATGACTTTTCTAGTATCTGTATCAATGTCATAAATAAATAAGATTGAATTCCCAATTATATGAAAGCTAGTAATAATAATTAATTGATAATGCAATGAAGATATATCATAGTTAGGTTAAGCAAAAGGGGTACCTCTCTGTCTCTGAATAATGTTCCAATTTCCTCTGCAATTAAGGGAGTATCAGTATCACTTGTGACATTTATGTAAGTAAATTCGAAACCTTTGTGGGAACACTTTGTTCAAACTAGCAGCAAAATGGAAATTCTGAGGAAAAGATATGAAAACTCTACCGATGATTTTGAAAAGAAAATTGTTTTTTTACGTTGAATACAGACACAAGTAAGTAAATGACGTTTTTACCCTCAACGGCAGTTAGTCTAAGCGCCGACAGTTAACTGCCGCTGGATCCTCCAGAGGCAGTTAATGGGCTCCTCCAGAGGCTTTACTGCTTTTTATTATGATTTTACGCGTTTCAGTCAAAAAATCAAAATAAATCAAAACTTATTTAAAATTCTACGAAACTTTACAGAATTTGAATACATATTTTTCGTTATTTTTTATTAACAATTTCATTAACGTATAGTTTTAAACCCTATTATAAAATAAGAAACAACCCAAAATAAAATTAAAATATGCGAAAAATTACCAAAGACAATTAAGTATGGTTTTTTAAAATTTAATTTTATACTCTAAATTATAAAATTAATAGAAAAATATTTAAATTTAATTATCATTGACATTTAAATTATAAAGAAATGAATTTACTTTTTTCAATGGTGGTTCAAAATTAATATATATCATAAAAATATTTATTTATGCTAAAATAGATTAAAGTGTAGTGCATATTTAATATTAAGGGAGAGAATTGTAATTCAAGTATTTTATAGGAGAGGGAAATGTATATTTTAATTTTTAAGGGAGGAGAATGTATATTTTAACATAAGAGGGGAGGGGAGTGTAATTCAAGCATCTTTGAGGGGAGGGGAGTGTAATTTACTCAAATACATATAGATGATGTGAAAAGTTTCGTAACATTCCGAATAAGTCTCGATTTTTCTTATTTTTTCGACCGAAACGCGCAAATTCGCAATTGAAAAAATAAAAAAAATCGACACTTATTCGGAATGTTAAAAAACTTTGCACATCATCTATATGTATTTTTATAAAGGTGTCTATAAAGTTTCGTAGCATTTCGACTAAGTCTCGATTTATTTCAATTTTTTGACCGAACCATACAAAATCGCAATTTTTTTCAATTGCGAGTCCGAAAAAGTGTCCTAGAGGTTGAACTTTTTCACGCTTTTTGCACTCATGTTTAGGAAAGAAAAAAAAACATCTCCCACAAAAAATTTGAATTTTTCGACAAGGGACGGATTAAATATGAATTTTTAACGCGCCTAAAATTTAAGACACGAAAACATCAAAACGTCGACCTAGAAATTGAATTTTGATCTGATTTTTTGCAGACAGCTCTAAAAAAATATATATAGAGGGTCTGTAAAGTTTCGTAGAATTCTGAATAAGTTTCGATTTATTTTGATTTTTTGACCGAAACGTGTAAAATCATAATAAAAAACAGCAAAGCCAGAGGCAATTAGCCGCCTCTAGAGGAGCCCAGCGGCAGTTAACAGCCGCTGGAGGAGCCAGCAGCAGTTAACTGACGCTTAGGCTAACGGTTGTTACTTGCCGTTGGGGTAAAAACGTCATTTACTTGTGTCAATAGGAAGTTTTCTATGTCATAAAAACAATTTTCTTTTGAAAATACGATGATGATAAACGTGAAAGGCCTTGAAATTGCCAATACGCTGGATTTCGGCCCACACAGGCTCATTCGTGAAAAACTCACCCCCAATTACTTTTCACACCCCTGTAATGACTTCAAATTTATACATTTGAAAAAACAAAAATATATTCCATTCCCCTTACCCCACATTAACAAAATAAAATCATATTTACCTTCTTGAATTTTGAGAATTCATCGTATTCTTTATAATCAAGTTTCCTAAAACGTGTTGTGTTTTTTAAATAGTTCAAATTTGAAAACTTTTTTTTTTCTCGGAACAACTTATATATTCCTGGTAAATTCAAATTTCAATTTGCTAAAATATATTTTTCCAACAAATTCGAGCATACCGAATCATAAAACTATTTGAAGAAAATTTTGGAAAAATGAACTTATATTTAATTACTTCGTTTTTTTTTTTGGGTGTTTCATAAGGTCTCTAAGGATAGAGTGAATCGGTATGTTGCAGGGTATGTTGTATGGACTATAGTTTTCTTGAAAAAATTATTAACCATGTACAGTTTAAAAGTACACTTTCAGTACTTCAAGAAGGTTGGTATGTAGGAGTTTTGAGTTTGAGTTCGGAATTTTTTAATTCGTAAATTTAAAGTATGTGAGTGTAGCTACTAGAAAACGAATAGTTTGTGTCATCCAAAAATACAATTTTAAAAACATGACTACTCCGTCCGCAATTTGGCCATTGGTTGGAACAAGAGATTTGGGGTTTGTAGGAGCTAGAGGAACGAACCGGGACAACAATTAGGCAGAATTGTGTATTAATTTTAAAAAAAAAGTTACTAACAAGTGTCGTTAAGATATTGTTTAAGCATTCAAAAATAATAACTTTTACGTTAACAAAACCTGCTTTTTTAGTTTATCAAAGATACAAGTAAAAAAAAATAGTTTTACATAAATATTCAATTGCAAGTCATGATATTTCCACGCGAGCTTACTAGTAATCACAATTTAAAGAATAATAGCAAAATGCTATATTTAACGTAAGTGTTAAACTAGTTTATAATGACAATGCATGCCTATTTCTCTCATTTTTTTTATGGGTATGCTACTTTTTTACAATTAATTATATTTTACCAGTTACTTAAAACCAATCCACACAATCATACATTGCCACATTGGTCATCTAAAAATTTCATTAATTATAATAGCCCAAAGGCAATTTATAAAATCTTTTTTTTAAATAAGCAACCATTATTGACAAAATAAGTCCAGCACCAAGAAATTAACAAGCAGGTGGATTGTGACAGACTATGAAAGTCAGTAACAAGGTTCATCAGTAGCACTAATTCCATTAAAGTGAAAACTACAAACAATTAAGAATATTAACGATGCACATTATGTGTATGAAGGGTTCCGTAACAGAAATGCAGAAGCTATGTGACGTGATAATAAGTAAATGTAAAGAAAAGAAAAAGTGAGTCTGACTGACATAAATGATACTAGAATAAAAATAAAAGCAATTAAGCTAAGATAGGAAATTCAAAGAAGAGAAAGTGACTCCATTAAAAGGAAAAACCCGTACAATTAGAAGGATTAAAGAGATTGGAGTCGGTAGAGTGGGTAGTAGTGCGTAGTCAAATTCTTGTATTCTTCCATGGACTAAGATGCAAGCCATAAAGGAAAACCTGTTAGGACTTCTGAGTGGGGAGTTATAATGTGAAGTTTAGGTGTAATGTTAGATTTGAATATGATGTCATCATGCTAACATTGACCAGAAAGAAAGTACCCATGACATTAATTCAATGCCAAAATTTTCAATAAGTGAGATGTTGATTTAATAAGTTCATGCTTGTTTTTTTCAAACTTTGAAACTTTGATTTGGCAATGGTACTACAAGCAATGTTTCCGTGACTTATAGACAAATTCTTGTGCATAGAAATGTGACTCATATTCATATACATTAGAGAATGATGACATTAGTATTAATGTAATAAAACAGCATATACTAGTATATTGCACACACAAATATTTATCTATAACCTCAATCAGGCACAATTTTTTGTGATTAATCAACTATGCTGTAGGTTCTAAATGTTATACTATCTCCTCTGACATCAAGAACGGTCCCATGTAAAATTAAAAAGTGAATTGAATCGGAAATCCCAAGATCCAATAAAAGCTGAACTAATCATTTGTTGTTTGTTTCACGACACCTACCATGTAAGTTGATTGCCACATGTTCATTTTTTAGTGCATGGAGCACATTGTTAATCAAGACTTCATCTGATCTTAATCTTCATTTCACTAGTATTATTTTAAATTTTTATATCGTAATGTTATGCTATTAAATTGTGCCACTAACATTTTTATGAATCAAACTTCTAAATGAATACCATTGACTCTATCTATAAACTAAGTTGACAGGCTACCAAGTTTTTTAGTTTTTTTTTTTCTTGCTTGGATCTGATGCAGACTTTACCTTTTTTAATTTTTAATATAAAAAAAAATTATGCCAATATAGAGGATGATGTAAGGCTGATATGTGGAATAGCGATTTAATACAAAAGCATTATTAACATTTTCATTTAGACTTTATTTTTTATATATTAAACTGCAGCAACCGTAATTGTGTCAATATACACATAACAATATAAAGAAGATAAGTGTAGCAGTTATTCTCAAAACTTATAATTATTAAAGACTGAGTTACTAACTATAAAATTAGGCCATTTGTGAAAATATATTAGTTTGAACTTTCTAATGTTTGAATTTTTATTTTTTTGACTGGTTGTTTGAATAATTTTATCAGAGACATATATAGTATCAACTAACTACCTATTTTAGATCCTTCATAAAAAGGACTATCTATATCTGTTTTGTTTGACTTTAGAGTTGCTATAAATGTAGAAAACAGGAATTCTAATGCACATTTTACACAAGAAACTTCCTTCAATCACATGGTATTTAGGTCTTTGAAAAGCTAATAAAACCAACACAATGTAAATTATTAGAGCCATTCAAAAGAAAATGTATTAAACTATTTACTAAAATTTCCAGGCTATTTTTATTTATTTTCTATGTTAATATTACACTCTTTGAACCTAGTGAGGATGCAGCAATATTCATTTTCTATTTATTAATCTCTAGAAAAGACAATTCTGAACCTAGTATAAGGATGCAGCAAGGTCCACAGGAGGAAATGAGAGCAACTTCAGAGCATCAAGGTGAGATGTAGCCAACTTTTTCTTATGGGTACCCAAAAAAAAATTCTCCTTTAAAATTCTGATGTCACATTGGAAAAAATAAGGTAAATTTCTAAATATCTTAAAGTTTGGTTGAGTATTTGTATTATGGTAACGAGAGAAAGAAAATTTAAGTGATTCAATAGTAGAGATGTTGACATTTGAGAAAACATTAGAAGAAATAAATTGAGAGAATTGTTTTCCGTAAAATTCAGTCAAAATTTTAAAAATAAATTAATAAAAAAAATGACATAGATGTTGAATAATTGATACATACTACTAAACTTCAAAGCACCGGAGTGTTCAACTAAATTTAATCATAAAAATGTTGTGCAACTTTATATTTATAAAGTGTTTCTTTATCTTATATCATTTTAACAGATAAATAAATGAAATGTAACATTTGAAAAAGAACTCATTTGAGAGAAATAGTTGCCTAACTAGTAACTAAAAAAAGCACTGTTCAGATAGCATAGCTTTCATAACAATTTGTTCTTTGCATTGCAACAGTGCACAAAACAATTAACTAACTACTGCATCATGAGCCACTACCAATAAAACCAAGTAAGCTCAGTACTCCCTCCATACTAGTGACCAAAATGCCATGCCATGTTGCCAACAAATGCCGCTTAAATTAGTTGTACGTGACGTATTAAAAGGCACATATGTATTGCTTCACTTCCTTTCAACTGGTTAGCACAAAATAGCAATCCTAATCAATTGGTACACCTTACCCTTCCCATGATATCAAAATAAATCTATGATTTCTTTATGGTTAAAAAGTCTTCTTGAATTTTATCTTATTTGTAGAAATATTTTGCAAAATAATATAACAAAATTAAGTATGTCCATTACACTTTATACTTTGTCAAAAGATTCATGTCATTTTAATAGAAAAGAAAACGAGCGAGCAATGTAGATTGATTTAGTTGGTAAGGATTCAACTTATATCTCAAAAGGACTTAAATTTGAATCTTGTTGCCGATTTGACGATTTCGTTAATGGATATTATATAAATATCTTTATCGATGCTCTTTGAGCATTAGATATTTTTCTTGATCCTATTGCCTCTCCGAGAATCGACTCACCTAAACTATATTTAATCAAACAAAGTGATATTTTAAGGGCTGAGCTTAATTTTATGGTGAGCTTAAGTTTGTGGTGCTGTAAATTAACTTTGTTACATTACATTATAGTGGTCCAGCTATCCAACTCACTATCTTGATGAATTATTAATAATAGTAATTAGTGAGAAGGATTTATTAGCACACCACTTGTGTGCCTGCAAAGTAAGAGAAGGAAACAAGAGATGGATGGGTAGTCAGGTTTTATGGTAGGTGACTAAACAACCACCTTTGAGCTCACATGCTTTCTTTATGTTGTATTATAAAATCAACCTTTCTATCTCTTCATGTGTAATAAAATCACTTCTAGTACCTATCCCCATTTTTCAACCCCTCATTCATTGTCTTTGATGCAAAGATAAATATAAATAGTTACCCCACAACACAAGCATGTCACTTTTGGAATTTATACAATTTAAGTACATCTCTAGGATGCAAGATCTGATCAAAGTGGGTGAAAACAACACAACTGTATACACTACACAAAATTTGTTAGAATTAGTTTCTAAGAAGTTCCAAGTAGACATCTCAGTTAGTTTCAGAGTTCAAACTCTGACAACTAACATTACCAAAAATGTTGAACTTAAGCTTTGCACAAATTATGAACTAAGTACCAATATCAATATAGCATACAGAATCACAAAAACAAAAAAGAAAAAAAGAGGAAAGTTCATTCATCTTACTTACTACTTGAAAAAAAAATCTAAAATGAAAAAAACAGAAAATACCTTGGGAGAATACATGAAACCTGTAAAGAATGAATGAAATAAATGCAGAACTATTTCTATACAGTTTTAAATCTTCACTTTGAATCCTGACTCGAACAATTTTTTACTAGACTTTACTTACTTCTCGGCCGAACGTCGGATTATGTGGGCCCCTTTCCCTCGAGCATCGAAGGGTTAAGACCAAAAAAATTCACTCTTAAGATGTTTAGCTAGATATGAGTCCCTACCCTACAAGTGCCTCTTGATTATGGTTGCCTTCAACTATCCACCAAGGTCTGTTAGAATCAGCATGACTATTACTTTCTTCCTCAGTAGCAGCAGGAAGATTAAGATCAAGAAAGTCCCTAATCTGTGGAACTTGTTCCTCAAGTACAACTCTACTCTCAGAACCAGTAGCAACCATATGAGATCTTTTATGTCCACCTAAAGCTTGACCAGATTGAAAAACCTTAAAGCAAATTGGACACTCATGATGCCCTTTAATCTTCTTCTTGGAATCTCTAACTGTTTCTCCCATATTTTGAACATATTCAATGTTATCACTTATCTTCATGAGCTTGCTTTCAGTTGTTGGTTCATGAGAAAGATCAGTTTCAAATTCAATGCTGTTTTCACTGCTCTCAATCTTAGAAGCAAAACACCCTTTGTTCTTTTTATGACTAGCTCTATGACCTCCAAGAGCTTGATAAGAATGAAAGATTTTGTTACAAGTAGTACACTCAAACTTTCCTCTCTTACTAAAATTCTTGATAAATTCATCTTCATGATCATGAGGCTTGTTCACAGAACTCCTTATAGTAGTTGATTCTGTTCCATTGACTCTGCTTTTCCCATTTTCAACTTCTGAATATTCCAATGTAGACAGGTAATCAAGCTCAGATTTTGTGGATTTGAGAAACCCTTTGATGGAAACTCCAGTTTTGATCATCTTGAATCCTTTTTCAGTATCCAAAATCTCTAAACTTTTCCCTTTGAACTTCAAATTCTTGGAAACAGAATTGCCTAACTCACACTTCTTGTTCTCACTTTGCTTCTTCAACTTTGCAATATTAGCATCAAATTTAGTAACAAGATTAGTTCGAACCGAAGATCGAGCCTCAAAGTAAACAGAATTATTATCAGAGGATTCAGCAGCAAGGTAATGAAGACCACTCCAAGGACTAACATCTCTACTAAGCATAATCAAGCTCATAGCAACTTCTTCTTGCTCATGTTCAACCTCAGAAACAGAAGAAGAAGCTGTTGCAGCAGTAGCAGCAGATACCATGTTATACCTTGTTCTTGTACTTCTCTTTGATCTTTTCTTCCTATTTGGAGCAGTGATTTCATTGTCTGATTGAACATCTTTAGCATTATTAGTCCATGAATCTTGATCCTCCAAGCTGTTAGAAAC
>Ga0209282_1002303_pt1 | contig 10945 bp, 11 predicted proteins | sample Mtrugardesep15_FD_187529 | JGI IMG/M metagenome (GOLD analysis project Ga0209282, IMG submission 187529) | Root nodule microbial communities of legume samples collected from California, USA - M. trunc garden sep15 (SPAdes) (version 2) | ecosystem: Host-associated > Plants > Roots > Nodule...
CATAAATTACTAAAAAATACAAAACAATACTTCAAAAGTAACTAGACTATAAGCTCGCCTTACGATATAGACTTTAAAGTGCATCCATATGTAATAAGTGGAATATGTCTCGAGGAAAATAGTTTCATCGAGCATCTAATAAGGAAATGGTCACTTCATTTACTGAACTACAACAATCCTTTGGATTTGTGGTTGAATTTGTTTCAGATGAAACATTTTTGGAAATGAAACCAGGTTCTTTAGGTTCTCCTAATTCCTTCTCAGAACTCCCCAACATTAGAATCACAGAAGCCATGGTCGGCCTGTCTTCAGGATTCTGCTGTACACACAAGAGACTAATGTGCATACAACGCAACACTTCTGATACAACACACGTCTCATTAATGTTTGAGTCGGTCAACCCTAAAGCCCTGTCCTCTTTCCACGCTGCCCATGCCTAAATCATATAAGAAGTTGATATATTAATTGTAAGATTAGAAATTGACATAAATACATAACTTTGCATTTGCCTAGTGCTTACTTGGCCAACAAGGTTACGAGTACCATCTGTGTGATAATATGCTCTATTTCTTTTGCCACATATAATCTCCAATAATAAAATGCCGAAACTAAAAACGTCAGATTTCACCGAAAACAATCCATCAACAGCATATTCTGGTGCCATGTACCCACTGCATATGAATCCATTACAGGACATTAGAATATTCACATCCATGTAAGTTAATATATGGTATTGGACATTTGTTAGATACTCACTAAGTTCCAATTATTCTCTTTGTGTTTCCTTCAAATTGGTCTCCTCCAAAAGTTCTAGCTGTTCCAAAATCTGATATTTTTGGATTCAAATTATCGTCGAGTAAAACATTACTTGCTTTGAGATCTCTATGGATAATCCTTAATCGGGAATCCTGGTGAAGATACACGAGCCCCCTTGCAATTCCGCATATTATATGGAACCGCTTTGGCCAATCTAGCAATTTACTCTTGTCATTGTCTGATTCAATCAAAGCAAATTACCCATTACTTCAAAATTCAATATTCAAGTTCATTAAAAAAAATATTGTACCAATAATTAATGATATAAAGCACTAGAGCAACTAGATTTAAGCTTAATTCTTTTGTACTCCTTACCAAAAATGAAGGAGTCTAGGCTACCATTAACCATGTATTCATAAATCAACATCTGTTGCCCTTCAATGCAACAACCTAGCAGCTTTACTAGATTTCGGTGTTGTAGTTTTGCAATTAGCTTTACTTCATTTATGAACTCGGTCATTCCTTGTCCCGATATGCTTGAAAGTCTCTTAACTGCAATTTCTTGATCATTGGCTAGTTTTCCCTGTATAATCACATTCATTAGGAGGTATTTTGCATAATATCAATATATCTCTGGTTGTTTCTTCTCTAGTAATAATGTGGTAATACTGAATTACCTTATACACAGTTCCAAAACCACCTTCGCCGATTTTATTGTTTCTGGAGAAGCCATTAGTTGCAGCGGATATTGTTGGCAGATCGAACAATGGCAGATCAAGATCATCTACTTCCCTTTCAGGTCTGTCTACATAATGGAGAGAAACGTGACGAGAAAATCAAAATAGACTACAAAATAGATTAAAATGCATGTTTCGCGTGACAAATATATGTATAAATAATGTGTTAGTGATACTCTTCAATTTAATCTATGACAAGTTATCGAACTCTGATAAATTTTGTGTGCCGAGCTATAGATCATTTATTAATGTAAACTATGATCTCATGTTAATTACTAAGATACTAGTTGATCTAAAACTCACCTGGTTGCTTAACTACAGTCTTCCTCTGGTTTCTGCAGATGAAATAAATGCACACCAAAAGAACCCCACAAGTTAAAATAACGGCCAAAGCTACTTTGGCCGTTCTCCAGTTCCTTTTGTGCCTATGTCCAGATTCTTCATTGTTGACGGTGATTAAGAGGAGAAAAAAAACACTCAAGTCAAGTTAAATTTTAATAAAAGAAGAACATTAAATTTTCAAAGCTAAAATCGAACCTTAGCAACGTTAATTTATAATCAATAAGCCTTTACCTAACTCTGCACCAAACATCCGAATATAGAGATCTTGTCCACCTTCTTGAAACTGTCTTATGTCAATTAGATCACCGAACCACATGACACAACCACTCCCTTCTCCACTTATGTTTGAATTTGTATAAGCCATACAAGAACAATTGTTCAAACATTTTTCTCTGCATTCCTCAATATTCATAGTAACATTCAACAAAGTATGTGTAGTATCTGGAACTTTAAGGCCTTGAAATTTGACAAATCCATCTTTATTTGTGTGATTGTGATTGCAACTCAAATGTTTATCGCGCACACATCCTTGACTCCAATCAGATGCAATCCATGCTTGTGGTGACTTTGGACTAAAACCCTCAAAACATTGACAAACCTGTTGTTGGGTCATCATGCAATTTCCATAAGGTCCACAAAAACCATAACTGTCACATAAGTCTTTGGGCATTGTTATATATATCTTCCATTTATGTTCTTGTTCGTTCCATACATAGCGATGTTGTTTTGTTTGGTCTACAACTACTTTTGAGATAACAGAATTGATCTTGATGCTATATCTGAAGAAGATTTCGTCATCGTTGGAAACATACTCATAATTCAAAAAAGGGTTTGAAACTTGTTCTGGTAATGCACTAAAGTGTAAACCATTCCATGGTCCAAGCCTGAAAATTTTATCATTTCCTTTCATCATATAATACTCAGGATAATCATTGAGTACTAAACCCCAAGAAACATCACCTATCGATGGATCTTCTGGACTCTTCCAAGATGTTAACTTCCAATCAAGACCATTTCTTAGATTCCTTCCTAATTTCATCCCATCTAAAAGAGTATCTGATGGATAGTCAAAGCTTTGCCACAAATACTCATCTTGGTTTGTTTCACCTTCATTTTTTACCACAAGATTACCACTGTCTAACAGCACTGCCACAGGATTATTTACTTGCCTTTGATTGGTTGTTGTGTACCAAACAAAAGAGCTATTTTGAGTAAGAACAAGGTTGCCTGTGCTGTTGAGCTTTAATGCATAGTTTGAAGTACTATTGATGATGGGATTGTTTCTGTTTGCAACCCAAACAATATTTTGAACAGGAATATTTTTGTACCAAATACCAAGGTAAGTTTTGTTAGAGTTACCTGGAGTGAAGAAACCAAGTTCATATCTTCCATTCTGTGACACCAAGGTATTACTATTATTGCTGATTGACTTTGACAAACCAAGAGAATCAGCTGCTATGGAAAGTTTGAAAGAGTGAGCAAGTAAATAAGAAACAAAAATCATGAAAACAAGAATGTCCATAGTATATTTTATTGTGAATTTGGATTCAGACAAAGATATGAATTTGGAACTATATGTATTACAAATTCATATTCTAAGCACAGTATTTGATGCTTCTCTTATTATAGTATTGTTTTATGTTGTACAATATAGAACAATGCTTTTCATACACTAAGTCAAGCACGTGTAGACCCCACATGACTCTTCTTTCTAAAGTTGTGGAAAATTATTACCACTTTTCACCAATCATTGTTGACTCTTTCATAAACTATCTTGCTAAGATATGATTGTCATTAACTAATAAGAATCTACTCCATGATATAACTGCAATGCAACTTCTCATTTTTGACACGACATCTCTTCTGTGATGGTTGTTCACATAATATATCTTAAATGAGTAATCCTTCTAGTAATTTTGAATTATTATATTCATATACTTTGAATTCTAAATTTGTGATATAAGGAGCTGCTAACTAAGCATTGCAACGAGAGAGTTTAATATAAGATTTGGTGAGAATTACAATGAAGTAGCCTAGGCTACGGTCGGCCATACCATTTTTCCATGTCTCTGAATACAACTTTACAAGATTTCAGTGCTTTGAACATTTGCAATGCAAATTTCTGTGAAATTGTCTTTACAGCTTAATTCTAACCCATCCCTTAATCTTCCCTAGATAATCGTTAATCACATTCATAAAGTTAGATGTTATTTACAATATACTTCCTCCATTTCAAATTAATAGCCATTCTAGCAAATGTAAAAAATTTCATATTAAGTGTCTCTTTATCATTACAACTCGTCATTATTATAGAGTAAATAGTCATTTTGATGACGAGTAGTCACAATAGTCATTCATGATTGTACACTTTGTTAGTGAAAATTGTCTTTTACGTTAGAATGCTCTTTTAATATTGTCATATCAATCCTTCGATATACATACGTATTGTTATACCATTTTTTAGTTTAATTAATATGTTTTGTCATTGTACAATTATTTTATACGTGCATCCAATGATCTGTTGTCATGTCAATTAATGAGTATGAAAACACTTGAGTTGTCGCATTCATTAATTGACATGACAATACATCATTGAATTCATGTGTAAAATAATTGTACACTGACAGAGTATACTAATTAAATTATCAGTTTTACTAGTGATTATTTACTGTCGCATCAATCTCTCATAAAATTGGTTAATGTCAGCATTAATAGACTATTTTAATGTTAGAAACTATTTTGATTAATAATGTGAGCAATTAGAGATTATTTTAGAATTTCAAGAATTGTGGCTATTTGACCAAAGTGACATTTTGCCCTTAATTATATCATACCAATTTTGCTGAAAACTCCTAATAAAAATATTTAGAAGATAGAGCAGGGCAGTAAAATATGCTAAAAACCCAAGTCATATGGAGGAGAAATGAAGTCAACTGTTGCAAATCATCACAAAATTGGACAAATCATAGACTTGTATATTACGGTAGCTTCACTACACACTACAGTATAATAGACTTGGATATTATGTTAGATTCAATCTACACCACAAAATTAAGAAAATCATTGGATGTTTAGAGTTTAAACAGCTGGTGATTCTTTCTTCTAAGAATCTTCCTTTACTCACCCAAACCAATTTTCTTGATAGAGACTGAGAGAGACATGTTTGTATCAAATTATCAATCACTCATAATGACACAGACACCACATACAACATTGATATATCGAGACTAATAATAACTTTAGAAAATTAAAATGTAATTACATGTGTGTGTGTCAAGTCATTGTCAGACACTTGTACACTTGAACACGTTAGAGATCGAACATATCTTCTATCAGAAGTGTCATGCTACATAGTATCATCAGAAAACTAATTACTACAAGGAATTTTAATGAATGATGACTAGCCCTGGGGTTTCAACTTTCAAGGAAATATAAAAGTTGAACATATATACGTGTAATGTGAAAGTGAAACCTTTGACCACCAAGCGTGCATCTCGCTGTTCTGTTGAATGAGTCACTCTGCAAAAAAAAAAAAAAAAAAAAAAAACACGTAGCATACCATAAAGAAACAATGAATCAATTCAAGAAACTTGAGTAACACGGCATTGAAACTTATAGTTTGGTTTGGAAAGCGATCGCCAAGGATGCTATATCTTTACCGTACCTTCAGATTAGTCAAGCTCCAAAAGTTAACACAATTCCATTTTCCTTTTTCTTTTGTTGGTTAGAGTTGCAGAAACCAGAAACTTTATGGGGAAAGATGATTTCTATGAACCTAGATGATTTCTATGACACATAAGCAAAATACCCCCGGCGGCAGTTAATTGCCACTGGCTCCAACGCCATTAGCGAGTAGTTAACTGCCGCACAGGTATTTTGATATTTTCGCGGTACTTGGGAGCAAAAATAAAACTAAGATCATATTTCTCATCCCAAAACTAGTTCAAATGATGAAGGTGTCTAAATATATTTACACATCCAATCCAACAATCTAAGAACTTGAGCAATATGAATCTCTAATACCCACCCTCATGCCTAGCGTGAGTCCTGAGTCCAATTCTCATGTCATAATCTTAACCCGGCTTTGATACCGTGTTAAATGTGTTTAGATCTCATTCCACAAGTTAGCTAGAGGGACGAAGGTGCACAAACACTTCGATATCCAATAGCCTAAAAATCTGAACAATGTGGAACTTCAATACAACTTCAGTATAGGGTATCCAAATGGTTGACCGTCCCAAAACTAAACATTATAAACAATGGCAGGACATGAACATACTGCTGAACAAGATTCTCATTTACATTTCTATATTTATTATAAATTTTTAAATTAAGTGTAGCCAAATTTACTTTAAACATTCAAGTCCAGAAGTATTTGAACACTAGTCCTTTAACAGTGACTTTGTTTGCCATGGTATTATACCTCCTTTACTGCAATGTGCACCGATATCTTACTGATTTTCACCGAGCACTTAAAGAGGTCATTGTCATTTCATAGTTTGAACTTATATCCTTCCCACTTGAGCTTGAATTTGCTTCAATGGATTCCTTCCTGGTAATAAAACCTGGCTCCTTAGGCTCTTCTAATGCCATCATCTCACTCCCTAACATTAGAATTACATCAGCCATGGTAGGCCTATCCTCTGGATATTGTTGCACACATAAGAGTCCAATGTGGATGCAACGTGATACTTCAGATTCAATGCATGAATCCACTATGTCTGAGTCAACTATTTGCAAAGCTCTTCCCTGTTTCCAGAATGTCCATGCCTAAATCATAAAAGAAGAAAAGTGTTACTACAAAGAAGATAAAGTTAGCATGGTTTTGCTTTTAACATGGACAAATTAACATTTATTCCAGTACTTACATAAGCAACAAGGCTTAGAGTTTGCTTTGTAAGATAAAATTCTCTATTTTTCTTCCCGCATATAATCTCTAACAGTAGAATACCATAGCTGAAAACATCAGATTTCACGGAAAATTGTCCATCAATAGCATACTCTGGTGCCATGTACCCACTGCAATAAGCCATAGTGAGAAAATATAAAAATACACAAGTCATATATCATATATATTTGTAAAAATAAATTTAACTATTATTTTGGATAGTTAAACACTCACTATGTCCCGACAATTCTATTTGTGTTTCCTTCAATTTGATTTCCTCCAAAAGTTCTAGCCATTCCAAAATCTGATATTTTTGGATTCAAAGTATCATCTAGTAAAACATTACTTGTTTTGAGATCTCTATGGACAATCCGCAATCGAGAATCTTGATGAAGATACACAAGCCCTCTAGCAATTCCGCATATTATGTGGAAACGCTTTGGCCAATCTAGCAATTGACTTTTGGTACGATCTACATAATTCATAACAAATCTGTTACTAAACATTGAGTATTCAAAGTTTGCTACTAACTTTCACTATATCATAAAACACTATTGAGTTTTAATATAAATTTATTGAAATTACATACCAAAAATGAAGTAGTCTAGGCTACCATTAGCCATGTATTCATAAACTAACATTTTTTCTTCCCTCTGAATGCAGCAACCAATAAGCTTTACAAGATTTCGGTGCTGAACATTTGCAATATGTTTTACTTCATTTATGAACTCTCTCGTCCCTTGTCTTGAGCCTTGTGAAAGTCTTTTTACAGCAATTTCTAGCCCACTCGCTAATTTTCCCTGGATAATCATTAATCACATTCGTATGCCAATGGTTAATTTTCTTCATAGCAAATTTATCTAGCTATTCTTACTTAGTAATCATACTCCAATATTGGATTACCAAATATACAGGTCCAAAACCTCCTTCTCCAATTTTGTTCTTCTCAGAGAAATTGTCAGTCGCAGTAATAATTGTTGACAAGTTAAGCAATGGGATATCCAGATCATCCATGTGCCTTGCATAGTTGCTGTCTTTGACTTCCCGAGAAATTGAAAGAGAAAAAAAAATCAGAACTTTGTAGCCAATGACATTTTTCCAGTCAAATGTTAAAGAATAGGAGAATAGTTTTACCAACAATGCTCCTCCTGAATCTGCAGAAAAAATAAACAGCAAGTAAAAGCATTCCCAAAGCTGCACACACTGTAATTACTACTATTTTTCTCATGTTCCTCCTGTCGTCAACTTTATCTAAACATAAAAACCATAGTTAAATTCCATTTTCAAATACAAGCCTTAAATTGTCAAAGAATATTAGAAGGAAAAAATTATTGAAATTAATGAAGTATTCACCTAATTCTGAAACAGGCATCCTGATATATAGAGCTTGCCCACCACTTGGAATAAGTTTGATATCAATTAAATCACCGAACCACATAACACAACCACTTCGCGTTCCACTTATATTTGTATTTGTATAAGCCATGCAGGAACAATTATTCAAGCATTTTACTCTACATTGTTCTAGACCAATACTCTCATCCACCAAAGTATATGTAGTATCTGGAACAATGTAGCTTGCCAATGAGACAAATCCATCATTGGTGCAGTTCAATGGATGATTCCTGACACATCCTTGGGACCAATCTATTGAGTTCCATTTTTCAGGAAACTTAGGCTTGAACCCTTTTAAACATTCACATATTGGTGAATTAGAAATGCTGCAATATCCATTGACTCCACATCGACCATAACGGTCACAATCGTCTCCTGGTATTCTTGAATAAATATTCCATGATTTGTCGTCCTTTGACCATATGTAGCGTGGACGTTCGTTACTGGTTTGGTTAAGTACCACTTTTGATATTTGAGAACTATCTTTGATGTTCCATGTGTAATAAACCTCTTCTTTATTGCAGACAAAATTGTAACTGAAAATAGAATTAGGCTTCATCTCTGGCCTACCACTAAAACGCAAGCCGTTCCATGGTCCAAGTCTGTAGTACTTTTTGTCTCCCTTCATCATATAGATATCAGGATACGGATTCAATACAACACCCCAAGAAAAATCTCCTGGAGTGGGATCACCATCATTCTTCCATGCTATGAGACGCCTATTCAAATTTCTTTTTAGATCCCATCCCAACTTCATTCCTGTTGGAATTTAGAACGGGACACACAAATTAAAGGCTTAATTCCAACAGGTTTTGTACTCAAAAATGGTGATTTAACAGATTTTAAATTAAGTGACACACGACCTGATAATGTGGAGTGATCAACACTGATGAAATTATCAGAAAACTCATTAAAAACTTTAGTTTCACCATTTTGTAAGTACAAAAATAAGATGGAGGGACCAAAACTGGGTAATTTTAAAATAAGGGGACCAATTCCATGAGTGAGTGAGCGAAAATAGGGGAACCAAAACTGTAATTAAATTGTTTATCCAAACAGAAAATAGAACCAGACACAACACAATATCATACACTAGTTGGTAGTGGCTTAGAGTGAATTCTCCCACACACACACATGTGGATAACACGAGAGCCTAAAGTTCTAAAATAATATATGTTTCTTTTTACTTTTCTACATTACATTATTATAGATATTGCTAGGCTCTTCAGTTCATTTCATTACTCTAGATAAGTAACTACATGAATAAGTAGAATAGTCTAAAATTTGCATCAAACTTAACAATACCTGACAAAAATGTATTAGATGGATAGTCAAAGCTTTGCCACAAATAGGTTTCACTGACACTATCTTTTATGACAAGATTCCCAGTATCCAAGAGTTGTGCCACTGGTTTCTGAGCTTTTGTGGAAGAATTTGTGAACCAAATAATGTTGTTTTTGTTAGTAAGGACCAAACTGCCAGAACTGTTTAGTTTCAAAATGGCAGAAGAGTCATTGATTGGCTTACCACCATTTGCAACCCAAACAACATTTTGAGTCGGAATATTCTTGAATCGGATTCCGAGGTAACGTTTGTTTGGATTTGTAATACTAAAGAAACCAAGCTCAAAGAGTCCTTTTGGTGAAACAATGGTCTCTCCATCACTGATGGATCGAGTAATGGATGATGTGTCATCACTGGCTATGGAAATGGAGACAATAAGAGAGAGAGCAAATAGAATATAAGTAATGAAACTCATTACAAAATGAATAAAAGAGTTAGAACTTAAAACATTCACATTGAAGAAAAGGAAAACTGAAAACTATATATTTAAAAATTGTGCGTGAGAAATGGAGCCAACTGTTGTAAAAACATCACAAGAACGGACAAATACATTGTTGAACAAATGAAAGTTACGCATGTAACATAAGGCAGAGACTAATGTAATGTTCCCATTTGGTTGGAATAGTAAACTCAAAGACTCTCAAAAGAATTTGCAACAGAATCTTACCTTTGTTTATGGGTTCTGTAATCTGAGTTGCTGAAAAGTCAAAGAGTTTAATGTTATAATAGGTTCAAACTTTACGGTCACTATCCATTTGCATAAGACAAAGTTAAGAGCTTGTGATTCTTTGTTCTAGGAATTTTCACTCATCCTAATTAATTTTCTTGATAAAGACCAAAAGAGAACACATATGTCCATATCATAACAATTAATTAAGAATGACTAACTTAAAAAACATACACCACAACAAAACCATAGGTTCATACTACACCACAAAATTAAAAATATCATTGAAAGTTTTGAGTTTAAACAGCTTGTGATTCACTCACTCAAATTAATTTTCTTGATAGAGACTTTAGAGAAAGACATACCTACTTATCATATTATTAAGCACTGACACGGCACGACACTGAAACGTCCACACCGATGATTTTAGAAAATCACATAATTGAACGGAATCACATTTGTCAGTGTCGTGTCAGTTGTATCATAGAACAGACACACCTTCTATCAGAAATATCGGTACTGCTGAGTATCATATGAGTTAATTACTCCATGGATATAATCCTTAATGAATGACTAACTTATTTTGAAATTTCATTTAAAGGAAATATAAAAGTTGAACATAGTTGAATCAATTCAAGTAACACGGCATGGAAACTTATAGTTTGGTTTGGAAAGCGATCAACAAAGAAAGACTTGTAGCATTTCGGGAAAAAAAGACTTACCATTTCAGTCAGAAGATATTTTCCAATGGCGATTGGAAAATGGAAAAGTGGGAAGGAGAAGGAGAAAGTGAAAATGTCAAGTGAGTGTATATTC
>Ga0209282_1002304_pt1 | contig 10944 bp, 3 predicted proteins | sample Mtrugardesep15_FD_187529 | JGI IMG/M metagenome (GOLD analysis project Ga0209282, IMG submission 187529) | Root nodule microbial communities of legume samples collected from California, USA - M. trunc garden sep15 (SPAdes) (version 2) | ecosystem: Host-associated > Plants > Roots > Nodule...
CTTCATCCCAAAACTGAGAATCGAACGCTCTTCTCTGGTTTTCTCCCCTTTCTCATCTCCCGCGGTTTGTATTGACGAACTGTTCTTTTCCTCCTCCTCTGTGGCTTTCGGTTTTCTGTGGGCTTTCGGTTTATTGAGTGGTCTGCGAACCATATAAGAGTGGTTTTTATAAACCATATTGAGGTGTTATTCTCGAGTGATTTTTGGCAGCGCAGCCTTTAATCGTACAGAAAGAATCTGGGCTGTTTTATCCTGGAGACGCCACGGTTGATAGTCTACCTTGCACAACTTGGGTAGTGCCGTGAAACGTCTTAAAGAAAGCGACTTGGTCGTGACTCACCTCGGTAATAGTTTCAAAGCTCTCTCGTAATTTTAAAATCCAAAAACAACATTAACCATTCCAATTTCTACAAGATCATTTTTCCATTGATGCATTAATTATTTCTACTATTTCAACAGTAATTTAGCATCTACGATTATTATAAATAAGCTCAATTGCTCGTGCATCCTCATCATTGAAATACATAAAATTAATTTCCAAATAAACATGGAATTTACTTACACAAAATTAGCACTCGTGTCAATCATAATATTCATCTCAATTTTCCCTCAAACATATACTTCTCATGACCTTGAAAGTAGTTTCCTTCAATGTTTTTCAGCAGGTTTAGAAAATTCAACCTCAACAACAAAATTAATACTCACTCAAAACAGTTCATCTTATACACCTCTTTTACAATCTTCCATAAGAAACAACAGATTCTTAGAAAGTTCAGTTCCAAAACCTTACCTTATTGTTATTCCAAATGATCTATTCCAAATCCAAAAAACAATAATATGTTCAAAAAAACAAGGCCTAGAAATAAGAGTTAGGAGTGGTGGACATGACTATGAAGGTCTTTCTTATGTCTCTAATGTTCCATTTTTAATAATTGATCTCAGAAACCTTCGGTCAGTAACTGTTGACATCAAAGAAGAATATGCATGGGTTCAAACAGGTGCTACTCTTGGAGAACTCTACTATGCAATTGCAAATAAAAGTAATGTTCATGGTTTTCCAGCTGGTAGTTGTCCTACTGTTGGTGTCGGAGGTCACTTCAGCGGTGGTGGATTCGGTACCATATTTAGAAAATATGGTCTTGCAACTGATAATATAATTGATGCTGAAATAATAGATGTTAATGGAAAAATTCTAAATAGAGAAATGATGGGTGAAGATTTATTTTGGGCTATAAGGGGAGGTGGAGGGTCAAGCTTTGGAGTGATTACTGCATGGAAAGTCAAGCTTGTACAAGTTCCTTCAATAGTGACAATTTTCAATATTCCAAAGAGATTAGATCAAAATGCTACTACCCTTTTCATGAAATGGCAAACTATAGCAAACAAGCTTCCTAGTGAACTTTTTCTTCACTCAGTTATGGGAGTTGCTGCAAATTCATCTTCTGATGGTGGAAAAACTGTTGCTGTTTCTTTCACAGGGCTATATCTTGGGAAATCCGACGACTTGCTTCCTTTGATGCAAAACAACTTTGAAGAATTAGGTTTGCAACGTGATAATTGCACCGAGATGAGTTGGATTCAATCTGTTCTTTATCTTACAGGCCATTCCATCAATGGTTCATTAGAAGTGTTACTTCAAAGAAACACAACACTTACAAGTTTCAAAGCTAAATCAGACTTTGTAAAAGAACCAATTCCTATGTCAGGTTTGGAAGGGTTGTGGAACTTGATACTTGAAGAAGACAGACCAACTTTGATTATGACACCATATGGAGGGAGAATGAGTGAGATTTCAGAAACAGAAACGCCATTTCCACATAGAAATGGGGTCATTTATGGTATCCAATATTTGGTAGATTGGGAGAAAAATGAAGAAACACCAAAGCATATGGATTGGATAAGAAGGTTATATGCATACATGACACCTTATGTATCAAAGGGTCCAAGAGCTGCATATTTGAATTATAGGGACCTTGATCTAGGAGTGAATAGAGAAAATACAAGTTATGAAGAAGCAAAATCTTGGGGCATAAAATATTTCAAGTCTAATTTTGAAAGATTGGCTAGGGTAAAAGATGAAGTTGATCCTACCAATTTCTTTAGGGATGAGCAAAGCATTCCACCTTTCACCTTTAAAGCCTTGTTAAGAAAATAAAAAAAACAAATGCCTCTAGGGCTTGGTTAAGAAAATAAAATAAAATAAAATAAATAAAAAGTTTTATATTGAAAAGGTCACTTTTGAAAATTTTAAGGTATAAAATACACTACTTTTAATATTATTCTAGAATGAAACGCGTGCCTTGCGCAGTTGTAATTTATAAATTAATATGTTAGATTTGTTCTATGTAATTTATAATGTACTATCTGTAAAAGTTTATTTATGGATGCATATGTGAATTGTTTTATAGCTTTAAGGAATTTATGGATTCAAGTTGTATTTCTTTTGCATTTCAAATCTTGGTTAGTGCACACTTCAGAAAAAATAATCGATTATTTATAAAAATAAAATAAAATTAAGGGTTTTTAGATATTTATATGTATATGCTTGATATGTGTGATTCGGGAGGTTATTTATTTATTGTCCTCTAGAGCAAAAAAAATGTTTGGTTTTATTCTATGTTGTTTTTGAAAATTTATTTAACAACCAATGAAAATTGTTCAATGAGTAAATTTGCAAATGAAATAAAAATTAGGTTGTAGGCGCCACTTGTAAATTTACTTATAAGACTAATTTTTATTGAATGTTGAGTAAATTACCTATAATTTCTCAAAAACAAATAGGACACACCAAAATATGTTGGTCAAGCATATTTTAAATAGAGCAGCTTATAATAGCGGTATAAATATTTTAATCTAGGAACTACATTCAAGTTTCGTTCCCAAGCCTTGAGAATTCCATCCTATAATACTCATTTTCAACTAATTGATTAGGAACCAGCATCATTCCTTGATTAATATATGTGTGTGGCAATAGGGTAAGTAATGAAACAAGGAGAACCACGTACACCTTTATCTCTAAGACCAACCTTTACTCCTAATAGCAATTGTAATTAAAGCAGCAATGTGTTACTTTATCTCTAAGACTAACCTTTACTTCTAATAACAATTGCAATTAAAGAAATGTCACCTTGAAATTTGGTATCAAGCACATCTACGAAAACGGCAATTGGGTTCAACCACGAAAGCGGCAATTGGATTCAACCAAAGATGATGGAAAATTATGGTAGGAAATAGCACAAGCAAATCAAAACGTCCAGGGGAGAAGATTTCTTACCAAAAGACGGTAAAATCCCTCGCAAGGGTAGCCGTGGCACAAACCCTAGGAGCTTCTTAGGGTTTTTTTTTTCTACACTTTCTTGTAATCGCTTTTAGAAAAATTTCTTGACCAAGTTTATCAATTCAAAGGTCTTTATTTTTTATTTTATTTTATATGTTTATCGCTAATTAGTATTAGTATGATTAAAAAGAAGAAAAGTATTGATAGGTTAAAAAGTGAAAGCATGTGGGAGGAGGATAGACATGAAAACCTTAAGGCCACCGTCTTGCTCCAAAGCTAGGAGATTCTCATACTTAATTTTCTCGAAATGGGGGGTCCAAAGAACTGTCAAGTTTGGAAATTGCAGCACATAGAGCATAATTGCAATATAAAGGTTGCATATTTTGAACCATCCTAAGAGGACAACCAAGGAAATATAATCAATTACAGCCATGGAGAATATGGTCTTCGTGTATAAATCTTAGATATTTTTTATTTTCCACCCATCTTTGTTTTCTATCTGATTTGTTTAAGAGTTTTCATTTACTCATAATTACCTGAAAGACATGATGAGGTTGGTGAAGGTTTCAACCAAGGTATGCAAATGGAGTATCATTTTGGAGCCTTTGATAATATTATTGAGGATTATACTTTGAAGATTGTAACTGGTCTTTGAATGAACTCTTTTTTCTTCATTTATTTAGGTTGTGATTTTTCCTTCCAGAATGAAATAATCAACATATGAATGAACGGAGAGACGTAAGAAATAACAGTTTTCATAGTAAGAGTTTTCTTTTATTTGTTAGTTTATTTATGCATTCACAGTTGAGTTCAGTGTAATATTGGGGTGTTTGAAGCTGAAATTGACAGAAAATCAAAGAACCGTAGGAAAGTACAAATCGGACCACGATTTTAAGCCCAGAAAGTGCCATTCCATTCAACAATATTCGGGGCACGATTTCATTAAATCAGGCCACGATTTTGGAGGAGCATGCAGTTGAAATTTGAATCTTTGATGAAATTGGGGCACGGTTGGGAAGCTTCGGGACACGATTTTGCAAGGAAAAATGAAAATCTATAAAAGGCAGACGTGTTTCAGAGAGGGAGGTTTGGAATTTTAAGGAGAAAAAAGCGTTTTTGGAACTCAAGATATGGATATTTGATGGGAAACCATCAAAACTCATTGTTAGTCATCCAATTCATATAATAAATCCTTCTTTTGAATTAGTTGTTTATACTTCAGCTATGAGTAACTAAATTTCATGTGGTTAAGAAGGAGGTGCAAATTATCATATAGTGAGCATTAGAGAATTTGAACAGCTTAATCATTCGTTTAATTAATTTTCTAAAACCAAAAACTTGTATGTCAATTTATGTTAGAAAAACATCAATTGCTTTGATTTTCTAAAACCAAAAAGTTGTATGTCAATTTATGTTAGCACCAAAAACTTGTTTTCCAGAACACAAGATAGAAAATCTGTAGTTAAATCAAATTCTACAACAACATAAATTAAACATAGCAGTTTTAACAACGAAGACCTCTTTGTGTCATCTCATGGGGGGTTTATAAATGGTCAAAAAGGGTTATCTTATATGAATGAACTTGTATTTCAAATCCGTTCGGATCTAGAGTTTGAAATTTTTGATCTAGGATTGTTCAGATCAGTTTCCACCTTCTCTGGCTCCATCGTCTTGTGTTTTCATATTCTTTGGAGGGCACGCGGGATGAAAAATCTTCTCCCTCCTACTACATATTAAGTTTTGGAAAATGATAGGTTGACACCTTTTTTATGTACCACTTATGTACACCCCCTTGTGGAAGGGGTATTTTAGTAATTTCACATCACACCATCACCCCCTTTTTGGATGAGTTTTACTCTTTTTACCACATGTCACAATTGTGTGTGGGTATCAAAGTGTGTATGTCACCTAAGGTGGTCTATATATAAGGGCAAATTAGTTTTAGTTATCAAACATTTGTTCGACACAGTGGTATGTTAATGTAAATGCATTATGAAATTAATTTCAATTAATAATGCAATGAATTATTAATTTTGTTGTCAATTTTATATTATGTCATTTTAATAAATTGAATCAAAGCTGGGTCAATACAATTCAGGTTTTATGATCTGAAAAAAGATCAAATACACTTTGGATTATAAGATCCAAACAAAAATAAAATTGTGAAAACATAGAGCGCACGAGAAGCCTAAATACGGGAAAAAGAAACTCTTAAAATTTGGGAGGAACGGAGAATGAATTTAATCAATACCAGCCCAAACATGAACACCTATGAAATCTTGTCTTCACTCTTCAAATTTCAAAGCTTGTAGCCCTTGTTTATATAACCCTTAAACCACAAATTTGAGGATGAAGTTTTGTTTAAGGGTTGTGCTTGACTGGAATCCCATGCCGACTCTATATGCTGTGGCATATAAGGTCCAATTTTGCCACCATATAGCAAATATTCCTAAAGCTTTAACACTAATTCAAGATATCAATATGACCGTTTTTATAAATTTTATGTACTAGGGTCTATTTGGTTCAACTAAAAGTAGCAAATTGACAACAACTAAGCTAATTTTGTAGCTGTGATTGCTAAAGGACTGATACATCCAAAGCCGCAAATGGCATATGCAATCTCCCAACATTGTAATTTCCAATAGTTATTCTTTTGAAAATAATTAATGCCTCCCTAACACAGTATTCATATTGTCTCATGCACCAAATAGCCGCACCAGTTATCTATATAGTATTTGAGCACCAAAATAAACAATAAATAGTCCTTCTACATAGTTGATTATAGATTAGATCATTAGAGTGATTTAGTTGAAGTTGTTAATGAACTTCAACTAAGTGTAAATCATTCCGAAAAAATAAAGTTTGAATCCATATTAAAAAATCTATTCACATTACTTAACTTTCAGCCGAACTTTAAATTTTTATGTGTCCCAATTTCCTAGAAACCAAAAGAATCTGTTTAGATGGACTAAATTTTTAATCAACGATCAAGATCATTGTCTGCGGTTAGGAATCCACTTCCAAATAAACATGGCATTTACATACACAAAATTAGCACTCCTATCAATCATAAGTTTCATCTCAATTTTCCCTCAAACATATACTTCTGATGACATTGAAAGCAGCTTCCTTCAATGTTTTTCACCAGGTTTAAAAAATTCAAACTCAACTACAAAAGTAATACTCACTCAAAACAGTTCATCTTATGCACCCCTTTTACAATCATCAATAAGAAACCAGAGATTCTTAGAAAATTCAGTTCCAAAACCTAAACTCATTGTTTTTCCATATGACCTATTTCAAATTGAAACAACAATAATTTGTTCAAAAAAACAAGGCCTGGAAATAAGAATTAGGAGTGGTGGACATGACTATGAAGGTCTTTCTTATGTCTCTAATGTTCCATTCTTAATCATTGATCTCAGAAACCTTAGGTCAATAACCATTGACATCAGAGAAGAAAATGCATGGATTCAATCAGGTGCTTCTCTTGGAGAACTCTACTATGCAATTGCAAATAAAAGTAATGTTCATGGTTTTCCAGCTGGTAGTTGTCCTACTGTTGGTGTAGGAGGTCACTTCAGTGGAGGTGGATTTGGTACTATATTTAGAAAATATGGTCTTGCAGCTGATAATGTAATTGATGCTCAAATAGTAGATGTTAATGGAAAGATTCTAAATAGAGAATTGATGGGTGAGGATCTATTTTGGGCTATAAGAGGAGGTGGAGGATCAAGCTTTGGAGTGATTACTGCATGGAAAATCAAGCTTGTAAATGTTCCTTCAATAGTAACAGTTTTCAATATTCCGAAGAGATTAGATCAAAATGCTACTACCCTTTTCATGAAATGGCAAACTATAGCAAACCAGCTTCCTAGTGAACTTTTTCTTCACTCAGTTATGGGACTTGCTGCAAATTCATCTTCTGATAGTGGAAAAACTGTAATTATTTCTTTCACAGGACTATATCTTGGGAAATCTGACAACCTGCTTCCTTTGATGCAAAACAACTTTGAAGAATTAGGTTTGCAACATGATAATTGCACTGAGATGAGTTGGATTCAATCTGTTCTTTATTTTGCAGGCTATTCCATCCATGGTTCATTGGAAGTGTTACTTCAAAGAAACACAACAGTTTCAAGTTTCAAAGCTAAATCAGACTACGTAACAGAACCAATTCCTATCTCAGGTTTGGAAGGGTTGTGGAACATGTTGCTTGATGAGAACAAACCAACTTTGATTATGACACCATATGGAGGGAGAATGGGTGAGATTTCAGAAACAGAAACTCCATTTCCACATAGAAATGGGGTCATTTATGGTATCCAATATTTGATAAATTGGGATTCAAATGAAGAAACACCAAAGCATATGGATTGGATGAGAAGGTTATATGCATACATGACACCTTATGTTTCAAAGTGTCCAAGAGTAGCATATTTGAACTATAGGGACCTTGATATAGGAGTGAACAGTGGTAATACAAGTTATGAAGAAGCAAAATCTTGGGGCATGAAATATTTCAAGTCTAATTTTGAAAGATTAACACTTGTAAAAGAAGAAGTTGATCCTAACAATTTCTTTAGGCACGAGCAGAGCATTCCACCTTTGTCTTATTGATGTATGTTTTACTCCCTTTCCTATTTCTTATGCAACATAATTTGATTTGATTTTTTTACTTAAAGCATCCACTGCAACATTTACTATCCCAAAACTGAAAAGTTAAGCCACAAACCCCTTGCTAAATTAGCCAAACCAATAAAATTTATACAACAGAATCTTTTTTTCTGTGGAGAGGGTTCACCTCAGGTAATAATTGTATAATAATTTTCTGGAGTTGCCATTTTAATGAATTCACACACAAGTAATAAAACAGTGACAAAAATAAATCATAGAAGTGAAAGTAGTACAATTTATTTGCTCCAACCTTACCATAATGCTTTGGAAAGAGCGCAATTGCATATCTAATAAGGGCTAGCAAGGATAAGGTTTTTAAGCTACTTGTTTTTTTTACATGACCTATTAGTGTGATAGAACGTGAAATCATTCAAGACAAACTCAGACCTATAACTATGTTTGATTTTTTTGTGATCAGAATTGATTTTAGTGGATTGATTCTGGAAAATCGATTCTGGATAAAAGTGTGTTGAATGTAAAGTGATTTATGTTTGGATCTATGTATGTAAAACTAATTTAGGCTACAAATTTAAGGCTAAATCAATTACAGAAGCCAAAAGCTCCGAATTCTATAGCTTTAAGTAGAATCAATTCTACAAGCAAAATCAATTCTACAACCTCTAGAATCATTTTATACACTCCAAAATTGAAACCAAACATATTAGAGTCAAACACTATTAATAAAAACTTGTGTTCAAACTAATCTTGATTGTGAAGTGCTTATGTAAGATTTTATTTTTTTTTAAATACTATAATGAAAGTAAACTTGTCTTAGACAAAATAAAAATACTTCAAGTATTAGACCAACATACCACATTCATTATAGAAACCGGGAGTTTGCTGCCCCCATGTTGCTGCAGGAAAGATGCAGCAGAGGTTCCTTTGTGGATTGTTTATAATTGTCAGATGGATGGTGAGTTAAAATCTTTTTAAACTGTAATAATTAGAAGAAATGCGTCCTAGGAACCAAAGTGGATCATAATAATAATGTCAACAATGAATTACGAATCCAGATGCAGCGAGTATACAACTGGAATTGTGAGACATGAAACATAGACAGGCAAAGCTAAGGAAAAATTTGAATTTCCACAGCAACTAAAAACCATGATACAAAGTTTCAACAAAGGACACAACTTTAACTATGCAGTACAACAATAAACTAACCATATGTGAAAGAAACAACACATGTGGAAAGGTAGAAACGGAACTCCCTCCAAAGAATTATCAATAAATCTGACAAAGGAGGAAAACAGGGATACCTATGAAAAAATGGTTTCCCATATACCAAAATTAAACTACATGACAAATTCCAGCCATGAACACAGAAGATATGTAGACAAAAGAAAAGAGGAAATGAAATTTTCCATCACGAAGTTTTATGGATCACCGTTGTGATCATGTGATGGGTACCAGGGGAGTGAAAGAGAACAATTGCATATCCATTATCTAATAAGGGGTAAGGGCTAGAAATGATGAATTTTTTCAGCCTACTTGTCTTGTTAACAGCTTGCATGACCTCCTTTAACCTATTAGAACTAAATTTGGGGGTCAAACTGCAGATGCTTAAACTATCATATATTTCAAGAATCGGTTCATCAGCCAATCTTTTCCAGCTTCATCAATCCCAATATCAACTATTAATTCAAGTACTTCATCAACACACTGCAGAAACCAAACTAATATTTGTGGAATTCTATTATGGAATTAATTTAACAAATATGCACACAAAGAAATCAACAAAAAATGCCACGTCTAAATTATGCTATTCTAAGTAACAGTAAACTAAATTAGAGAACGTCTAATGTTTACAATATATGCGTGCACATCATAATATTACTCAACCTCCATACTAAGGAATTAGAGAATGACTTATTTTACTCGACATTATTTTCATATGTTCTAGATAAGAATGGACACAAACTGTGAGAGTTTTTTATTTTTATGTTTTGCTCTTTAAATAACAAACCTACAGCTAAAGAAAAGGTCCAGATGTTTCTCGGCAATAATCTGTAGTCTATGCAACCAGGTTAAGCAAGCATGCGTCCCAGAGTTTGTGAATTGACAAAACTAAGTCTATTTCTGCCACATTTGTGTCAATTCATTTCATTGTACAAATTTTCCTCATTATGTTCATGTATACCTCCTCATACATGGCGTCATTCAAACTAACAATGCAACTTGATAAATAATTAGAAAGAATTGCAAAATTTAATGTTTGGAGTAATTTAGTCACTAGTGAGAGATGTTTTATCCATTGAACTTATATTCTAAAAGACCAATAACATAAACGACTTGATTGGCTCAAATAAAGCAGCAATATAAAGATGGTCATATAAAATCTCAAGGGTGGAAGACTGAATAGATTCATATAATCATTCAAGGGATATTAAATATAATGTAGTTTATTCCGCAAGTCTAAAGCAAAATTTGACTTCATTACTCAAATCATACCGCAAAAATGCATTTAGATTCATATATCTGTCACCCAATATATCAAGAGTTGAAGAAGGCCCTAAATCGACTCATACAATAAATATCTTCAACCATCTGTGTCTGTACAACAACAGTAAAGTGACCAGCTGTGGCTTATACGTAACAGTAAAAATATAAACTAGCTGATAGGAATCCCTAGTAATTCTGAAATATCTGTGTATTAGTGGTGTTAGAACTTTGAAGAAAAATCACAAAATAAGACAAGCTCCAGACTAGAGGATCTGTCCCAGCCTATGAAGCACAGATACGGACACAAACATCGGACACGACATGAACACTGACATGCCAACACCACTAATAATTTGAGAAATCACATAATTCAATGTAATTATATGTGTCGGTATCGACACCGGGACACGCCTAATCCGATTCCGAGGAGTGTCCGTGCTTCATAGGGCGCAGCCCAGCAATAACAGCTCAAAAGAAAATACCAAGTGAATGACCCCCACGTAACCAACCCCTCCCTCTTTTACACAGATTCCCCTTTCCCTCTCTTC
>Ga0209282_1002306_pt1 | contig 10938 bp, 4 predicted proteins | sample Mtrugardesep15_FD_187529 | JGI IMG/M metagenome (GOLD analysis project Ga0209282, IMG submission 187529) | Root nodule microbial communities of legume samples collected from California, USA - M. trunc garden sep15 (SPAdes) (version 2) | ecosystem: Host-associated > Plants > Roots > Nodule...
TTAAAATAAATTAGTTTGTTGTATTGCTTAGTTTGTTGTATTGCATTTTAAGTTAAGAAAATCAAAATAAATTATTTAAATAAATTTTGTTTTTACAAAAAACAAAAAATAACATTTGTTAAGTGTTTTTTAATTTAATTATAATCGATAATTATAATTTTATGTAATAAAAAACAAAAATATAAAATTAAATAAGAATAAGAAATAAAATGTGGTGGGGTAGGCTGTTGAAAGAAAAAAACCATTAGAGAGGATAAAAGTTGAATGAGTGTTGAATAAGAGAGAAAAATGATGTGGAGTGTTGGGAATTGAAAAAGTGGGTGTTGAAAGGAAAAACCATTGATGATGGTCTTATCCACAAAGCATTTCTCTCTCCAAGTTCAACAATGTTGAACTCATTCAACTCCTCTCTCCTCCACATCATTTTTCTCTCATTTTCAACACCCTCTTCCAATGGTTCAACATGTTGAACTTGACTTTCAACTATCCCATTGCACTTGGTCTAACATTTAAGGAAAATGGAAAATGACGATATTACCCTTAACGTCATCTAACATCATACTTTCATGTTCTTTTCTCAACATTTTCCCTTACCGCACTCTCAATTATGAAAACAATAACATTGTTCATAAGAGTGTGGCGTCTGCATTTAGCAACAACAAATTCATCTTTTAGCAACAACAAAGGATTATATTTGCAGATTTAGAAATTCTCAAGGGGAGTGTTAGCTAGAGTGGGAAGACTTAATGAATTTCCCAGTTCCCAATTCGTGTTCTTCCTCTTGGTGTTCAATAATCTTAATCCTCAATTTGATTTCCTAAAATTTGAGAAGATTAAATAAGGGTATTCTTGTCAACAAAATATGTTACAAATATATGATTAAAATAACTTAAAGAATTAATATGTTATAAACTTCAAACTTAAAGGACTCATATGTGACCAAAATAACTTAATAACATATTTATTATAAACCTCAAACTTAAAGGACCTGTAATGTAATTTAGCCTATTTTAATTTATAACCCGATAACGTTTTCTTCAGTTTCATTTTACAACCTTTTTGAAGGAATAAGGGAGCTAGAGTTATGATAAATCTTAGCAAGCAAGCTTATAAAAGAGTGGATTTTATTTGTTCATGTAATTTTTTCATTAAAGATAAACCTATTCGAAAAGTGTTGGATACTAAACGTGGATATCTCCCTCATTTGTGATTTATACTTTGGTTTCCAATATTGCAAGAGGATAGAACCAAAACCATTGGTTGTCACCACGAAGTTTTTTATTAAAGATATGGTGACATAAACAAAGAATGATATCATTATGCTATTTTGGTTTATAACTTGATAACTTTTTCTTCCGTTTCATTTGACAACCTTTTTGAAGGGAAAAGGAAGTTAGTTATGATAAATCTTAGCAAGCAAATATAAAAGGGCAGGTATCATACTTGCACATGATGGTACCATCCACAATAGACACATCCATCATTTCTCTTTTCCACACGCTCTTCTCTTTATATATCGTTGACATATCAAAGTAATTAATACACCATATTTTTCCACGGGTACAATATATTAAGTTTTCAATATAACTTTACATTGGTGTTAAGTTTTAGATTATTTATTTATTATTGATTATTGTAAAGTAGTATAAAATTAATATATTCTCTTGCTTTTGCATATGAGGTTAAGTGACTTGGAAGAGATGTCCCTTAAAATGCGCTATTATGAATTTTTGCAGGTTCAAGAGACAGAGTGCATATGGAAATATGATAATGGGGTTTGGCTGTTCAAACAAAGAACTGTATCTCAATTTTATTATATTTTTGTAAAAAGAAGGGGTTAATCTAGAAATAGAATAGAGGAGGTATTGCCAACATGGAATTGAAAACAATATAAATTTTTATGTTGGACTAATATTTCAAAATGTTTAAAACTCAACAATTACATATATCATTTTTTAGTAGGTGTTGATAATTCTCTTCATTTTTACGATCGAAATATTGATTTAATTGATACAGATTTGATTAAAACAACACAAAATAAATATATGACTTGTATTAAGCCGACATCAATTAAGTCGTTGTCTTAGTATTGTTGATCGTCGTTAAAATTTCTGATAATTCTAAAGTTCACGATGGATCACTTGGTTCACCTTAAAACACATCTTAAAACAAAATAAAGAGGAAAGTTAGAAATCTTGATAAACTATGTAATATTTTACCAGCGCCGCCATAACAACAAATCTAATTCGGGCCTATCATGTAACATTTTAGGTTTAGTTTTTTTCTTTTTTTTGGTCTTACATTTTAGGTTTAGTTTTATATAGGACAAATATCATTTGTAGTTTTTAAGTTAGATGTTTATGTTTGTCAGAAGTTAGATTTTTATAATAAATTTTAGGCTTATTTGATTCAATGGTCTCTCAAATAATTTCAGGTTTTCATTTTGACCCCACAATTAATAAAACGTATCTTTTGGTCCCTCACTTTTTTTTTTCAAATTACCAAATAAAACCCGACGGTTAAGTTTAACCTCAAATGATGTCTATGGTGGACTAACCTTAAAAGTGGTCCACCATAGACCATATTAATTTTTTTTAGTTTAAACCATTTGATATTTTTTTTAAAAGAGGATCGTTGGATTACACAAGTGTATTCTATCTTACGGTGAGCCAACAACAATTAATTAATTTTGCCTTTCTTCATCTTCTTCCTCACTCTTGTTCTTTATCTTCAACATCTTATTCATCAACACCATCATCATCTTCATCATTTTTCCAGAAAATTCAGAAACATCAACAACAACCCATAGTAAATTTGATTTCAATTAAAAATCTAAATGAAAAACTGAATTGAAGTTTTACAAACGGATTTAATGAAGTAAAAACAAATTCATGAATTGAATTTTACAACCATATTTAACAGCACAATATTCTTAGCAACACCTCCACAACATTATTCACAGGGAAAATCAAATCAAATCTGTCATGAATAGGTTCGATTATGTAACATCACCCAAGAGAAATTATGTAACCTCTCCAACCTGTACCAGAAACGTAAAAACAAAAGGAAGAAAAAGCATAAGATCCGAAAACGTGAAACCCATAACAGAGGAAAAAAAAACGCATAAGATCCGGAAGAAGCAGCTTCGAAGAAGAGGAAAACGGGATAAAACGAGGAAGAAAACGCGATCCAAAACCAAACCCTCCACCGGGGTTTAGGGTTTTGAGATGGAAATTGATTTTCGATTTGAGAGTGGGAGAAGGAGAAGAGAGGAAAAGTTTTGATAGAGAGAGACTGGAGGAGAGATGCTACAGTAACTGGGTTTGTATTTGCTTTCCTCTTGTTCTTGTTGAATCTGTTAACGTGTGCTCCTTGATTTCAAGCTATGGAAGAGTTCATTATATATATATATATTTGATTGTTTAAATTTTAAATTATAAATTGGTGTGAATAACAACATATATGATAGAAAAAAATGGGTTTTTTTTTTAATAAAATTGATGAAGATTTATGAAGATTCTATGAAGGTGGAGAAAGAGATAAAGGAAGAAGATGAAAAAAGGATCCAACGGTCTTCTTTCTTAAAAAAAGATGAAAGGGTTAAAATTATAAAAATCAATAAGGTCTACGGTGGACCACTCTTAAGGTTGGTCCATCATAGACATTTGGGGTTAAACTTAACGATCATGATTTATTTGGCAAACTGAGGAAAAAGTGAGGGACTAAAATGTACGTTTTATTAATTGTGGGACCAAAATGAAAACTTGAAATTATTTGAGGGACCATTGAATCAAATAAGTCTAAATTTTATAAATTGGTCTTTTAAGTTATAAAATATCTGCATCGTTATTCTGTTTTAATTAAATTCAGTTAAAAAATGTTTACGTAGACATTTGATGTTAAGTTGGTAGGTCTATATTCATCGTTCTCAAAACTAGGGTTCATAGGTGTATTATTCAGTCTTGATGTAAAACAAAATTGATCGATTATTTGATTTATAACGTTGTTGATAGAATATTTATCTTTAAAATTAGGCTTGAATTCAAAAAATAGAAGAAAATGTGCTTAAGTAATCATGTTTGATGTAATAAGCACTTTTAGACCTACCACCTCAATATAATCAGTCTATAAACACTTTTTAACGAAGTTGACTGAAAGAATAGTTAACAATGTAAATATTTTGTGACTTAAAAGACCAATTTGTAACAACAACAAAAAAGCTTAAAAGACCAACTTGTTGTAAACACCTAACTTAAAGGACCGCATGAAGTATTTGCCCTTTTAAATATAATGATTTGAGTTAAGGATTAAAGGAATTGAATCTCCTCTGTTCAAGCCCAAGCAATTGATGAAAACAATGTTGAACCAAAATGAGTTTTGTACAATGCTCCTGAAGTTTTGATGATAACAAAGTATGAAAAGAACAATTTGATATGATAATGTGTGTTCAATAATGCAGGACCACATAATTAAATTATAATTCTTCAATTAAGAGTGCATTTGAAGTAAGTGAGAAGTTGAAGACTTGAAGAAATGTCAACCAGAAAGTCAACATTCTAACGAGAATTTTCATCAGACTCTAAAGGATGAAGACTCTGAAGGACCTTAGCATCTAAAGACCACGTTAGCAGCTGAAGACTCTGACCAGTTTGTCATCTTCTAGAGAAAGATCACTATCAGACTATATGTAGTACAATTTGTCTTCTTTTGACCACGTGCAGAAACAAACAAAGAAATTTAAGAACAACGAGAATGTAACATACCATTATATTATAATCAAAGGAATCTCTAATGACTACTCAATAACATTAACCATTTGAGGCTACACCTCAATGTCTCTGATCAAGCTTTTCAAGAACTCATTTTATGCGTTGACACTCTTCAGCAATGACTCTCACAAATTCTTCTATATAAGGACCTCAACAATTGAAGAAGCATAAGACAATACTCTTAATTTTACAAGTGCCCTTACTCTATCAAAATCAAATAGCACATAAAACACTTAGATAAATTCTTATAAAATTTTATATCTTAGAATTTCTTAAGTCTAAGAGTTCATCTGAACTTTAATGTATTACATGTTTGCTTGTGTATCAACTGTAAAAATCAATAATCTTTTATTTGATTAAGTTAGATTGTAGAAGTCTCTTTCTTGTGTGATTGTGCAACATAAGTCTCTTTCTAGCGTGATTGAGCAAATGAAGTATCTTGCTTGTGTGCTTGAGCAATTTGTAATCTGTGAGATTATAGTGAAAAATCCCTTAGAAGTGGAAGGGGATTGGACTACTCTCGATTTATGGGAGGAACCAGTATAATTGTTTTGTGTCGTCTACTCTATTTTAATTTCGCTGCACTCAACTTTGTTTCAGACTATGGATAACTTGCGCTCTAAGCTTATGGTTCTATGGAAATCTCTTGGTAAATTGGGAATCACTTCTATTGGGAAGGGATTCTATGAATTCACCTTCTCTTCCTTTGAGGATCTCAGAAGGGTTAGACCTATTGGATCTTGGTATTTGAATTCAGGTATTTTAAAGCTTTTTGCCTGGTCTAAGGAATTCAACCCTAGCATGCAAAATTAGTCTACTGTTCAGGTATGGATTAGAATATTGGGTCTTTACAAGGAATATTGGAGGAAGAGGATTTTGTTTGCTATTGCTAGTGGGGTTGGACCCCTATATGTACTGTTTCTATAACTAGTAAGCCAAGGTTAGATAGAGCATTTGGCAATTCTGCTAGAGTTTTAGTAGACATGAATTTATCTCATGATCTAGTGCACATAATTCTAGTAGAAAGAAAGGGCTATGCATTTTATGTTGACATTGAATATGAAAATCTCCCTGATTTTTGTACACATTGCCAATGCACTAGACATCATGTGGAAATCTGCTAGAGATTGTTGAACAAAGATAAGCAAGTAGCACAGAAAGATCAAAATAAGGAAGCTGATGGTGATGTTAACAACAAAACTCAGAAAGAACAAAGAAAGACTGGCATAGAATGGAGAGTTGTTACCAAAAAACCTGAGATTGTTAATTTGGAAGCCTTTACTTCTAAGAAAAGCAAGGAAGATGTGGAGCTGAAGAATGAGATTAATGATGTAATAGAGAGACACAATGCAACTTTTGCACATAAAGAAACATATGACTTAACAAACAAGTTACAAAGGCAGGAAGCTGCACAACAGTTAAGCAGTGAAATTGAGTTTGTTGAAAACACTTTGAATCATGATGAAACTGAGAGCCCTTTGAAAAGCATTGATAGTGTTCCTTCTAAAGTTGAGATTGCTCAGAAAGACGTTTATTTTCTTAGAGATTCTTGGGCCAATTTAGAGGCTACTAAGGTTCCTCAAGCTAGATTACTTGTAGACTAAGCTAACAACTCATCTTCTGATTTTACTTAGTCACCTACTAATAATTTGAATCAACTGGATGATGATGTTTACCAGTAGGTCATTTAAAAGGGTACCAAGAAGGCTAACAAAGATTCACTACTGGAAATAACAAACCTACACTACCAGATCAAAGTTTGGCTCCAAGTCAGCTTTCAAATGAAGAGTGTGTTTTGGAATTTGAGGGGACTTGCTAACTCCCCAACTATGTTAACTCTTAAAAAGTTGTTGATGATTCACAAACCTGATATCTGCTTTATCTCAGAACCCTGGATGGATATTGCTATTTTTTCAATGAGATGGATAGACAGACTTGGTATGAAATTATTTTGTGTAAATAGTAGAGGAAATTTACTTCCAAACCTTTGGTGTTTTTGTTCCAAAAACATCAACCATGTGTTAATTAACTTAGATGATCATCAAATTACTTTGCAAGTTGATTTGAACGGCAAGATATTTGGTTTGACTGGTGTTTATGCCTCAAACTGTTTTGTGAAAAAAAGGCAACTGTGGGAGAACTTGGAAAATATTCAGAATTCTATTAATCTTCCATGGTGTTGTATGGGTGATTTCAACACTATCCTTGGTGCACATGAACAAAGAAGCAATTATAGACCTTCAAATGTTGCTGTGCAAGATTTTAAAAGCTGGACAAACATAAATAACTTGATTCATATCTACACTAGAAGAGCTGCTTATACTTGGTCCAATGGCAGAAGAGGAAGGCACCACATTCAAAGAAGATTAAATAGAGTTATTGGTAATCAAGATTGGTTCATTGCTTGCAATATGGTAACCTGCAACACTTTAACTAAGCTTAGATCTGACCAGTTCCATTTCAAATTTCAAGTTTAAGCTCATTACAAAAATCTTGGCAGATAGGCTTTCCAGTTTCATGCCAGCTATCATATCAACTCAGCAAAGATGCTTTATTAAGGCAAGAGTATTAAGGATTGTATTTGTTTGACCTCTGAAGCTAACAATATGCTTAACAAGAATATTTATGGTGGTAACTTAGCTATGAAGGTTGACATAGCAAGGACTTTTGATACTATTGATTGGAGTTTTCTTCTCAAGGTTTTGCAATTGGATTAATGCCATTTTGTTATCAACTCATCTATCAGTTTAAATTAATGGTAAGCTCCTTGGTTACTTCAATTGCAGTAAAAGGGGTTATATATGGAGATCCCTTATCTCTTCTCCTTTTTCGCCTTGTAGAGGAAGTTATTTGTAGAAGTTTAACAAAGTTGGTCAGAGAAGGTGAGTTGAAGTTGATGCATGGCACTAGAGAGTTACACATCCCATCTTATATCCTTTATGTTGATGACATGATGATTTTTTGCAAAGGCATCACTTCAAACATCAATGTTCCGAAAAATTATTTTTGGAGTATGCTGAGGCTTATGGCCAATTTGTCAATCCTCATAAATCATCAATCTATGAAGGCTCCATCATTAATCATAGATTGAATCAGATTGAAAATAATCTTGGTTTTACTATTGGTACACTTCCATTTCAATATCTAGGTGTCCTAATTTTCAAAGGCAAGCCAAAATACATATATTTTCAACCCATTGGTGACAATGTCAAATGTAAGCTAGCAGCTTGGAAAGCATCCCTTCTCTCAATGGCTGGTAGAGTTCAATTAGTAAGAAGTGTTGTTCAAAGCATGTTTCTTTATTGTCTTACTATATATTATTGGCCATTCAAATTGCTAAAAGATTTGGAGAAATGGATGAGAAATTTTATCTAGAGTGGTGATATAAATCAAAGAAAACTTGTCAATGTTTCTTGGCACCAAGTGTGTAAACCTCTCAATGAAGGTGGTATTGGCATAAGGAATCTCTACCTCATCAATGAAGCAGGTAATTTGAAGAATTGTTGGGACATAATGCAATATGATCTTCAATGGGCTCAGCTAGTTAGAAGCAGAGTGATTAGAGATAATAAGTCTATCAATCATCATGTTTTTTCATCTATCTAGAGCAGTGCAAAACATAAATATTCAACTTTACAGGAGCAGGTTACCTGGAAAATTGGCAATGATGAATCAATTAGATTTTGGATTGATCCTTGGTGTGGAGAACCTCTAACCTCAGTTTTCAATATTCCAACCTATCTTCACACTCATTTACAAACTAAACTCTTAGTATACATTCATGAGAACAGATTGAGTGTTCCCCAAGTTATTCTAAATACATATTATTCTCTAAATCATATCTGCAACTTACCACTATCCCTAATACATATAAGGATGACAAACTTATATGGAAAGCATCTCATGATGGGAATTTATCTTTTAAGAATGCCTACCTTTTTTATGTCTCTACATCTCAGAATGTCAAATGGGCCAAAGTTATTTGGCACATTGCTACTACCAACTGATGACAATCTTGCTAAAAGAGGATGTCACCTTCCTTCTATTTGCACTCTTTGTGGTTTGCACCAAGAAACTTCAATCCATCTGTTCATTAATTGCTCCTTGATATTTTAATGTTATCTGGTTTTGTAGAAATCAGAAGAGATTTAATGGCAAGGTTATCCCCCTTAGGACTGCTATAAACTTCATCATTTCTGGTGTCTCTCTAACTGGTAAGGTCACTAAACTAGCTGCTAAATCTTGTATTCAAGAGTTTGTCATTCTAAAGCATTTTCATGTGAAAATCAATCCTCTAAAGCCTCACACCATAAAGGAAGTGCTTTGGTCACCTCCAATTTTCAATTGGGTTAAGTGTAACTCTGATGGTGATGCAAGTAGTTTGAATGGAAATGCTGCATGTAGAGGGATCTTCAGAGATGTAAATTCTGATTTCCTAGGTGCTTTTGTTGTTAATCTTGGGATAGGTTCAACCTTGAATGCAGAGTTAATAAGGGCAATGGTTGCAATTGAGATAGCTTATATCAACAATTGGCATAATCTTTGGCTAGAAACTGACTCAATGTTAGTTTTCTTAGCCTTTAAGTCATCTAAGATTGTTCCATGGAGTCTTAGGAATAGATGGGATAATTGTATGCATTGGTTATCTATGTTTAGGTTCAATGTCACTCATTTATACATTGAGGGTAATCAATGTGCGGATAAGCTTGCTAATATTGGCATGACTTTGTCTTCTCATTTTTGGTTTACTAGTGTTCCTGCTCAGCTTCAGGCAGATTATGTTAGGAATAAGCTTGGCCTTGCTAACTTTAGATTTTGTTAGATCCTTTGAGGGTTTGGTTTTATGTCCCCCCCTTATCTTATTTTCCTTCGTAATCTTTTGTTTTTTTGGCATATATTATGGGGATGTAGTTTTTCTGGTTGCATCTTTCTTTGGTTAAAAAAAATGTAAGGTTAATATGTTTTTACCCCCTTGTAAAAAAATTATGGAATTTAATTTTTAAAATAAAAAAACAATAAAACTTAGAAAAAAAATCTAAAATTAAAAAAAAGTTTTTTAAATTTTTTTTCTACCAAAAATAAAAATTATGGAATTTAATTTTTAAAATAAAAAAAAAACAATTTTTTTAAATTAAAAAAAAGTTAATATTTTTTTCTACCAAAAATAAAAATTCTAGAATTAAATTTTTAAAATATAAAAAAAAGAAAATTTAGATTTTTCAAAATGTTAATTTCAGATTTTTTTTAAAATAAATCTGAATTTGTTTACGATTTTTAAAAAGTTAATCTTAATTTTTTTTCTATTTTTAAAACTATTTTTCATTTTTTTTATTTTTAAATTAATATAAATGAAAATAAAAAATAAAAACAAAATTAATTATACAGTCAGCGCACCATATCATCCAAAAAGGCTGACTCAGCGTGCCACGTCATCAGGTTTGCACAGTCAGATGGCCTTAGGGTCTAAAACGAAAGAATCTTCAAATTACCGAGTCTATTTCGAAAGAATCTTTAAATTACAGGGTTGAAATCTAAACTTTTTTTACAGGGGGTTAAACCGGAACTCGCCCAAATTACAGGGGGTAAACACATATTAACCCAAAAAAGTATTGCTGACTGTTACCATATATATTAATTTTTTAAGAGGACCATATATATATATATATATATATAATACAAAGAAAACAATTGTTGACTGCTATATAAATTATATAACTACCCCCTCTAAAAAAATATAAATTATATAATTATATTATATTATTGAAATTTATTACTTTGAAATTATGTTCTGGTCAAAATAATAATTAATACTCTCAAGGGTGCCCTGGATGCATGTTTATAAATAATACCATCTCACAAAACATATTAGTGTAAAAAAATTATATCATAAGAGTTGTACTCCGAATTTAATGGGTGGTGATGTTAAGATCAAAAGATCCACGTCGCTTCCGTGTTGACTCAATCAATGTCTAAAACCACCACCAATAAGCTATCATCGATTTTGTCGGATGAACTAATCAAGAAGATCCTTTAAAGAGTTCCTTTTTGAAATCTCTCATTCGATTTTGTACAAACTCATGGCATGAAACAAGACTCTTGACAGAAGGGGAGGGAGAGAGAGAGAGAGAGAGAGAGAGAGAGAGAGAGAGAGAGAGAGAGAGAGAGAGAG
>Ga0209282_1002308_pt1 | contig 10937 bp, 6 predicted proteins | sample Mtrugardesep15_FD_187529 | JGI IMG/M metagenome (GOLD analysis project Ga0209282, IMG submission 187529) | Root nodule microbial communities of legume samples collected from California, USA - M. trunc garden sep15 (SPAdes) (version 2) | ecosystem: Host-associated > Plants > Roots > Nodule...
TATATATATATATATATATATATATATATATATATGTGTGTGTGTGTGTGTGTGTGTGTGTGTGTGTGTGTGTACTATGCGTATCTTATATAAGTAGTGAAGTATATAGAGAAATGTACTCCATCGTGCAATAGGGAGAATACAATTAAGTTCATGCTTTCTATTATACTCTCAATTATTCTAGGCATTGTTTGTGAAGTTCCATCGTGTTTGGCCTCGAGTGCACAGGTTCACTCTTATATCTTTTCCTAACTCTCTTAATTCTAGTTCACTCTTAATATTTCCAACAGAGACGACCATTAGTTCGGTCTAGATGGTCCTTCAAGTTAGATAGTGTAACATCAACACTGACCCTAAACAAATTAGATTTTCACTGTTATAATACATTTTATTAGCTAGCTTGGTGTTCATATATGTGGTATAAGTGTTCATAGTTATGTGGTGCAGTTCGTAAATGAACCAAACACGTCAATTTATAAAAGGTTTTATACGTCGTAGATCACACAAATCTCTTAGCGTAATGCAAAACACAGAAAAATCTTGAATTTTGCTGGATCAGATTATATCATTTGAAATGTGCACCCCCTCCACCCCAATGTACTAATATTTACACAGTTTAGGCATGTTTCGGATTATATAATGTGCACCAATCAACTACTTGTTTTAGATTATATAATATAAAACATGCTAAAATTGTGGATGATGGCTTGGTAGGTAAGTGTGTCCGACTTCATGCATATTATGCATGTTTCTTATCTAATCTCATATGCACAAACATGTTTCATGTATCTTTGATTGAGGTTGTCATCGAAGCTTATATTGTGACTATAAATAGCCTTTAATTATTCACAAGTTTTCACTCCACCTCACATTATCTCCTTCATTTTTATTTTCCTTTTGGGGATCATTATGATGTCATATGGTTTCATTGTTATGGGGTTAGTACAATAGTCAATAGAGACATGTGTATCAGTAGTTATGGGGTTAGTATGATTAGTCAAAGTAAGTTGTCGCATATCAACTTTTATTTCAAATTGGTCTGGATCTAGAATTGCTCCCACCTTCTCCTACTCCATCATCTTGTATTCTATTATTCTCGAGCAGTTTGGAGATGGGATTATTCCCATCTTCTTCCATTTTCTTGTATTAGATATTTAGCTATAGATTTCAACCATGTGTTGTACTAAAAAGTGTGCTTTCAATGTAAATGTATTATGAAATTGTGTTCAATTAATAAATTGTGTTCAATTAATCAATTTTATTGTCAATTATAAATTATGTCCTTTAATAAATCATGTTGGACTAAAAAAACGAATTTGTACCAAAACTGGATCAAACACAGTTATGATTATATAATCTGAAAAACATTAAATACGTTTCAGATTATAAAATTCAATGAGAGTAAAATGGGGACTTTTGAGGGCACATGGGAGATAAGTAGTGTGGGAAAATAAATTCTTACAAAAAAATCTAGGTTCCATCTTTGAGAGCCCATTACTTGTACTAGCCACTTGAAGATTGCTCTTCCCACTTAAAAAATTGCTCTCCCACACCTCAAAACTACCCTCAATACACCTAACAACAATTAACAGTCGCATGAACTACCGTTGGGGTTAATTAGGTAAATTTGATGTGTGAGAGAGTAATTCTTAGAGTGTAAAGAGCAATTTTGTAGCCACTTTCTCTTATTGGGCTTATCTTGAAGAGCCCATGACTATATATAGAAAGGAGAATTCCCCATTGTGACAAGTAAGCAAGCAAAGGAGTAAGATGAACGACACAATTAACTGATATTTTATTGCATCATTATCATCATTTACAATCTTTCTTTCTTTTTTTCTGTTGGCTCAAGTGAGTTCACACAAAACCCTATACAATCTTGATAATCAAATAACACATGCTTTGAGTATATTGAATACAAGATTCTCCAAGGAACCAACAATGACAACGTTTTTGTTGCTACCATCACCTTCTTGTACTTCTTTTCTGAGCAACAAGAAGAGTTCAAGATTTTGCAGTCTTGCTTCCATTGAGTCACGTAAATCTAATGTTAAAGTGTTCAGAGTTAGAGCTGTTAAAGAGAAAACTGAGGAAATCAAAAGCTCCTCAAAGCAATCTTCACCTGAAGAAGTAACCAAGAAATATGGTCTTGAAGCTGGTCTTTGGAAGGTGCCCATTTCTTTCTCTTATTTATTTTGGTTTAATTATGATTATGTTGTTAGTATAAAGTTTCAAGTTCATCAACCAAAGTGAAAAAAATATATATGAAGGATATTCAAAGATAGGGTTTTATTGCTGAAATTTTCAGATGAAGGAAATAAAACTTTTAAAGAAAGAATTTAGTTTGAACAAGTTAGACAAAATGAGTAGTTTTGCTTGTCATATAGAACTTGGGCTGTCTCAGATTAAATGTTGCGTTTAAAACAAGAGATATGTCACTTTATTTTGTGTGTTTACCATTGAGTTTTATTTTAGGTTTTCTTTCCGTTTTTTGCTTTAGCATACTGTATCTTTCCCTGATTTTTGGGGAGCAAAAGATGTGTTGTGGGTGAAATTCTACCTTCAAGAAATGTTCTGTACTGAATCAAGATTGAGTATCAATGTCTGAATATCGATCAAAACTCCGACCACTTGTGTCGCCAATTTAAAGTAGAAGTTTAGAATTTCCAAGTTCCAACAATTTTACTGCTGAGATAGTAATTTAATCAGTTTTTTTTTTCTGACAAATTAATTTGATCAGTGTTGATTTGTTAAAAGTTATCAGAAATATATGCCGAGTTTTAAGGTAGTGAAATTTGTTTCCTTGATTTTTGTCGACTCAACCAGTTGGGTTATCGTTTTAATGGAGAGGCTGAATAATGACATGGGTTTTATACTTATGGGAGTGTAACCCGAAAGTAAAAGCCGCGCTTTTCATTCTGTGTAAAATAAAAATTATGGTCTTTTGCAGATTTTCAGTTCAAAGGAAGAAGGGGAACAACAGAAATCAAAAGGTGATCAAGCCAAGGAGTTGCTGGCAAAATATGGGGGAGCATACTTAGCCACCTCCATTACTCTGTCATTGATTTCTTTCGCTCTTTGTTATGTATTAATCAATGCTGGAGTAGATGTTCAAACTTTGCTTCAGAAGGTGCAGTGCTAATACATAACCCAATGTGGATTGAAGTATAATGAAAACAAAATAACTTCTATGAATTAACAAATTATGTCTGTATATCTGCAGGTAGGAATCACTACTGATGCAACCGGCGAAAAAGTCGGTACCTTCGCTTTGGCATATGCTGCACACAAAGCTGCCTCTCCGATTAGGTTTCCACCCACGGTTGCTCTTACACCAATCGTAGCTGGTTGGATTGGAAAGAAAGGTGATAAAGATAAGTAGCTAATAGTGGTAGCAGCAAATACCAGTGTTTTATTGTAGTATAATTCTACCTGTAATCATATTTTCATCTCCATTGCCAGAGGAATATTGTTTCCACAGTCGTGGACAACTGGACATGTAAATCCATGTTATTGTCAACAATAGCTAAAGTCATGTTAAATAATAAACAATTTTTATCTACTAATATTGCTATAATTGATTTGAATGGTTGCATCCAACATTTGCACCCCTTGCTAGAATTTATGTAGCTTACTAGTGTGAATGGTTAGAGACTCTAGATATTGCAACGTGAAGAAAGAGGAACGTGTAGAAAGTAGGAGTTACTAACAAGGGTTCAAAGAAACAGAACGACCATAGAATGTCATATGAAACTCTTTATTTGACCAGTGCTTTGCCTGTAAGCAAAATTCTACTTCAATTAGCAATCTGAAATGTGTTTTTATTGCCTTTCAAACATACACATCGCGCTAAGTAGTTTAGAATTCCCCACCATTACAATATACAAAGTTGGGTTCACAAAAGCGACATGTTTTTTCCTCTAGAAGTACAAAGTCACTTAGATTATGTAATTCTAACTGTACAATTAGCCATTTGACTGGCCACTCAGCACCTCAGGACAAGCTTCTTGATGAAACATTGAGAAAGTATCTTCTAGAAACCTTCAATCCAACCTCGCAGGTCTGGGTGGATGTCATAGGTTCTCAGTTGGAGAAAGAACGCCACTTTCTCTTCAGGTTCAAAATAAATCCTTTGGAGGCTTCATCCTACAGTAGGGTTGGATGCAGAAGGCACTTCACCATTATTTGAAGCATGATTTGGGGTTGTGGTTTGCTCACGAACCATACAATATTCTTCCTGAAGTGCTTCGAGTTCATTCCATTCAACTCCAGCTGTAAATATATCAAGGAAATTACAAAAATATTATGGAACTTCCAAACCCCTTCTCTTTTGGCGTGTTTGTGTGTGTATGTGTATGATACGTATATATAATGAATGAAATGGAGACTAAGGTGTCTAGAGAGGATACGTTCTGTTCTCCACATATCGGTTATGCTAACATCGGCATCCGATAAAAGCCAGTAATCAGCATCACTCTGCAAAAAGATATCACAATTTCAAATTAGCTCCAAGGTTTTTTTCTTATCAGAAACAACACTAGAACCTTCAAAACAAAAAACATGCAATAACTTATGTATTTTGAAATATGACACCCTTCGGATTTTGGTACTTTATTGACATAAGACACACTCTTTCCTAACAACTTGCAAATACAAAAAACAAATATCCCACGGATTGAGGTGATGCTTACAGCAACATCTGAAGGAACAATCTTCATGATCCCACTCACGAAGTCGTGATTGTTGGTAAGATCTGAACTAGGCCCTTCACCATCTTGTCTCTGCACGTCTATTTCCTTCCCTTTATCTTCTGGGACCACAGTTGATGAATCCTTGTTAACTTCTGGACTGGGTGGAAATTTGGGTGCAACATCAACACCGTTGATCTCCTCAAACTTCTCTTCAAATTGACTACAATGGCAGTGAAAAGGGTGAGATCAAGAATGTCAACTTTATAGCATGTTGCAAGCTTCAAGCATCATCGCTTCATATGGCATTGTCATCTGACATGCCATTGCAATAGCTAAATGACCCTTGAAGCAAATGATAGCAAAACACCCAAAAACATTAAGCATACCTAACAAGGTAAACATCTATTGGGCCCATTGTGCTTCTCAGGACTATCCTGTATCTTCTCTGGGGATAATCAACAGCCTAATAGGAAAAAGGGAATTTGCATTCAGAATGACAAATGTGTTGATTACTTCTAAGCAACTTCTCGTATCCTCTTAAATTACCTCATCAGGATCAGGTACTTCCAAAGTGGTACCATGTGGAGCTTTAATTGCTATCAAGGTTTCATTCTGGCAATAGGAAAATATAACCAGTTAAAATCCAAAATAAATTTATATACAAGAAGCAAAGGAAACAGAAACACCACATCAAAATATTCATAGTAATTCATAGATAGGGAAACTAACCTGGAAGCAGGGCAAGTTCTTTATATCTTCCTCAGTGACAAAAAGAAACCTTTAAGAGTGGAAAGAGATAAAAGAAAAAATACATTAAATAAAATTATGAACATAAAAGTACGGCAAAATGACCCAAATATGGATTAAGGAAAAATAAATATTACTTCTCATTATTTTCATCTTCACTGAGATTCCGTAGTCTTTCTTGCATCTCCCTGCAATAAAAATAAATAAATAAACTCTTAATAGACAACAGGCAAAAACTGCAATTATGCAACAAAGAAGAATCAGCAAAGGCAAACACCCAAACCTTATTTGTTCATCCAACCGGCGTTCCTCAATTGTTAAATTTTCAATTTCTGCCTGCATATGAGAAACAAAAACAAATCAAACACCAACATTTATAAGGATTTAATACTAACATCAAATCTATTATATGCCATAAATTATAAAAGTCAGAAAGTCTGTAAATTTACTTCAACCAAATAAAAAAGTATGCTTTACAAGCAGTCACACATAAAATGATTTACAGATAAGGTAGCTTCAGCTTGAATAACGGGAAGCTCTTGACAGGAAAACATGAATATCTCACCAGTCTTTCTAACTTTTAGAGAAAATCATCTACATGTGAATTCTAAAGATAAAAATTTAATCCTTCCTAACCTGTAAACTAGCAAAACTATCATCGGCCTCCCCTGGTTTTGAAACATCCAGCCCCCTGGTAAATTATCAAAGGAATTGGTAAAAGTGTTTCAACATTTTGGATAAAATCATCACAACAACGACTGATGAATAGAAAGAACTCCCACTTCCACTGAATTCTGTTCTTGAGCTTTTTTTCTATAAGGCCAATCCCTTCAAGAACATTTGTAATATCATATATCCTCCTCTTTTGCACCTGTAGACACAAAAGCTTCATGAAATTCTCAGACATTCCAGTAATGAGCAAGGAATCTTCAGACAGGAAGAAAATGTTACCTCTAATGTGTCAGCAGCATTATTTAGATCAAGAATGCCATCCTCTGCTTGTTTTATTAAAGCGATGAACTTTTTTGTCAACAGACCTATTTGTTTTTAACAATACGATATATAGGTGAGAAAATGTACCTACAAACTTTACTCACCAGTAAAACATTTAAAGAAAGGGTACATTACACTTTAACTCCATTACTTTCACACATTTCGGATAAACCCACTTAACCTGTTTTAGCCATTTAACTCCCGACCCCCTAAACATTGGCTTAACTTAACATTAAATTTTCAATTAATTTAAATATATGTTTAACATTTGCTCAACCTGCCATCAAATTACATTCAGTCAGGAGGGTAATGTGTAAAGTAAACAATGATAAACATTAAAGTTACTCAAAATCAACATTTTCAACTTAAACCAGAGTTGAGGGTTAAGCGACTGAGTGTCATGAAAAAAAGGTTGGTGGAGGTTATTTGAAAAAGGGAGAAACTACAAGCGTTTGATGTGTAACTTATACTATAAAGAATTGAATAACAATAAACCACCGATGATCAACAATTAACTAATCAAAACTGAAAAATTAGGTAATACCTAATGAGCTGTCATATCGACATGGACCAGCAGGGGTGAGATTATTTCCTGAAGGAGAACCTGCCAAATTTATATAAAAAATATAATTTTTTGCTAGCCAAAATCAATAATTAAAGGAAAGATGGTGTATGTTAGTTGAAAGAAATCTATTTGTCGACCAAAATATTGGCTACCCTTATTTTCTTTGAATATATTAGGAAAATGATAAATGTAGAATCCTACTTAACAAAGTTTCGAAAATAATACTCACCAATATTTGAGCCAGGGGTTTGAGTTACAGATCTGTTGCATTTTGTCATCCTAGAGGATTTTCCTCCCTTCCCCGCCTTTCCAGATACAGGCGTCTGAACAGGACTATTAGCTGCTGCAGTGGATCCAGGAGTCATCCTATCACCTGAATCAGCTTCAAAATCAGCTGCTTCACTCTTCCGCTTCAATGGCTGAAATGTATGAATATAATAGTAAGTTATGATCAATAGAAAAGATTATGGATTAGTCTCCGCAGGTGCTTGCGGGTATACCTCGCTTAAAAAAGAAGATTATATAGAGTAAGTTAGAATAGTAAGAATTGTATTTTCATAAATAACTCATGTAACCATAAATCAATGTTGTTAATCTCGGAAAGTGGTGCAGAGCAACCGATTGTACAACTGGGATAGAGCTTGAGAGAGGAGTGGGATAGCCGCTATTAAAAAGAGGAGAAGGGAACGAGGGGTAGAAGAGGTGAGATAAGAGGTATTATAGTCTTCTCTAGGTAGAAAAGGGGGTGTGGGTAGAAAAAAAGGGAGTGTGGACCACCGTTAGACTAATTTAAAGCCCAATTTCGGAAACCCTAAATTTAAAATGTTCCCTTCCTGATGGCAAGAAACTTCCTTGTACTTCATTGTTCTTTATTTTTCTCTGTCGGTGTTCTAACTGAAAAACATCAGCTCATTGCAAGAAACATCCAATTCGTGGCCATGGGTTTGTGCAGGAAGACCCTTGCTTTGGCCGCAATAAGCAATTCCACCATGAAACGCAGCCGCAAACACCACACTTGATTTCCACGGCATTTGCATTTAGCGTCGCAGCCAAAGCCTCCACCCGTATCACGAAGCCGCAATTCAATGTAATGAGGCATTTTCTAATAACACCATAAATATATAGCTTCATGTCAATTAGAAGAAAGAAATTTACTTATAATATCTACAAATAACAACACAAGCATAACCCAATACTTTTACCTATGTCAATAGATTTTGCAATGAATAAGAAAAAGGGAAGCACTCTACTTGCATTTATGAGAAATGGAGAAGTTATGCACAATTTATTTTTTCACATGATCATAGTCTAAGGATGACGAACATACCCTCAGAATTCCTTAACGAGTAAGATAATGATAGAATGACTCATTTGAGGTCAGTTTCCTAAAAACGTATGTATTTGGCAAACGGCAACACTACTAAGTTGACTAGAATGATTCAATTCAAAATGGAAGAAGCGAAAGATTACAAAAATAAACTAAAAACTCACAAAACGCAGTTTTTGAAGTAGCGTTACTTTCCAATCCGCATAAATTTTTTCTATAATACCCTTCAACAAAATATGGTAACCCGTTTCATTTATTTGTCAAATTTTGTACAGAAAATCTTTGCACCAAATAGAAACATCGTTTAAAAACAACCAGGCAAAAGAAGTAAGCACATAAACTGAATGTGGCTTTTCAGGAGCATTTTAAAGCATCCAATAGACCAATTATTTTCCTTGCTATATGATCCTTTCCACCTAGAATTGACCAACTTACTATCACATCTGATCAAGTTCCTCGCTACATTGATCAAGTACTAGACCTAAGGACTAAGGACATGTTTGGATTGGCTTAATTGAGCTTATCTGCTGGCATAAGTTTTGTGAGAATGTTTGAGAGAACTTATAAAAACAGCTTATGACAATTTCCACAAGCTTTTTTCGGCTTATTTTCTTTTTCTATCAAAATAAGTTTATGTAAGATTATAAAAACAGCTTATGTAAGTTTATGCAAAAGCGCTTATATGATAAGTGCTTGTGCCATACAAAAGCACTTGTGACATAAGCTGCAAATAAACCATTTATCCAAACAGGCCCTAAAGCTCATATAACTGCACAGATTAAAAATAAAAAATAAACACACACCCACACACTCTATCTGTGAACCACCGACACAGACATGAACACCTGACACAACACTGACACGTCGACACGCTCGCAATTATTTAAGAAAATCACATAATTGAATATAATCACATGTGTTATTGTTGTGTCGGACACTAGCATAACTTAGTTTGATTCCTCAACATAATTAAATTTCCTTAAGCACTAAATTTGAAGGGAAAAAAAAAAAACTTTTTTAGTAAAAACCTAACTAATATTCAACTCTAAGAACTAATTCAGCAACTAATTCCAACAAATTAACAACTAAATACTAATTAAACCCTAAAATTCAATAGATCCCTAGTTCCTTAAATCACCTTACAACACTAAACTAAAAACCATAAGAAAAATTCACAAAAAACGTAAAAAAATAAAATAATAATAATATAAAAAAATAGAAAACTCACAGGAGTTTTAACAACGATAGCTTCAGTTTCTAGGTCTTGATTCCGGCGGTGGTCAGGTGCGAAGCGGTGATAATCACCGGCGGCGAGAAAGGGAGGTTTCATGGAGGAGAAAGGGAGTTGACGTTGCATGATCTGGTCCGGCGCGGCGGCGGGAGGAGTTCGGGTGCCCGACATCCACCTGCCGGCGATGGAAGGAAATGGGAGGGAAAAGGAAGAGAGATCTATGTGTTTGGAAAGTGGGAAAAAGCGGGAGAGAGAAAGAGAAGGGAAAAATGAGGGAGAGGGAGAAGAAGATGATGATGGAGGGAATTTGGTTCGGATATTGATGTGGAGGGAAGTGCTTATAAATAATTCGTTCCCAATTCAATATCAATTATTACTATTACTATTATTATTTTGACTCAATTCAATTATTTTCTTATTACACTATTATTTATTTATTTTTGTGCGTAAACCCTTCGATTTTATTAAAAAAAATAAAGGATTTGATAATAATTTGGTTGAAGGTAAGTAAAATTTTGCAAAAATTTAATCCACCTAAAAGTCGAACTAGATTTTTATGCATTGTCTCAAAGCTCACGAGAACTTATACTATTAGGTTTAACATGCGGACTATTATTTTCTAGACAAAATGACAAACCTAATTGAAAGTCACACTATGATTGGGAGGTGTCAAGTTTGAATTAGATGAAAATTTTCGATTTAAAAATATTTGTATTGTTAGTTGAGTTAGATTTTATAAACTAAAACCAATATTTTACAATAATGTGAAAAATATTCATTAGAATTTCTATGATCACATTTAATGTCGGATGATTTTTTAGATATGATTATTTTGAAGGAGAGAATTTACTAGAAATTGAAAATAAAAAGCTATTATTTTAAGAAAATCAAATGAAAGAAACAGACTTTTCAATTATTTATATTGAGATTAAGTTTAATATATTAATACATTATTAATGTAAAAAATTTATAAGTTTTTTTACAATAAAAATATTATAATATTGTCAAAAAAAATGTTATTATATGTATGATGTATGATTTAAATAGATATAATTAAAGTAAAATATTATTTTGACCAAAAAAAAAAGTAAAATATTATTTTTTATGAGAAAGTCAAATATTTTTTCTTAGTTGATAGTGTAAACATTTTACATGAAATAGTAAATCCTAGTTTTTATAAATTAATTAAATCCTATTTTTATTCGAAAACTGTAATTTTATTTTCATTTAATAAAAAAAAACTTGGATCGTACTACCAAAAAGAAATAGACAACGGAAGAAAGTTTGGCCTTGTTTTTTTTTAATAAAACCGCGTCTATTTGATTAGGAATCACACCCACGTTTAATTAGTAGTCCAAACTTTATATTCCTGCCCACTGAGTC
>Ga0209282_1002309_pt1 | contig 10937 bp, 7 predicted proteins | sample Mtrugardesep15_FD_187529 | JGI IMG/M metagenome (GOLD analysis project Ga0209282, IMG submission 187529) | Root nodule microbial communities of legume samples collected from California, USA - M. trunc garden sep15 (SPAdes) (version 2) | ecosystem: Host-associated > Plants > Roots > Nodule...
GTTCTTAATCAATTTTATCCTATTTAAAAGACATGCTTGAGTTACTTGCCTTGTTGAATTTGGGGTTGTTTGGCTTATAACTCCATGTGCTTACAGGTCACAACTTTGGTCAAGAAAGGTGCACGGAAAATAACACTTGGGATTGGTGATGGAGCCAATGATGTTAGCATGATTCAAGCTGCTCATGTTGGTGTTGGAATAAGCGGGATGGAGGGTATGCAAGCCGTAATGGCTAGTGATTTTGCAATTGCACAGTTTCGTTTCCTTGCAGATTTACTTCTTGTTCATGGCCGGTGGTCATATCTTCGAATATGCCAGGTGTCTTGTCTTTGTGAACTATACAATTATTTCCGTAGCTCCTTTTTTTGGTTGTAGCATCCTTAAAACTTAGTTATTGCAGGTGGTGATGTACTTCTTTTACAAGAATCTCACTTTCACTCTTACTCAGTTTTGGTTTAACTTGCAAACTGGGTTTTCCGGCCAGAGATTCTATGATGATTGGTTTCAGTCATTGTATAATGTTATCTTCACTGCACTTCCTGTGGTCATGGTTGGCCTATATGACAAGGTATCACATTCTCTCTAATCATCTGGATCTATGGTTTTTCCCCCCTACAGAAACACATACTAGCTTTATTAGATGTTTTATTTCCAGATGATTACGTGTTTCTGATCATTTTACTTGTACCTCTGCAGGATGTTAGTGCATCTATATCCATGAAGTATCCTGAACTATACATGGATGGAATAAGAGATGTCTTTTTCAAATGGAGAGTTGTGGCTATAAGGGCCGTTCTTTCCGTTTACCAGTCTCTAATATTCTTCTATTTTGTGAGTTCTTCAAGTTTAAGTGCTAAAAATTCAGATGGCAAGATATTTGGACTCTGGGATGTTAGTACTATGGCCTTCACATGTGTTGTAGTAACTGTTAACTTTCGACTTCTGATGAACTGTAATTCAATCACAAGATGGCACTATATTAGTGTTGGTGGAAGTATATTAGGATGGTTTCTTTTTGTTTTCTTATATTCAGGGATCAGAACTCGTTATGATCGACAGGTGAATTTTCTCTTTATTGGAGAATATACTTTGGCGTTTTCCTTGTTATCCTTTGGGCACAATTAACTCAAGTTATATTACATGTACCTGCAGGAGAATGTGTATTTTGTCATATATGTCTTGATGAGTACGTCGTATTTCTACATTATGCTAATTCTTGTCCCTGTTGCGGCACTTTTTTGTGACTTTCTTTATCTAGGGTAAGGTTCAAAATTGAAGTCTTGACTCATATTTTTGTCGTGCTTGTTTTTATTGAGATATTATTATGCTGTTGGGTTGGATCTATCTAGTTCTCGAACACTAGATCATGATGCACAAGGATGAATCACTTTTGCGTGGACATTTCAAATTCCCATTTACATGAGGCTTTCTTTTAAAATATCCAAGTTGAGTCATCTTTTGGAAGCCAACCTGTTACGAAAGCTAAAGGGTCCTAGTTTTGACTCTCAAGAACTAGTAAATTTTGCTACAGATGATTAGTTGATGATAATATTGTTGTATCATGATCTTTTGTGGTAATCGTGCTATGTTGCGCCCTTTGAGGTGACAGCCAATTTATTTTATGGATGTTACACACACATGTCAATTAAATGAGAAACTTATGTCAATTGCATGCATGTTAGTAACACATAGCTTGGGAGGGTCAAACTGATAACTATGTTGCAATATCTATGTTGCAGGGTTCAGAGATGGTTCTTCCCTTATGATTATCAAATTATTCAAGAACTGCATAGACATGAGATTGATGACTCTGCCAGTGTCCGACTGCTAGAGTCAGGGAACCAGACTCCGTCTGACGAAAGAAGCCATGAAATAACTCAACTCCCACGTGAAGTATCAAAGCACACAGGGTTTGCTTTTGATTCACCTGGTTATGAGTCATTTTTTGCTTCACAGCTTGGTATACACGCCCCCCAAAAGGCTTGGGATGTCGCAAGACGTGCTAGCACAAGATCCAGGGCGAAGAATGTACAAAAAAAGTAATTTGGTGTTGGATGGTTGTACATGTACTTTCATTTTAGTCTTAGTTTGCAAACGGTCCATAGGAGGTTTATAAAATTAGAATGTGCCATATCAAATGTTGGTCATTTTCCTTTAGGTAAATATTGTTCATTTACGCATATTTTGTCTTTCTTCCTGTGACAATAGTTTCTTTCATAGGGGGAATTAGAGCAGCGTAAGGATTATCACAGATGTATATACTCCAATAGTTTTTGAAAGTTGGCCTGTGTTCATACCTTGAGGATTTGCGAATTTGCTTCAGTAACTTTCAATACAAGTTTTTTTTAACTGTTTTTAAGTTTTTGATACATACAGTCAGAATATTGTAGTCAAATGCAGCATGTGTCCCATATAGAAGGTAAATAGTTACACAAACTATTGGTGTCTGGTCAGTGAGATGGAGAGGAAAAGTTAGTTACATGGTTGAGATGTAAATGCCACGGTGTTTTACTGGTGCTTTGATTCTCGTTGTGGTTGCCCTGGTGTAGTAGCTTCTGTGCAGCTGATTTAATTGAGAAAAACAGTTTGAAATCTCTGAATTCAAATTGAACTGCTTTGCAGCAAATGCACTAAAACAGCCGCTACAGAGAATTTAAGTCTGTTTAATTGTCGGATAATTAAAGGCAATATTTCAGTTTTCACATTCTTTAGTGACCATGTTTGGCATGTATACAAAAGGAGTGAAATACATGGGTGTAGTTGGTGGATGTGTCTGAAGGTGAATATAAGAGAATGATGCTAGAAAGATTCATGAAAAAAAAAGAATGATGTTTGGCCTGAATATACGACGAGATGTGAAATCCATGGGTGCAATTGTCGGATATGTCTGAGTTTTAGAGGGATTATGCAAGCATCGAATTTTAGTTTGTGTGGGGGATGTGCTCCAATCTACAGCTACTTTGTTTCTTGTTGTCTTTGTAATAGTGATAACTGATTCACTCACTGCATTTATCAATACAATTTCCAGCAGTCTCCTACTCAAATTCGTACTCTACTCTAAAGTACTTTACCAAAAGAAAATTGAAAAATGTTTATGGACACCCACTTTTTCATACACCTACTACCGCGAGAAATGATTAATCACATAAAAATATGATTGATTTAGTTGAATTAATCACAATTTTGGTTTAATATGATTGATTTAGTTGAAATAATCATAATTTTGGTTGCAAATTGAATTAACCTTACTTTTTAATGTAATTAATTAGGTGTCACACGAGTAAAAAACAAGTAGATGTCAATGTATCATTATTGGAAAGAAGAAAAAAAAACAGGTTGTCCACCAAGTAAAATTACGACAAGGCTCTTCAGTATAAAAATCAGTAAGAAGATTGTACCAAAATAAAACAGTAAGAATAAAAACTAGGGAGCTTGATTTATTCTTAAAAACCACCCTCGTATTTGATGAGATAAATAAATTAGCCAATGACTCTTAAAAACCACCCTCACCCAAATTTACCAATATAGATGAGATAAATAAACTATTTTTCCCTCATCCTAAAGGACATGGTTTTCAAGAAATTAGAGGAAGAGATAAAAATAGCTCTCTACAGATTAACGTGAAACTCACTGCGGATAAATAGTCAAATTAATATTCCAAATAAAAATAGTCAAAAGTATGCAAAGTGTGAAAAATATTTGATGATTTTAAAAGCATCGCTTCATTTTATTTATATTCGTTTTTCAGGATTTGGTGAAAATTAATTCACATTGTTCTCTACAAATTCTTAAGAAAATATAAACGATATTTCCCATGTACTAATGAAGACATCTATTTATATTTTGATCCTGAATTCCCTATTTCAGGAACACACTCCACCAACCCTACCCATGATGTGATATCATAATAATATGACTCAATTTTATGTAAAAACCAACACCTGCACTTGTAACCATTCACAATCTTAAATGAACATGGTGGTCACAACTCAAAAATCTGCTCTCTAACTTGAGATTTAATTAAAAAAATTACAGCACAAGATATACCATGTTATTGCCGCTTCCTCCTATAAAAAATATACAATACCAATTGTGTCAATTCTATTGGTTTCTTGTCCAAATAAGACGGACAGCAGCAGCAGACAAACTCCAAAAAGAAAGAATTATGTTGTTGATGATAACCCTCCACCACTTAAACAGTGAAACTCCTCTTTTTTCTTAAAGACAAATCTACAGTAATAGCAGAAAGAAGTAACTACATACAAGGCGATATATGAAGTTACAAAAAATAATCCGGTGTCTTTCGTGTAGTGTCAGGCTCAATTTGCCTTGGAGCTGGATCAAACTGCAGAAAATTCTGATCCATATTCTCCCCAATTTCCAGTATGGCAGCCATATTCCCACATCGGTAGCAGTAATTTGGAGCACTAAAAACAGTCACCACATTCTTCTCCTAAAAGAGTAATAAAAAAAGACAGTCAATACATAGAGCATAATAGGCATCCTTGAGATGAATCAAAATGTTGAGGTCAGTCACCTGGCACCAATTGTATCCTTCCATCACAAGCTGGTGAGCTCTAGATATAAGCGAGAGACCATTTGTGTGATTGAACTGAGCAGCTATATCCTGTCCAAATGTATATCCAGCACCACGCGGAGATATTCCCCAACCACAACGATCGTCGGGATCAGACCACAAGAGATCACACATTGGTCCTTCATGCGGAACCTATACAGAAATGAAATAAATTGAGGGAAAGATGAGGCATCCAAAGAGCATAGAGCACCTGGTAAGGCTGAAGCAAAGAAAAATGCAGACAACTTTCTAAAATATCGACAAAATGAAGCATCTTGAAAGCAATTATAAACTACAATGAAGAATCGCAAGTTGAAATATCAAATAAAATATATTACTTTGCATACCATACTTTAGGGGAAAAAAAATCTTTAACTCGGAACATGCTTTCCATAAAAATGTTCTTAGTATCATCAAATAATTTGCAATGGTAAGATATTGCCAGATACAATAGCCATTTAATAACACACAAACCTCCTGTATACGATCCAAGGCGCGGATATTATCCAGTGTATCCAAAGATGGCGAGAGACCTCCATGCAAACAGAAAATCTGCAATAAAAAAAAGGATGTTAGACAATGGTATAAAGAAATCAGAGAAACATTTTAAAACATATTCAAGTTCAAACCTGACTCTCAATGAGGGCAGTCAGCGGTAAATAATCAAACAAATCGGTAAAGAATTTCCAGACATTGGCATTTCCATATTTTCTCAAGCATTCATCGTAGAAACCATACCTGAAATGGTAAGAAAACAAATTAACAACTTCCAAAATAAAATTTCATTTATGTTTCTTATATTCAAAGATTACATTTTTCTCTTTCCAATTTCATATCATCCCAAACCAATAACAGATTGGCATTCACATGCATGAACCAGGTAATTCACGTCTACACAATAGCACATTCACTCAGATACGCATACAAGCCAGATATAATGTTTCACTTGTGTGCTCCATGGAGCCATCGGTAAAACCACTATTCATTCACCACACACTTTACAACTCTTTCTCTAGAGCCTTAAAAACTCACTAAAACACTATCCACAGCATCACCCAGAATATTGAGAAAGATATAGAAAATTAAGAATATCATAATATGATTACAAAAAATAAAGTTGCGGCGGCTCCTAACCGAACCCTCCCACATTGAATTTTGCGTTGAGATAGATGGAGCCAACAGAAAGTTGTATAACACAAACACAATGAATAGAGTAATTGGAGGTGGTCATAATTAACCTATTCTTAAACTTTAAGCAAGAATTATAATGAAGCATCAGCTTAAACATGATAATATTTACATACACAAATAGCAATGAGTAATTCGAGAAGAAAGTGTTCTTACACTTGAGTAATTTGACGGCTCTCATGATTTCCCCTGAGAATTGTAATTCTATCTCTATAGCGTACTTTCAGTGCCACCAAAAGTGAAACAGTCTCCACTGAATAGTACCCACGATCTGCATAAATTTATGCCAGAATTATTAGGAAATTGTAGTGGTTCCCAGAGATGCAAAAAATCTAATTTGAACATAATTAAATGCAGTAAGCGAATCAACGGATAGTTATGGCCAAAGTTGGCACCTTAGTATATCTGAATCTAGTAAAATCCTCGGATATAGAAGTTGTTAAGCCTCGTAAACTTCCCTCAAAATATATTACAGTAACACAATTTTGATACCTCAATACAAACATATGTCACTTATGTCATTTTTATGCTATCAGCAAATTATGTCAAAACATACACTTTGACAATAGATAATAGAGAACTTCACTTAGCACTGACATTTATCCTATAAAATCCCCTCATACAAGTTTCAAGTTCATTGTCCATTAACAGTTCAATGAGCAATCTCTCTTTTGTCATCACTCGCCACTCTTAGTGTACACAAACTTAAAACATTAAGAAAATGACAACTAGCAAGACTATTTTACATTAATCCAATTTATTGAGCTCAAACTTATATCTCCCCGTTTCTTAATTGTGTTGCAAACCGACACCACCCTAACCCACTACGGTGTGATAGTAACATGATCTGCATATCCAATTCCAAACCAAAAATTCTAACATACATGAATATTTATCCAATTCCAAACCAAAAATTCTATCATACATGAATAACATTAACAATCATTCAAAAAGAAAAGCAGGAGAGGGCCAAGAAAAATAAAAAAATTCAAGTTTTATCAAACAATTCTCCTTTAAACAAATGGCACATAACTAAAACCAAGATATGGGGAAAATGAGGTTATTATACAATTCAACAGTGACACCACGCTATAAGTTTTAACACAATATAGACAAAGTAATGGTCAAGATTTAGTCAGACAACTAATGAAACATGCATAAAACAAACTAGCGTGACATTTAAAAAAAAAAAGTTAGTACTTAATCCATATAACACTGTCAGGGTAAAGATTTTTACACCATCAACCGATCGTAATCGACTGATCATCTACAATGTTTGACTTTAATCAAAACTAGTTCTAAAATCAAACATACGATTGTTTGTGATTTGTTGAAAGTGCAAAACTTTCTACACCGGATCAAAATTAAACTAAAAAGTTTGACCAATCACATGATCTCGACATTGCGTTGATATTGATCCAAACTAGCAGACTACATATCAATAAACATCGAAAGCAGCAGCTAAATCATATTGCTTCAACAGTTACACAACAAACATGACAATTTTACACAATCACTCACCAATTAGTCAAACAAATACAACCAACTAAAAGAGCAATTTCCATTTTTCAGAAAACATCACAGACAAAAACCTTTCCAAAAAAGACTTAGCATGTAAAAAGAGCAATTAATACAACATCAAATCAAAGCATAAAACAACAAACTACCAAAATTCACACCAATAATTTATCAAACCCCTTTTACATCAAATTCACCTCATAATAAAACCGACCAAAATCCGAACTTCAAATCCAACACACCAAAGAATCATCAAAAACCAATAAAATATACTCAAATACAACACAAAACCAATATTTCAACTCAAGAACAAAACTTACCAAAATAAAAAATCAAACGTTATATACATAAAATTCACCTCATAAAACCAAACATCACCAAAAACCAAAAAGCACACCCTATATGCATCAAATTCAGCTCATCAAACCAAGAATCACCAAAACCGAAAACCAAAAACTATATAAATCAAATTAACCTCATAAAACCAAAAATCAAACCCTAAATAAATCAAATTAACCTAAAGAAAACAAAAAAAATTAGGAATTTTGAGAATCAAATTAACGAAACTAACCTACATAATCTCCCATAAAGAGATAATTAGTATCCGGAGCATTTCCACCAATCCGAAAAAGCTCAATCAGATCATAAAATTGACCATGAATATCACCACAAACCGTAACAGGACACTTGACCGGTTGAACGTTCCATTCCTCAACAAGAATCGCCCTTGCTTGATCACATAGCGCCTTCACATCCGCCTCCGGTAAAGGCTTGCACTCCATCAGACTCTCGATCTGCCGATCCAGATCCGCGTGTGACGGCATGGTTGAAAGATTGTTGTTCAGATCCGATGAGATCGGAGATCAGTCGGCGACGGTCGCCGGAGATTCGTCGGAGAAGATGAAGATGATGAGGGTTTGGTGCGAAAGAGAAAGAAAGAGAAAGAGAGCGAAACGATGCGTTTTGAGAATAATGGTTTCTTTATATTACTGGTTCTTGTATTAATCATTTCATTTGGGTTGAGTTTTTTTTTTTGTTGTTATTTTTTTCTTCTTTGAATTCAATCTTGTAGTTTTTTCTGGTGAAAATGAAAATGGCAAGAAATGATAGTATAATAATGAGAGAGATACTATAAAGAGATATTCAAAACAAAAAATATTTTTAAAAAGTAGTAATTTTTGTTCCAATAATCTTTTATTATATTGAAATTCTAAAATAGTTTCTGATTCTAAGCAATTATTTAAAATATTTATTGATGTTAATATTGGCGATCGATGTTCGAATCCCGAACTTTGTATACCAAACTGAGTAAGATTATTACACTAATTAAGATTATTCAAGAACTGATATGACATTATTAACAAAATATTTCGATGTTATTGACTATTTTGATTAGCATAGTGCATAATCACCGACTCTTCTACAATTTTGATACATCGATAGACTATTATACGTGTGGAATTTATGGATTAAAATAAAAATTAAAAACAAAAAAATACCAGGTGGCATGACATGTATGGTTGACTGTGTCAAAATTGAGGTTTTGCAAAAGGGGTAAACATGAGGGTCACTTTTGACATTTTCTTAAAAGGGGGCCAAAACTACTATTTTGAAAACTTAAGGGGTGAATAGTGCGTTTAAGCCTAAAATAATTGACGTGTCATATGTTGATGGGAAAACAACACTAACCGGATATAGGGTACCACACATAAGTTTTCTCCATCTATAAATAAGAAGATTTATTTATATATAAACCAAATATTCATATTGATTTGTTCACTCTTGAAAACAAAAACAACCCTTAACTTCACGCCGCCGTTTACAATAGCAAGCCAAACCCTAAAGTCGATGGAGATGGAGAAATCTGTTGCGGCAAAAATTAAAAAGGTTAGAAATGATATACCTGATGATCTTGTCTTTTCTATTTTGTCAAAATTGTCTGTGAAATCATTGAATCGTTTTGGATGCGTACGCAAATCGTGGTCTAGCTTATTTAAAAACCCTTATTTCACGAGCATGTTTCGCAAAAATTTATTATGTCAGAATCATTCTTATTACAAGGATACCTCTTTGCTCCAACTTGAAACTGTGGCCATAGATTCTGAACTTAAATTTGTGTTATATTCTCTTTTTGGTGAGAGGTGTCAGAATAAAACTAAATTAGACTGGCCAAATCCATTTGAAGAGGCTGACCCTGAATTTGATGTGGTGGGATCCGGTAGTATTAATGGGATTCTTTGCCTAGTTAGCCAATCACAACCAAATAATAGAGTTGTATTGTGGAATCCAACTACCGATGAATTTAAGGTTGTTCCTAATAGCCTTCGTGAGTCTGTACGCTATGTGGATGTTGAAATTACTAAACATGGTTTTGGTTATGTTTCTAATGGAGATGAATATAAGGTGATTAGACAGTTAATGTATAATCCAAAAAGTGACATTGATAATGACATTGATGATTTATCAATAGAAGATGTATCTTATGAACTCTTTTGGGAGATATATAGCCTACGAAGTAACTCGTGGAGGAAACTTCATTCTAATGTCCCTTATGATTATAGAGAAGATGGAATTTGCTTGGATGGAATGTGTCATTGGTTGGGTGAAGATGGCTATGACATTGATAGAGTTGATGAGGTATATCTATTATCATTTGATCTAAGCAAAGAGGCCTTCCTGATAACATCCATACCCTCAGAGTGTGATAGTCGAATTTTTCAAATGGCATGGAAAGACTTGGTGGTTTTAAATGGATTCATTGCTTTAATATCACATTATAAACAAAATGATACTTTTCATATATCTGTTTTAAGTGAAATTGGTGTGAAAGAATCATGGACTAAACTCTACATTGTTTGTCCCCTACCCTGCATTGAACGTCTTATCATATCTGGAAATAAGAGATATATATTCTCTAATGTAGAGGATGGCACACAAGTTTGTATTGACTTGAGTACCCTGATGGTCGAGCAGCTCAATTCTGAAGGATATAGATTTTGGGGTAGGACAATAATTTATAAACAAAGTAGTCTTCCAATTGGAGGAATACACCAATAATTATTTTCTTACTTTCGCCCATCCAAAAGTAATATGATTGTGGTGGTTGTTATGATTTTATCTTGTATCGCGGCTGTCAGATATATTGTGAATGTGTGTTGTTATCCTTCCACAAACACGTTGTCATGTTGATTCATCACTTGTGATTTCTGATTCTTCAAGATCTGTTGAGATCTGAAGTTTTTCTGGTTTGGTTTGTCGACACAACGTTGGTGTTTGGTGGTCGTCCTCATCGTGAAATCTAGTTCAGTCAATAGTGATTGAATTCAGATTCACAATAAATGGTTGGTGCGAGTGGACTCGATAGTTACCGTGTTGGCGATCAGATTCACTCTCTGCTCTCAAGAATCTTTGTCTGATGTTGGTTAACCTATGCACCTCTTTCTTTTGCAATTTGGTTTCGTGCTCGTACGCGGACAAGCTGAATTGTGCATTGGGTGTGGAGTGATTGATTCACTTTGGAACAGTGGCGGAGCTAGGATTATTGTAAAGCCCGGGCAAAAAAATTTGCAACACATTTTATAGGAGTTTACATAAGAAATTGCAAGCAAATAATCAAAAAATCTAAAGAAATTGCCCAATTTATAGGGGTTAAAAA
>Ga0209282_1002311_pt1 | contig 10933 bp, 11 predicted proteins | sample Mtrugardesep15_FD_187529 | JGI IMG/M metagenome (GOLD analysis project Ga0209282, IMG submission 187529) | Root nodule microbial communities of legume samples collected from California, USA - M. trunc garden sep15 (SPAdes) (version 2) | ecosystem: Host-associated > Plants > Roots > Nodule...
AAACAACAACAAACAAAAAAAAAAAACACAAACAAGAGAAACAAGAAAAAGACAACGTTTGGAAGCCTTGAACCTTCCTTAAACTTCTCCAACCTTCTTGAGTTGTCCCCTGTCCCCTCCAAAACTACTTCATTCCATTGAATTCTTCATCATCATTCCATTCCCTCTGATTTCAAAAATATTTCAAATGGCAACACTTTCACCATTTTCTTACTCTTCCTTCAACACTACCAATTCCAAAACAATCATCACAAGTAACAAAAACTTCAACAAACCAAAATGTTATCTTTCTTTACACTCCAACAAACCAAAAGCCACTTCCTTCAAATTATTTTCATCCCTTAAAGATGAAAATGAAACAAATTCATCACCAGTTTCTATTGCTCCTCAGAAACAAGACAACATAAGCAACAACAACAACAATGATGATGTTGGAAGAGAAACAAATGAGGATGAGAAAGAACAACAGGAAATGGATTGGAAAACGGATGAAGAGTTTAAGAAGTTTATGGGGAATCCATCAATTGAAGCAGCTATTAAGCTGGAGAAGAAAAGGACTGATAGGAAGTTAAAGGAGCTTGATACAGAAAGTAGTAAGAATAATCCAATTGTTGGTGTTTTTAATAACTTGGTGAGGCGTAATTTGATCATGGAAAAGGAGAGGCTAGAAAAAGTTGAGGAAACTTTCAAGGCTCTTGACCTCAATAAGGTAATTAATTAGGGTCAGTTTTAATTGATTTATTTGAACTTATCTACTGACATAAGTTTATGATACTATTTGTTTGAGATAACTTATGAAAACAACTTATAACGAGTTTAGTTTTTTGTAAGTTCTTCAAGATAGCTTATGAAAATAGTTTATTAGGTTATGAAAATAGTTTATAAGGAGTTTATACACTATCCTAAATTACTCTATATCCATTAATGCTCCTAATTTGGTTTGTGCAGTTAAAGAGTTGTTTTGGTTTTGACACATTTTTCACAACGGATGTTCGAAGATTTGGTGACGGAGGCATTTTCATTGGGAATTTAAGAAGACCAATTGATGAAGTCATTCCAAAGTTGGAGAAGAAACTCTCTGATGCAGAAGGTAGAGAAGTTGTCTTATGGTTCATGGAAGAACAAAAAGATGGCATTACAAAACAGGTACTTTGCCTTGAAATTGAGTTCTTGATTACTTTATCATGCTAATATTTATTGTTAGAGCATCTCCAAATCGAGAAAGTAAAGGACGATAACAACACTTCACTCCATTAGGTGAAACTTGCATAGAAGAGAGACGGACACGAGAATTAAGAGCATTGTAAGAACATGTTCTATTGAGGGAACCGTTCTTACAAGTGTGTGTGCTTTATGTATATTGTTACTACTTACTATCAATTTTATACAATTAAGCCATTGCTAAAGTACTATACATATAGGTTTGTATGGTGCAACCAAAAGCAGAAATGGATCTTCAATTTGAGTCAACTAATCTGAGCAATCCCTTTGGCTATCTAAGTGCAATTGCATTAGCTGTTACTACTTTTGGAACAGTTGCTTTGATGAGTGGATTCTTCCTTAAACCTGATGCTACATTTGATGATTATCTTGCTAATGTTGTGCCTCTATTTGGTGGTTTCTTATCTATTCTTGGAGTTTCTGAGGTAAGTTATATTTCAAGCTTTCCACCAAACCTTAAATTTTATCCTAGACTATGAAGCATTAAAACAGCCGGTGTTTGTCAGGTTTAAATTGTTGTGGTTGTATTCTTTTCATTGTTCAGATAGCCACGAGGGTAACGGCCGCTCGATACGGTGTTAAACTTAGCCCTTCGTTTCTGGTACCGTCTAATTGGACAGGGTGCTTAGGAGTGATGAATAATTATGAATCTCTCCTCCCAAACAAGAAAGCTTTGTTCGATATTCCTGTAGCGCGTACTGCAAGTGCGTATTTGACTTCATTAGTTCTTGCTGTTACTGCATTTGTGGCCGATGGAAGCTTTAATGGCGGCGACAATGCATTGTGAGTTGTTTAAATCGTACCTTCTTCTGATGCACTTTCACTTTTCTGAGATAAATTTCTATAGTAAAAAAAATAGGAAACAAAACTACACTAAACTTGAATAATTAGTCAATGAATATCGTTTACTAAGACCACAGTCTTAGGCTTCTTCAATTGAACCAAAAAGAAGACCACAATCTTATGATCAACAATAGCTTTGTTTAAAGGAGAAGCTAGGATATATAGATCCTGTTTGGATAAACAACTTAATTGTTTATAGGATAAACACTTACATATATAAGCTATTTCTATATTATGATAAAATAAAATAAAAATGTTTTCATATGAGCTATAAACTATTTTCATAAGTTATCCTAGAGAAATTATGAAAATAAGCTGGAAACATGTCATAAGGTGTTTTCAAAAACTCATCTCGACAGTTTCGCAAATGTTTATGTCAGTTGATAATAAGCTGAAATAAATCAATTCAAACAGACTTATGGTCAAGAAATACATGGTTATGTAATGTATTGTTAAATACAATTTGTGGTATAGCATTGGCCATATGAGTTCCATGCATTGCAATAAAAAAAATAAAACGACTAGCATGCTCAATGGACATTGTTACCTCATATTGGCCATATTAGGAGTTCTACCACATTATTATCTCTCTTGATTGTAACTTTCTACTGGTTCATTTGCAGGTACATAAGGCCTCAATTTTTCTATAACAACCCTTTGCTTTCTTTTATTCAATATGTTATTGGTCCTTACACGGACGATCTAGGCAATGTGTTACCCTATGCCGTGGAAGGTGTTGGAGTTCCTGTTGATCCACTCGCATTTGCTGGACTTTTAGGTGCGTTTGTTGTTATTTCTGTCACTTTGTCTCAGTTTTCTTTCCGCGAATGATTCAATATGCAAAACTACATGTTTTATAAATATAAATTAGTAAAGCATGCTATAGCCCATTTATCAAGATCGAACTGTTAAGGTTCCGAGTTTCTGATTTGTCAAAATTGTGATGTGAGCCATCATATATCCATCTAAAAACTTAAATAGACTGACTGTAGTGACTATAGGTGAATGATAACAATAAACTTTTGTTATGTATTCTATTTATTCGCTCGAAAACATCATTGTGGATATAATATCAGCGAACAATTTGATACTTGTGCAGGGATGGTGGTGACTTCTTTGAACTTGTTACCATGCGGGAGACTAGAAGGAGGGAGAATAGCACAAGCCATGTTCGGTCGAAGCACTGCTACTTTATTATCTTTTGGTACATCGTTATTGCTTGGTATTGGTGGCCTAAGTGGTAGTGTTTTGTGCTTGGCATGGGGATTGTTTGCAACTTTCTTTAGGGGAGGAGAAGAAATACCTGCAAAAGATGAGATTACCCCTCTAGGGGAGAGTAGATATGCTTGGGGTATTGTTCTTGGTCTTATCTGTTTTCTCACCCTTTTCCCTAATATTGGAGGGACTTTCTCCAATTCATTTCTAAGTGATCCATATTTTAGGGGGTAAAATGTAAATGTATTGTATATCAGTAGATTTCTGTAAGTATAGTGGAGTATAAAAGCACAACCTTATACTATGAACCATAATTTCTTCCCAATAGTATACTATAGAAAGTGGCACCTATAACCAAAGTTCAGTGCTAACTACTAACTGTGGAATTTACATTTTATATTATACAATACCTCATTTATGTACTAACAAGTTACAATTACAACAATATGCATGATGGAAGTGAATATTTGTGAAAAAATGTAATGTTATTCATCAGAATCAGAATCCACTTCAATTGGACATGATCCATCATCTACGTTAGCCATTGGATCGTACAAGGGCGAGCTAGGATCGATGCACCCTGGAACAAGATTCAGTTCGCAGCGATCACCCTGTAAACATTTTTTTGTTCGTCGTTTAGAAAACCAACTCTAATACAACGATTTAAAGAGTAACTACAAGTGGTTGAACTGAGACATTCGAAGATGTAGGAATCAAATTTCGACTACTAATGTAACATACTAACGACTAATATTTCCTTATAAAAAAAGAGTAAATATATCTAAGAATTGAAGAATGTAGTACTCACCCCTTCTTTTGATAAATTACCAACCATAGCACATTTTTCTATAACTGCAGTTGTGTCTGGAAATATTGCTTGTTCACATGCTCCTTCTTTACTTAGTTCCTCTGCCAAGCCCTATCACAAGAATAATACACATCATCAAATGCCCTAAAGTTTTTTTGTTGTTTTTTTATGATCGAGAGGGGATCATATTCCTCGTAGTCGTGAAATGGTGTAGTTATGAATGTCAGTAATTGGATGGAGATCAAATGATTCATATTTTAACTTCAGCAAATGAATTTTAAAATACAACTCAAAATCAAAATCACCTAGTCTTCATTTACAATTGATATTCCAAGTGTCGAAAACATCGACTACAAGACATCCATTTTTTATTCGAAAAATATTTAGAAGAACTTATTTGAACTTATTTCGTGTCATAAAACACTTACAATAGTGTTTAAATGTTCATATAAATAAATATTAGGATATGTATATAAATTGTACCTCATTAAAGAATTCAATTGGCTTGTTCTGTAAAGGCTTAGGAACTTGAAATTGCAATCTATATGGACCATCCCAATCTACTCCATTTGTAAATGAGAAGATCAAGTTTAAAGCTACACAAAAAAGAAAGAAAGAATAGAAGTTAGGAAAAGGACACCGAATAATTTTGTCATCAAAATAAAATAAATGTTTGAATTGACGGAGAGTTTGGCAGAATCATGATCGGCTACCAAGATTTTAGCCAAAACTACATCTTAGAGCTTAAAAAAAAAATCAAAATGATATTGTAATTTCGTCAAACTCACTGTAATTCAAACATACATATATTGGAAATTAAAGTAACATATTACCATGTTTAGGAACACATATTTGAATGCTGTATATAGGGGAATCAGCTTTGCCTCTATCCTTTCTGAGCATAGCTCTTGGTTCACCACCGCACATAATTGGTTGGTTAAAACCTCCTAAACATGAAAGATTAAAACTCAAATTGAGAAAAATGACAGTAAAATGAAGACAAGACATTAACCTCAATAGTCTAATTAAAACAACATAATTCCTTACAAGAATTAAGCATCAAGTAAATTACTACTATACTTATAAAATCGGGAGTTATAAGATTGATTTGGTGATTGAAGTGGGAGAGTTAAAAAAGTAAAGTGATACTAACCAATTAACATATTAACATTGGTATTCATAAAGACCAATTGCAGATGACCTCACCTTTTTTGAGGGCCATTTTTTCTTCAGATTTTTATTGGAACAATAGTCTTATTAATCACAATAGTTCTTCAATGTATTAAAATTTCAAAATAATTTGTGTTTGTGCACTATGTTAATCAAAATAGTTATTTACGTTAAAATATTTATTTAACATTGTCATATTATTCCTTCAATATCAGACACGGATCTAGTGTGGGGACAATGAGGTCAAGCGACCCCACTTGTGTATTGTATTTTTAACCTAAAATTTAATATATATTTAGTTTGACCCCTCTTGATATAGTATTATTGTTTCACATAATCTATTTAGTTTTAACCTAAATTGCATTCTTTTGCTTTTCTTTGAAGATTTCAATGATTTTGCTTCTTTGTTCCAGATTTTGATTACATATTTTCTTGTAGTATCAAACTTAGATGTATTAGGTTAACGAATTCATCAATTTACTAAATGCTTATACTAATTTTTATGTTTCTTGTTCCAAGAATCACACTGCTTTTACTTTCAATTAACCTAGTATTAATTTGTGGAAGACAATAAAACGTTTCAAAGACTGCAAAAGAATCAGACTATTGATAAAACGTTTCAAAGACTAATTGAGAAAGAATAACCTTTTGAAGACAATGCAATATGAAGACTTCGATGAATTTGTTTCATAAAGTGTTAGAATGAAGACATTTTTTAAGTAGCTAGAAGATCGATATTAGTTTGAAGTTGTATTGGGATGTTATTACAATTTAACTAAAGTAGTTTGAGATTTTGGTGCTTCATTTGGTGACATTGAGTTTTTGATGTTATTGATTAGAACATGGTTCTGTTTTATGTTATTTACAAGGATAACTCTTTTTAATGTTATTAATGGTATTTGCAATTTAAATAAATTATGACTCTTTAAATTTTTGGTACTTCTTTTTATTTGGGGTTTACTTTTTAAGATTAGAACATGGGTTCAGCAAATTGTTTAAGACGACCCTAACTATGGTCTAGTTCACTAGATTACCCGTGAACCATACACACTTATCAATAAGCTATACTATGAGATTGAGTCATACCAAAATAAGATACACTCTCTCTGATCTATGATGAATCAAAATCTACTGCAATACGATTGTTATGGACACATTTTTATAAGCTAAGCAACATCAACAAAATTACCATTAAAAGCAATTCCAAATTCTTCACTAGGAGCAAGTTGAGCTGCAGCTGGATTATAGAACAGTTTAAGCTTTTCACCCTGCCAAAATTTATAAAAAAAAATAAAAAAATTACATAAACTAATTTGAGTAACTCCAAATGAATTAACTCAATAATATCATACTTACTGAAGTAGGAGCAACACCATTCGTGGTTTTCCAGTAGACAGCAGCCTTCCCAAGTTCAAACATAGCCCATGAAGGAAGCTTGTACCTATAAACATTAATAGGATATATGGTAGGGTTACTATTGTATCTATAAAAACAAAATATTGTTGTTACATCTTTCTTTTGTTCATGTAATTATTTATGGTGGCTATACAACTTTAGAATTACAAATAAGTAAAGGCCTATATATTTTATGTATTTCTAGCAATGTTTTAAAAACCGACTCGAACGGTTCAACCAGTTACTCTAATTATTTGAGTGGTTCGACTTTGTTTCCTCTTTGCTCGACTGATTTCAAAACACTGATTTCTAGCTTTATTAAGTACAAAAATAGTATTCCTATATTAAATTTTCTCCATTGTAAATCAAGTGGGAATTCATACTCTTGAATTTCCTCAGTAGGACTTGTTGCAACCGCAGCAGCAGCATTGACTACATGCCTAACTTTCATATGTCTTTCCTTCATAGGGTAACATCTTGGTAGTGAAACATTGAGAAAGTTGCTCCCTGCATCAGAAACTATGAAGTGTTACACATGAAAAAACTAGTGCTTTGTTTTATTATTTTTATATCATGATATGTATTTTAAAAGAAATAAAATATGATCTATTTAAACATTTTTTAACCAGGTTTACTTCACTGAAAACTAATCCTAGTTGACCATCTTTAATATGATTTATCCTTTCAACCACGTTTTTTTTCATCTACAAAGCTTGAACCCGAGACTTTTGCTTAAAATATCATAGTCTAGTTTAATGGTATTCTATTCTATAACATGAAACTTCTTATATTATATGAATGAATTTTAACAAGTAAACAACTACTTTTTTCCCAATATTTTTTTTTTTTAAAAAAAAACATTTTATTTTGGCCCTTTAAGCAAAAGAATTACCAAAAATAATCGGATCATAAAGTTCTTAGTGGAATAGTGAGAACATAGCAAGTTTTATTAACTAAAGTTTTCATGCAATATCAATTCGACTTAGGACTTTAACATTACAATAAAATCTCAGTCAACAAATAATCAAATATATATAAAACACCGTCCACTATTAAAGAATAAATACTTATACAAATTGTCCACAATCCACATGACCAATTGCAAAGAGGGTGCACTCAAAAATGAAAAGAAAAAGATAGCAAAAAAAAGGGAAAACTAACCAAACGTGTTTGTTATGCTATGACTACGAGAGGTCGTGACAGAGAAGCAAGGTTGAGTGGAAGATGCAAAGATTGAAGCATTAGTTGCAGCCATGTATCACACTTTTCTGGTGACACCTTAATATTTGATTGAAATAAGGTAAAGAAATAAAGAGAAGAGAGAAAGTGGTTGCTCAATCTAACAACTAAACATGTCCATAGATAGATATAATAGGAAACAGATAAATTGATATTTTTCAGTGACAAATGACAAATGGACAAAATAGAAAAAATATCACCTCAAAACCAAAGTCTTAAAGAAAATATCAAAGTAAAAGATAAGGAATGGACTATATTCGTGGATGTACAAGAATAATATAGTGAAAATTAATTTAATCAACAAGTTATAAATTTGTCGTTTCCTGTATTATTATTTTTCCTACCGTAGGATCTTGTATATTGTTTTCATTATATATCATAAGAATTATTTACTTAAATATGTTTGATATGAAACTGGGATGAGTGAACTTTTGAAAAGATTTCACAAAGTGTGTTTTAAGTATTTGGATTCGCTATGAAACTAATCTTTAAGTCGACAACGGAACGTCTGTTTTCTTTTTTTATATATGGGATTGGATTGCCTCAAATGGACGACTTCAATGTTTTAAAATTTAAATTGGTTGAAGAAGGATTTTAATTTTTTTTTGTTGGTAGAATCATGTTTACCAACTCTCCCAATGACACCTTGATTTTTCCCATTTCATTTAATTCTAATTGATTGAAGAAATGTAAATATTCAATAAAAAATTGCTTTGATTAAGCATTTATTTAAGAAAATAATTAGTATTAATTTGTTTTTATTTAATAAAGTAATATTACATAATTGAACTCAATGGTTAATAAATTGAGCCAAGGACGAATTGTTCTAGAGAATTTACTGAGTTTGATTACTAAGTATAACGATTTTTGGCTAGACTTTACTTGTATTTCAACCAAACTTATTGGTAGGTGTATGAAGATAAAAGAATCATGTTACAAATTCTCCCGATAACACCTTATTAACAGTTTTTCTGCATACAGTAAAACTATTATAAGAGTCATTGAATTTAGGTCTAGATTACAATCAACAACTCTAACTATACCATGTGTTTACAACTTTGAAGAGAGTTACATCCTCATTTTTTCAATATTACATTGAACTATAGCAAAGAGAACAAATAAACTTCAAATATTCTAATACCTAATAATGACAAAGTCAAGAAAAATGGCTTATCTCAACATTGAGAATATCTAAACTAAATTTTGTGAATCTCACCATTCTGATTCTTCAAAGACCAATATACCCTTCACAAAGCAAAACACCACCTTATCCCTTCATTCACATTCTCTTTCCACACCTATTCCCAACTTCACCCCCACAATCTTTTTTCAACCCCCATTTTCCCAAACACGTCCCACCGCTTCAATTACTTGGCTTATTCCACATCACAATCAATTCCAACACAACACAACATAAACATAAACATAAAAACCCAAAAAACAATATCACCTTCAACATTCAAACCCTCTATCTTGTTTCACAAAAAGGCTTAGCCATAAACAAAGTACTTTTTTTTTTTTCCTGCATGGCTTTGATAACTTCTCAAACTAAAAATCCTATACTCCATAATCAATTCACAACCCTTCATTGTTCAATACCACAATTCAATAGGTCCATTTTAAATCTTGGGCCATTCTCAAATAATGCAAAAGCCATTAAAGTGTGTAACTTCAACTCCAAGTCAAGAAATTTTCCCTTGAAAAACAACCCCTTTAACTATAATCCAAAAATTATAGCTAAATCCAATGCTACAATTGGAGAAGCTACTTTGGACCCAGAGGAAGTACCATTGAAACATAGAAAGATTTTTCTATCTGATGTTGAAGTGAAGAGAGAAAAAGAAGTGTTTTTTGGGAGGAAATGGAATTCATTAGATATTGGAACTTTTATTATTGTTTTGTCAATGCATTTGCTTTGTTTATTTGCTCCATTCAATTTCAATTGGCCAGCTTTTTGGGTTGCTGTAGCACTTTATGCTGTTACTGGATTGTTTGGAATAACAACTTCTTTCCATAGGAATCTTTCTCATAAAAGTTTTAAGCTTCCTAAATGGCTTGAATATTTCTTTGCTTATTGTGGAGTTCTTGCTCTTCAGGTAGAATTTTTGTTTCTTCAAAGTTTCATTTTTTGCATTCAATTTTGTGTCTGTTGTTAGAATTAGTTGGAGATTATTGAATGTAGCTAAAGTTGGTTAGGATTACAATCACTGTGAGATAGACTTTATTTAGTGTCCCAACTGCATTTAGAATCTCCGCGGTTGGGATTTTCTAGCATTCATGCAAACAGGACATTGGTGGTCGTTTGATCAAGATCAGATGATTCAAATTCAAACTTCGTATTTTAAATTGTAAAATTAAAGTCTTGCATTTTTTGGATCGTCTAATCTAGATCGAATGGTGGTTGATGTCTTGAATGCGGTAGGGAATCCAAATTCAATCCTAATTAAGTTTTAACTATGTTTAATAATCTCCTTCTAATTCTAAGATATCTTTTGTTTTTCTTCATAGTTTTCTTATTGAAGGGAATATGAAATGTTGTTTTGGTTTTGGTTTGCAGGGAAATCCAATTGATTGGGTGAGTACTCATAGGTATCACCACCAGTTCTGTGATTCTGAAAAAGACCCTCATAGTCCAATTGAAGGATTTTGGTTTAGCCATATGAGTTGGCTATTTGATACCAATTCTATTGCAGAAAGGGTATGAATACTCTCTCTCTCTTTCTCTCTAGAGAAACATACAAAACATCATTGATTTTTGAATTGACAGTGAGTTTGACAAAATGGTGGCATGATGATTCGCTAATCGATAGAAGATTCAAAGTGTAGTTTTTACTATAATTATAATGTTATATCGTGATTATGTCAAACTCACAATCAATCTAAACGTGCACTTAGTCCACTTGAATTAATTGTGTGATATGTATGTGTGCAGTGTGGAGAACCCACCAATGTTGGTGATTTAGAGAAACAGTCTTTTTATAGATTTCTTAGAAGCACTTACATGGTCCATCCATTTGCTTTGGGAGCTCTTCTATATGCCAT
>Ga0209282_1002312_pt1 | contig 10933 bp, 11 predicted proteins | sample Mtrugardesep15_FD_187529 | JGI IMG/M metagenome (GOLD analysis project Ga0209282, IMG submission 187529) | Root nodule microbial communities of legume samples collected from California, USA - M. trunc garden sep15 (SPAdes) (version 2) | ecosystem: Host-associated > Plants > Roots > Nodule...
GCTGAAAGGCTTGAGCTGCTTCAATATTTGTTCATTGAATTCAATCAAACTTTTACCAAAAGCATTGTGGTCAAAATACAAAATCATTGTATATTCTATAGACATCAAATTTGTTTGAATTGATAATTACAAAAATTCATATCCAAAATATCAACATGAAATTACAAAAATAATCAGCTCCATTTCTTTCGATTTAGATCAAAAGTCAATCAAAGTAATGCCCGAATATTTGTATCATCAAGAGGTGCCTACATTAATAACAAGAAATAATTAGTATCATGATTGTGTGATAAAAATAATAATTAATATCCAGGGTAGTTCCTCATGAAAATGATATGAAATTACCATCAACATAGTTGTGTAACTAACAAACATGTCCTCATGTGCTAGCGGGGGCTCATAAGTTGGAGGCGCAGAACAAGATACTCCATCAACCATTTGAGTTGTTAATTATATAACCTAAAATGATTATGTAAAACTAAAATAAGTGAAAGTACAAGTAAAACTAAAACAAGTAATCTACATAATGACTTATATATACCTGTGAATTTCTTTAAGGTGGGGCGCGTCTAGTTTGAGCATGTTTACTTGGAGAAGCACTTCTTTTCTTAGGCTGGCGCTCAAGGAAACTTTTATGTCGCTTAGTTCCTTTTGAGCCGGGTTGTTTCTTGAATCCCTTTGGTTGTATAACATCAGACATCACAAATGACGGAAGATCACCGTCATTGTCTATAGCTTGTGTGCGACATTCTATTGCTTTCTTCAACATTTCGTCTACACCATTATCAAGAAGCATGAGGCAATCTTCACTATACGATGCTACAGTTGCTGCTCTAATAAACTTAGAGACAACTTGCCTAAACATTCGATTTCTAGACAACTTAGGATCTTGTTCAACCTCTTTTCCCCTAAAATCTTGCACAATGCCTCAACGGGCTTCTCTTGTCCACCTTCTTAAAATATACTTCTCAGGAATCGCCTTAACATCATTCAATTCAAACACTTTTAATGCATGTGAACAAAGTATGCCAAATGCATCATACATCTTACAACTACAAGTAATGGAAGTTGAAACACGATTAAATGATACTCTCCAAGATCCTTCATGTTTTGCCTTAGTGATAACATATTCACAAAGAGAGTCAGATTCATGTCTAGTTGGTACAGATAAAGTTAAGAATAACTGAAACTCGTATTGAAACAACTTAAATACAGTGTGTGTACCTTTCCCATTTGGATTAGTATTGGTGAAGTTTCATACATTAACCTTGCAAGCTTATGTGAGGACTCATAATCACAACTCAATTCTTTTTCTCTCTTCTCCTCAACAATTCTTTCGAAATGTTTGAAGAATTGTAGGATACCCAAATTCGGTTTCAGACAAACTTTGAAGTGAGCATTCAAACTTTCACTTACTTGTGTACTTCGCATGCCAAGTGTCAATGTTTCCTTCATATAACATGCAGCCCATTTTTTTTAATGGCATAAACTGACTTGATCCAATTTTTATCGTGAAGATTATATTCATTTACCAAGTCAAACCAAGCTTTCTCAAAATCTGCTGCAATGTCAATATCATACATGCACTTACTGAAATCTGTTAGCAAAGAACCTCCTTTCTTCATTCCATTTCCAAGATATTTAATTCCATTCTGCAACAAGTGCCATGTGCATAAACCATGGTGAGTCTCATGCATCACTTCTTCAAGTGCATTAGCCATTGCTTGATTTTGGTCAGTGAAGATTGTCTTTGGTTTTTTTGTTGTTGTGAGCTTGTAGGAATGTATCAAACAAACATTTAAATGATACACTTGACTCATCATACATTAGTGCCACACCAAAAATGATCGAACCTCTATAATGGTTGAAACCAGTAAACAGAGCAAGTGGTCTATTGGCACGGTTGGTACAATATGTGGTGTCCAATGAAACAACATCACCAAAATACCTGTAATCCAAAACCATTTTTGCATCACACCAGAACACGTTTGTAATTTGTTCATCTATATCCATCTGATATGCATGAAAGAAGGACGGATTCTCCAACAATTGTAGTTGGAAATACCGTGAAAGATATCCAGCGTCGTCATACACCATACTTCTTTGTCTTTTTGTAGTGTAGTTTCTTACATCCATTTATGTATATCCAACATTAGCTCTATGCCCTGCATGTGTGCTCATAAGTTGATACGTTGCCTTCTGCCCTAATCCAGAGTCATCAGCCATATCAATCTCATATGCTTGTACTTCAGTTATCTTTCTTTGTGATCGAAGCATGTGCGTTGTCTCTCGTTTTAGTAGATCATGGTTATGGTTTTCTTCAAACTCATGGATGACCAACTTTCCATTTTTACATGGAAGTGTAATTCTTGCTAAGCAATTCGTTCTAGACTCGACTCTCTAGATTTTTCCTTCATATGCATATTTTTTCTCTTTCTTCTGTAGTCTTTCCTTACAACAAACAAACCTACATGACGATACAATAGCGTGTTTGTTCTTGTTTGTAAAACGTATTCTAACTCCGAAGCCCTCACGAAAACCATAAGCAAGCCAAAATTGTTCAGCCTCTTCCATAATATCAAATTCCATTCCAAGTCTTGGCTTCCAATCAACATTTGAAGATGTCATGTTTGATTAAACTACCCAAATGAAGGAACCTAACAAGTAAATAAAAGAGGTAAGACATAAAAAAAATAAAAAATTATATCTCTTATAATAGTATAATCCTAATGTATTGCTATTAAACACAACATATGTATTGCTACAAAAAAACAGAGCATTGGTTCAAAAGATTAAACTACTTCAATCCTAAAATAAAAACCTAAATCTCCTAAAACCTAATCCTAATGAATTGAAATTGGTTCAAAAGATTTTTTTTCTTTCCCTAGTCAAGTGTAGTCATTCCCTATTTTAATCTTGATTTTGATTTGTTCTCATTACCATAACCATTACAAAAGATGAAAAAAAAGATAAGAAAAAACAAACAAACAAACCTTAAGAGGACAAATTATGAGGCGACGACATGGCAGAGGTGGTCATTGGCGGTGATCGGCGGCGTACGACGGCAAAAAGTAGTGGTGGCCGGTTTTGCTTTGAAGTAGCAAGGGAGTAAGCAAAAGCGCGGTAACATGTTTGTGATTCGCGTTTGGTTCTTTTTCACTTAAAATGGCTTTTTTTGTTTTGTTTTATTTTAATGACTTTGTCCCACGTGTCAGCCTCTGATTGGTAATGTCACCATACCATTATTTTTTCAATGGTACTCAAGTGCTCCCCCATAGAAAAACTATCAATTAAAACGTGTCACATAGATCAATACTCATAGAAATTCATCGAAACTTTTATAAAATGAATTTTTTTTGTTAAGTTTCTTCTTTGCTTTTATTTCAAAAATGTATTTATGTGCTATTTGAACTTTTTGAGGATGATAAAATCTTAGTCTTGTATATTTCTTATAAAATATGATTACTTTTTGTTCATATTTTTAATTTGGTCTATGTGGTTGTAATATAAAACATTGCTGAAATTATGTTGTGTTTTATCTTTGTTAACTTGATTTTAATGTTAAAAACAAAAAAAATTATATTGTCTAAAAAAACCACACACACCGAATCATTCCAAACCGTATTGATTTTTTAAAAGCTAACCGAATCAAACACAACTTCGTACTTTTCTATCTCATGGTTAAAATGACCTTTATACTCAAAATCAAACCAATATGTGCCACAAACAGTCGAACACCCATAATATTCCCTACATTGTTAGTGTCTCGGACTAATCTTCCACTATCTATCTCCTCGGACACATAACAATCATCAGAATTGAGACCATGACCTTGTTGGTAATTTTCCATTTTCCACCACATCCATGGAATGATTGTTGCTTACTTTTTTTCTCTTGAGCATAATCTCTCTTTGTTTCCAAAAATAACAAATGTAAGTTTTTTTTTTCCTTCTTGCAATTGAATTCACATGAAGTATACAAATCTAAACCGCACTTATGGTAATGTTTCACTTTTAGAAAATTTGAGGTTTTTGTACGAGAATTATTTAAAATATCAAAATATTTAGGTTTTTTTTGTTTGTTTTTATATTTAGTCATTTTATTTTATTTTATTTTTTGGTGATTTATATGTAGTGTTTTTACATTATGAATCATTAAATCCTAAGTCCATGTTATACCAAAAATAAATATCTGTACCGAAATAATATTTTTGGATAGGCTGTACGAGAAGATTCGTAAGTCCACGAGTTATTATTATCAATAATTCAACGCTATATCTAATAATGGTACACATGCACAAAACTAAAACGTAAATTTCGTCTACCTGCTGAACATTTTTAAATAGGGGTCAAGTGGACACCGTTAAATGATAGGGAAAAAATCAATATTTTTAAAAACAAATAAGACTACAACTTATAAAGGGGGTCAACAATAAAAATGAAATGCAACTCCTAGAGGAGTCGAGTTCAAGTAGACACTATTAAATTTTTTAGTTGACTTTATGCTTTGTGTTCTATATATAGTAAACATGTGAAATGATAGGGAAAAATCAATATTTTCAAAAACAACTATACTTTGAAAATTAAAAACAATCATTTTGAATTAAAAAAAACAACGTACCCACCGTGTTAGTAATAAAAATAATCATGTTGTATAAAAAAAAAACGACGTACCTAAAATGTGTTCGTAAAAAAATATTGTAAACATCTTTATTATTCTTTGTTGACGGAAACATTTTATTATCTTTATTATTCTTTGTACCCATATTCGAGTGTTGCTTAAAGATAAGAGAGTTACGGTCTTTCCACAACTTGTTAACGACAACCTTAAACAAAATCTTCCAAGGTCAAGCTACATTTCCAATATCATTAGAAGATAAATTCCATTTGAGCCAAGCCAAAGTCCCCATCTAAAGAACTCACTCCATTTGCATAAGGGATTATGGTGCTAAATTGCACCGGGGACAAATATTGTCAGCTGATAAACCTCTCTCTTGCATCTTTTCCCATTTGATAGAAGCTTAACATGCACCATTTTCTAAGAGGTTGTTGAGCTTGGTCCAATTCTACTCTGAATAAGATTGGAACTCTGAATATTTAACTCCCATAAACTAATTTAAGAGTAGAGGTGATAATAGGTTAAAATGTGCTTGATTTTGTAAGACCTAAGTTTAGTATGACACAAAAATTTAAGACCTAAGTGTGACATGTAGTATATCATAGACTTATTTTTTAAATCTAAGTTTGGCCTTTTGAAATTATGATATAACATACTAATCAGTTTAAAACTCTATTTCATATGAACATGTTAAAACAAGTAATCTTATATGTGTTTGTATTTCCTAGTGAACTAAAAACGGAAGGAGTATATGGGACATGTTTTCGTGTGGAAATCAAGTTAGAATTGAATTCCGGAATTTCAAGTTAATCCCACTGCTTTGAGAGTGAGAGTAGAGTGTACGTGAAGTCACGAGCTGAGACCCATGTAAGCACATTGTGCATACACACAAGTGAGCTAAACTAACAAGATATCAATTTTTTTTTTTGGTTACAACTAACAAGATATCATTGAAGATAAACATGTAAACTTTCATTAATTTGAAATATTTATTGAAAATATATTTTGGTGAAGAGATTAATCTTTTAGATATTTAAAAACATAAATTTGTTGAAAACATATTTTGGTGAAGAGATTAAATTCATAGGTATTTAAAAATCTAAATTAAGGATTATAAAAAAACTAATTTACTATTTTGTAATAGAAAATGCTAACGAATGTTCTTAGAACACTATTTAATGTCTTTAGATGGTATTTTTATTTTTTATTTTTTATATAAAAACTTGAGTAATCAAAACATTGAAAATTAAAAATTGAAAAAATTGATTTTTTCATAGAATTATTTCTTATTTTATAATCATTGAAGAGTGTCTCGAAGACCTTCGTTAACAAGATTTTTTAATACATTTAATACTAAATTATTTGACTTTTTCAATGTTGAAAATTAGAACTGATATACGTCTCGCAATATTTTATATTCTTTTTCGGCTTTCGCACCGGTTTCTGACCCATCAATGGTGAGCGACTAATCCGGCTTGTGCGTAGAGGCATGCGCACTGGCCAAAAGTTGTTCCTCCTGAGATTAGAACCCGATATTTCCCGGGTACGTCCTTGAAATGAGCTCTTTGCCACTGGAGCACAAGCAACTTGGTTCAGTATTTTATATTCTATTTAGAATGTTAATACAAGTTCACATCCATACAAAGCAACATATGTTTCCACCAGTCATAATAAGAATAAGCTAAGACTGTCTGTTTAGATTTCAACCATAAAAATGAATTTAGTTTGACTTTTTCTAGGAGTATAAAAGAAATAACAGTCGTGTTTTGAAACATACGAGAATTCCGCTCCTTTTAAATCACCCATATAGTAGCAAACCAAATTACCGCAAATAATAAATGAGAAGATTTTGACATGGCTCACCAGAAGGCACTCATATATTAATTTACACTTTAAACAAAAATTTTAAAAATCTTGTTTACGTTTACACAAAGACTTGCTTATCTGTTTTTACTTTTTACTAATTATTTAAAACTCAAAATAGTGGATAACAGGATAAGGCTCCCACCCAATATAGGATAAGATAGAGCATTATAAAAGTGACATACACCAAACATTCTTCGGATTTATTTTTTTTCTTTTCGATATTAGTAATTTGATTGATATACATTTTTTTGTGTGTGTTAACCTTATGGTTTTCAGATGAAAGAAACCTCTTGTTGATAATCAAGTGATCATTTGTTTAAAAGATAATTAAAGTTTGATCAATCATTTTTTTATTCTTAAATCAAACTTAAATTTTGTTCAAACAATTTATGATTAGTGAACTCATTAACCGCTTGAGCCCAATAAACTTCATTGTTTTCTTAATTGAAATTCTATTCAAGCTCGTCATTTAGAAATTAAACATCAATACTCTGCTCATCGATGTTACACTTCCCCTAAGCATGTAATATTGTGTTGATTTGAATTATTTTAGTTCCACCCACAAGGGAAAATGGTCTAATTCAATAGGAAAGGTCAACAAAAGACAATCACAAAATGATCTATTGCCAAAAATAGAACTCGGGCGTTTGTTAAATTTAACGTTCCAAATCAATTGATGGTTGTATAAACATTTGATATGTTGTGACGAATGTTTATCAATTTGTTGTTGATTTTTGGAAGAAACTCAAATCTCACATCAAATAGAAATAAAGTCTGTTTATAATTTACTACTAGACATCCTTTTTTTTTAAAATACAATTTTGTTAGAATAAGTTAAACACAATACGCTATGGTTGGTCACCATTTTTATCCATACACAAAGTTACAGGACGATTATTCCACTAATTTTTCTCTCCATACACATTATTGTTGCATTTACTTGTAGTGTGGCTAATAACGAAAAATACTTCAGTAACTTTGAAGTTCGGTGATTTTGGTAACTTTAGTGTACTTTAGATGACAAAGAATGATAGATAAATGATTAAAATAAAATTATTTTAATGAAAGAGAATTTTTTGTTAGGAGAGAGATAGATATAAATTCACCAAAATCACCGAACTCAAAATCACCAAAATGTAACCTAGCTAACAACATCCTATATATTATCCTTAGTTTCAAACGGAATGGAATTATGAACTATCTACATGGAAGTGTGTTATAGTTCAAAATAACATATGAGGAAATACACTTACCATAACATAATTGGTCGAGGCAAATTGACATATAGTGAATATCAAGGACAGGGGCGGAGCTAGGTTTTAAACATTGGAGGGGCCAAGTCTTAAAATGTAGTATAATTTAACAAACAAACTTACATAATGGGCTTTTTTTAAAAGTGGAAAGGAAATTTAGTCATAAAAAGACATAAACCCAACATACAAAATAACACAAATGCTAATAACGGGGGACTATATTCATGATCATATGTAAATAGCAATATAAAATAATAGAATAATAGTAGTAAAAAACAAATTTTAGAAAAATTGGAGGGGACCACAGCCACCCCTTGCCCACATGGTCCCTCTGCCACTGATCAAGGAGGTTTGGATTGTGCATAAATAGAAAAGTGATGATTAGTAATAGACATGAAGAATATTGAAGTAGTTTCTCCTCTCTCTTTGATACTCTCTAGTAGAGTAATGGCTTAGTCTTAAGACTTAGTCTTCTTCTATCTTTCCCTTTCTCTTCTTTGTACTAAAAACACCCACTCTAATTGAGTTCTCATTTATCAATTTTACCTTTGATTAACAATCCATTTGCAATTATTCATCTTATCACATTCTTATGTTTTAGAACCCTTACAAAGTGATAACCGACGATGATTACATAATTGTTTCCTGAGTGACGATTTCACAAACAGTTATTCCATATGTAAATTTTACTTGCTCCTTCCTCAACTATAAACATTTATTAAAAAAATATTTGTCTCTAATTATAAATTCACTTTTAATATTCTAGATACGTTTATTATATTTTCCAAACCTAACACTAATTAAGTGATTGTTTTTTTTAGGGAAGTATTTAAGTGATTGTTAGAATTGTGGTGGAGGGCTTATAAACTTGCTTTTTATTAAGGATCATGCTAACTTGCAGGACCGGCCTAGGAATAAGTTGGGGTGCGATGGACTAGAGCCCATAGCAGTAGGGTGTCCAATTTTATTTTATTTTTTTTTTATGGAGGAGATTGTTTACATAAATATATTTGGTTTTTGGGGGTGTATATAGCAAGGTTCACGGAAAGACCCAAAACATTGACAAGATGAAAGCATGTTAATGTTTTTGACCCTTTTGACGCAATTTACTATATATAGCCCTGTATATCACAAGTATTTCTGTATAGACCCTCCCTATAAAAAATTTCTTTGTTCATAATAATGTGAAAAAAAATTATTATCGAAGAAATTGATGATATTTTTTTGGGCCCTTTGTTCCTAAATGTGCCTCACTAATATGAGAAATATTGATGATATTTAATTATTTATTATCCAAGAAATTGAGATAACTTTATAACAAAACAAATTATTTTTTGGTGTCTGTGAAGTATTTGATTTATTTTCAAATGTTGCTTAAAAAAGTATTTATTTGTTAGTGAAAAGCGGAAAGAAAATGAAATGAAGACCTAATAAAATCGTAACAATGAGCTAAAAAAAAATTATGATGTATTATGTCAGGGACCATTTTATCATATTATGGTTAAGACCTATAAAACTCTAGGAACGATCCTACTAACTTGTACCCTTTGAGCACATGTTAAAGATTTCATAACTAGTAAATATTTATTACAAAACATTAATTTTGAATCTCTAGTAAAATAAATTGACATAATTATTAGACAAAATTTTCACTTTAAGTTTAACATGTGTCATAAAAACACACGTTAGCAGTTTCCTTTTATCAAAGTTGTTAGCTTCTTATTTTCAAGTTAAGAAGGCATGTAAACCCACGGCGACGAATTTTAATAAACATACGCTAATACAATTAATTTATGTTAAAATATATAACCCTAAAAAACTATCGCTAAAAAAAAACTCAAAAAAATATCTTAAATGTGAAAAGTCAATATTGAATAAACACAAAAGACAATCTAACCATATGTCTTTTTTTTAAGAGGCTAAACTCGCTCGCTGAAATTGGTTTCGAGGAAAATCAAACATAAGACTTTATTGAGGAGCACACTCCCAATACCAAATCTAACATTACCGAACTAACTCAAAATAAAATTTGCAATGGCAGTTTTTATTAAGAACGGAGGCTTACTTTATACTCTCTAGGTCATATTTACAAGAAACAATTGATTTTTTAGATTTATTCAATAATTGATGTATCTAGTCTATATTTTAAACAGAATATATAAATTATTCAATGAACCTAAAAAATCAATTGTTTCTTGTAAATTGGACCGGAGGTAGTATTATTACTACCTCCGTCCCTAATTATACGACCCTTTAGAGGGAAAAAATTGTCCCTTTTTATAAGACCTATTTGGTATTTTCAATTGCATTAATTATTTCTTTACCAACATAACCTTATTTATTTTGCATATTTTTCTTCAATCAACAATAAATACTATTATGTTGAAAACATAAACTAACTCTCTCTCTCTCTCTCTTAAGGATAAATTTGTAAAAACAATAGTAATTAGTATATACAAATGTAATACTACTACCAATTTTCTTAATTCCCGTAATTTTGGCAAAAATGTCCTATATATTTAGTGACGGAAGTAGTAATAAGTAGGGTGTAAATGTGCTAAGTTGTTCATAAATTATTCGGACTTGTCTTGTTAAATATTCAGTCAAACTAACACAGACACACACAAGTTTCTCTTGTGCCCTCCAAAATTCAAAGTTTGCTCCCTTTGGGATATACATTCCGAGTGTGTTTTGACTCTTTTAGAATATAAATTTCGAATGCAATTTGTTTATCCTTCCAACTCTTCCTCTATCAATTCACTTTTTTCCTTTTTCTTTTTACTAACGTAAGTTATTCGGATTATATAACCTAGACGGTTAGCAAACACTCCATCATCAACTTTCTCTTCAAATCTCTCCAAAAACACCTCATTTTTGGCGAAACCTTGATCCCTACACACTATTTTTCGCCTGAATGCAAAGATAATGCGACTCTACAAACCTTTCTCATTCAAATTATATCCTTTTTCGTTTCATTCATTTCAAGTTGTATGTACAAGCGTCGTTCGTATTATAAAATCCAAAAATTTCAAATTTATAGTCTGGATTATATAATACGAACGTGGTTTTGCAAAAAAAAAAAATCAATTTTCGAAAATTGTTTGCATTATTTCAAATATGGATGCTCTTATTGTTCCTTCCTCCCCGCTGATTTGACACTTGACATTATACCTCAAATTGTTGATCCTTCAATTGAT
>Ga0209282_1002313_pt1 | contig 10932 bp, 3 predicted proteins | sample Mtrugardesep15_FD_187529 | JGI IMG/M metagenome (GOLD analysis project Ga0209282, IMG submission 187529) | Root nodule microbial communities of legume samples collected from California, USA - M. trunc garden sep15 (SPAdes) (version 2) | ecosystem: Host-associated > Plants > Roots > Nodule...
AACTCTCGTAAGATTGAAATATTTTGTTCTTCATATAATGATAATAAGCAATTTGTAGGTTGTTTTATTCGAACATTGGGAGGTTGATGTCTTAGGTGGAATTATTTGGAAGGGTCGTAAGTTGAGATACAGGTTTTATCGTAGGGATAATCACAAAGAGAGCTTTTAGAGTTGTTGTGATAATGCATATTCTTTCACAACTAAAGGGTCATCATAGCAAACTTTTTCTAGTTCGATTATGCATGTGTATCATTGATTTTTTTTTTCTTTTTGGCTAAGGACGTGCGAAAAGATTGATGTGGAGGAGGTGGCTATGTTGTTTGATAAAGAGTTGCAAGGGGTAGTTGAAGAAATTGTGGTTGGTGGAGGTCCCTTCATTAGGACCTTCAACGGAGGATGACTTATTTACTTATTAGGGTTGGAGAGTTGGGTTTGTACTCGATAGTAGAGGTTTCCTCATATGTTTATGTGGCTTCCAGGACAATGGGATAAGTGCTATGAATTTGATTTTGATCGTGCTTTGGATGGTCTTTGTGGTACGATTTCATATTTTAACTTAAGTAGTTTTACGAGCAAGAACATTGTTCCTCCTAAAGCACAACACATGTTTTGGCAAGTTCCCTTTTTAGTAAAAGTATTCAGGATACAGAAGTGAAGTTTGACATGACTACAAGACATAAAATAGTTTTTTGGTGTTTGTAAGCAGTACATGCTCAAGATTTTCTTCTAGTTATCCGTGTTGATGGGTTAGGTCAACATATGTCACCATTTGAGTATCATACTATCCTCTAATATAGTCTCATGATTCTCTTATTTACTATTGATGAGATATGCCTTGTTTTTCGTAAGGTGTAACTGATACCTTTGAAATGAGTTATGAAGCAAAGCTCTCTTCATGGTAATGAGATGGCTACAGGGATCCAAATTTGTCTAACTTATTTTTTCAGATGATATTCTTATTTTATGCTAAACCATTCGGTATGATGTTTTATCAGATGATATTCTTATGAAGCAAAGCTCTACCATTATGTTTCTAGCCTACAAATAGAAAAATTGATTTAAAAAAATGAATTCCTTTTAAGGCCATTGAGACTCAATCGAAATACCTAGGCTTCCACCTTTGTTAAAAGATTAAAACAATAGGTATTTGATTTTGTTTAAGATTAAATTTTTCGACTATTTTGACTTCTTGATAAAATTGTGTTTAATCAAGTTAAGATATTTTTTTATATTTTTTTTTGGTAGATTGACGAAATGACTATAGTAATCGAAAATATACACAAATATAGGAGTCAAGGTCCGAACCCCAGTCATAACGTCAGAATTAAAAATTTCATTATTTTTGTCAGTTGAGTTATGATTTATGCACGTCTTATCACCATTCTTATTTTCCAACCAAGAATCAATTTTATTTTTTTTTAGGAAACCAAGAATCACTCTTGATTGGTAAGTGATATAGAATATAAAAGAAAAAGTAAAAGGGTAATAAGTTAGTCCCTCCATTCAAATAAGTGTCACAATATTATGTATTATAATCTACTTCACCAAAAAAAATTACTTTTATACAGAGACAAATATTATAACATATTTACCTCGTAAATATCCTCTTAAGTGTCATCATATTTTTTTGACCTTAATGTTAAAGTTGTACATGTGAAACTAACGACATGCATGGCGATTGAATGGTGTGTTTCCGGGAAAGTAACTGAACATGGCCTTTATTTACCCAGTGATTACGGCCTCTGATTACAGTGCATCTCATAAGCTTAATTAAAGTATAATATTCTTTTATTCAACTTAATAAATTAATTAAATATATTTCGTTTGTCCCACAGTAGTGGCAGCACATTGGTAGGTGACAATTTTTGTCTGTAAATTTTTGACAAGGCTGCAAAAATCAGGAAATTAACGATCCTTGTTTCCTTGATCCCTAAAAAGATGTTGTGACTTGCAAATATAGCATTAACAAATTTCGGCTGATTAGTTTATGTCACGTATTATGAATCATGGAATCAAGAAAGCAAGCATAGTTCCACTCACGAGGGAGATGCTCTTAGAGATTCATATATAATGAATATAGATTGATACTAGAAGATAATAAAAGAGTACAATAAATATATTTAAGTAACTCTAATCAAGCTAATAACTCTAGTCAACCCACCAAACTCTAGTTATTCTCACTGTACTGTAATATCATGTACAGTTACTAAAATTATTTCTCAAAGACTTTAGGACTGCAAGAAAGTTGATAGAGCATTGTTAAGTAATTTTGGGATATTGAAAATATTAATGGCCAGAAGGTGCTCTAAAGTAGGAAATGTATTGTGAACAACTATCTTTTATTGCAAGTATAATTGTGTTTCTAAAAATGTACAATATATTGATATTGATGTTACTAAGGCATATTTGGAAATTCTGGCTGGTATGTGGTCGGAGAGTGATCAATTTTTTAACCAAATTACTTCGATACTCTGATAAGGTAAATTGGTAGATTTTTTCAAATGATAATTGGACTCCTCATTCTTTGCCCCTAGTGCACTATGTTGAAGTTCACTATAAAATTTTGAAATGACTAAAAGTGTGTCCAATTATATTGATCATTTTGGTAATTGGATGTTGAGAATATTGAGTTTCTAATGTGCCTCACCTGAATAATTGAGATGATTGTTTGGCTTGGAAATTCACTAGTAATGGTATTTTTTTCTTATCATCTGTGTATGATGTCGTGATAAGTGATAGACGACAGTATGACCGTTTAATTTAGATGAGCGATGGTTGCTTCGGATACTTATTCTTCATACAATGTTTCTGATTAAGACCAATTTTATTTTTTTCGCGATTGCTGTGGAGTTGGTTGCTTCTGATACGTGTATGACAGTATCTATTACATTTGGATTCGCTCTTGCTCTTTCATCAAGTCGAACCAAACTAATGATTATGACCATTAAAAAAAACCTTGAGAAACACAACACAGTGCCATATTCAAGCTACGATCTACGACTTCAACTTTTACGAAGATTCATCAACCTAGTTTAGATTCTAAGAGGGTGAAAAACACGTAGCATCACAAAGTTAGAGTGTTGTCAGCAGATCACAGTGCAAACAATATCATGGCCAAACTGCCATGTGGGTGGCTAATTTTGCTAACATTTGAACTTGCTTTATATTTTTTTATTTGGGAACTACTTTGATCAGAACTCAGATGTTATTAGGAAAGATAGAGGATTTTATGGCGACGGTGGTTCTGAAGGAAGAATGTTTCTTGAATGGTGGCATTTTTCCGGAATATATGTTGGAGATGATGCTTAATGATGGAGGTGTACTTATAATCACTCTGACGCCCAAATCAATATATGATTAAGGAGAGTGACAAGTTTAGAATGAGTTATACCTTGATAGATGATAACATACGACTTATTTAACCTGAAGTCCACTCCGGAACAAGAACCTTTATGGGAACTCGGATGACATATGCATAATGCCTTTAGGGGATCAGACAATCACAAAGGTAACAATAATGCATGTATACATAAGAGATTAACACAGTCAACTCAACAATAGAGATGTGAAGATTTCACCCAAGTATTAACAGAGGCATGCATGATTGTTTATAGCTTATATATTGGACACACAATTGACAACTTTAAAAGCAAAGCAAATCTAGGAAGACAAAGTGATAAACAAAACTCCAAGAGCATAAAGGATATACCATTATATATCATATAAACTTTGACTTGACAGAGTCTCGAAAGTCCACAAATATGATTTGTCAAGCTCACAGAGAGAGATGTATAAAAAGGTAAAGAGAAGGGGACATGGATAGCAAAAGATGCTATGAATTGGGAACAGGCAGACATTTATGCCAACACATTTTTTACACACATATTCCTTCTTACCTTTTATGCGATATATATAAAAAAATACTAAAACCAAGAATTCATGATAAATCTTCTTCCCACTTTAAGCAAATACAGTAATGTTAGAATATCAAACAACTAATATCATGTCTATCAACTGTTTTCAACTTATTTTCTTAAGTTCTCCATGATAACTAATGAAAATGAGTTTCGAACTTGTATAAAAATTGTTTCGCCTTATTTTATCTTTAGTTATAGAAATAATTTATGCTATAAGCGCTTAATTAAGTTGTTTATGCGGTCGATACTATAGAAAATTCATTTTATGGGATATAGAAGCTAGAATCTGTACTGAAAGCAAATTCTTTAACATATTGCTATCTCACAATGCTATTATTTAGTTATACAAAAGCTATGAAAAGGATGATACATCATTAATAAATAACTTGAGAATGCTAACCAATGCTCCAGAGACATTGGTTAAACAACTAAAACAAGTAAGTTTTTAATAAAAAGTAGTGTAATAGTGTAATTATTACTCGGTCAAATGTAACGGCTTATATTTTCAAGTCAAAACTTCTATTTATGAATTCATTAACAAATGCCCCTGAGCATTGGTCAACAAGACCCATAACTTAATGGCAGCAATACAATTTGATGCTGTGTGTGAATAATCCCAGGTTTCTTAACTCTTGCATATGCGATTGCTATCTGAATTTGCAGCTGTACATCTTACAAGAAATGACCACTGTCAGCAACAATCATTGCTTATACCTGTGGCATGATTTGTATGACAGAATCATTAAACAGACAAGCTGCAGGATTTAAAGACATAAATTATTAGATTTTGCTGTTAAAGAGAATAAATGATCTGCAAATAGTAACAAAATAGAGCAGCAGGGCATTATATGAAGGAGTCATGTACCAGATATCATAAATAGACGACACTATCTTATCAGTTTAGTTAGAACAAAGATTTGGCAAAGACATCAAAAGCCATGTCACTCATCATAACTCATATGGTAGCCAAATGATATCGCACCTCTTAGAACCTAATATGATTAAGAATTTATTTAATTGTTATGCATTTTTTGATAAATTTTTATTTACTCATGCATCCAATCACATCTCTTCATCATGCCGCCACTTGGCTAAGTTCTCAAACTATCTCGCAATATGATGTGATTGAATGCATATGTAAATTTTACACTAACAGTGCCTTTCAATTAAACCTTATCTTATAAATAAAGGAAGATAACCAGCCAGAATCACATACCAAGGAATCACAGAAGGTGATTTCATTCAGGCACATAAAACAATTGATCCCATACCATGATGATAGTTTCACTATTTTAGGTCCCTAAAACAGTGAAAAAACTCTAAATAATTTTTAAAATAAGAAGGAAAGAAAAGTGTGATATTCATTGTAATTCATTGATCTCTTTCTCTCTCACAACCTTCTTCTTTAATCTCAGTTGCACTGTGATTATTATTTTGATTCAGACTTTTTTTTATGTATCTTGACTATCTTCTACATTATTGGACATTACTGGTTTGCACTTTGCAGTAACTACATTAAATATTTGATAAGTTGTATTTTTAATACAAAAAGATTAAAATATACGACAATATGAAGCAGCAGCACTTGAACAACACGGATCATAAACAATTGACCATCTAGCTTTTGTAGCATGAATCATAAAATTAACACTTGAAGATAAATATACATCAAATTGAGGGAGAAAAATTCTAAGATCTATTCAAATGCACATATAAATTAAGGGTATGAATATAAAGGATGAAACAGTACAAACAAAAGTTCTCATCTTTAATCAAGTGTAATTCTTCAATCACAGCTTCACGACTCATTAACGATTCTGTTAGTACTCAATTGGATGATGCCGGAATTTCGCAACTCTATTCATTCTTCCAAGCATACAAAACATGTGAGAAACCAACACCTTGTTGCTGCAATTTGGTCTCAGAAAACCTCTGAGAGAAAGACCACTGCAAAACATTTGCATCAGAAACAGGTTGAGCATCCCAAATTTTATCTTGAGTGAAACATGTTCTAAACATGAAAACAGCATTTCCAAAAGATGTACCAAAAAGCCAATTATAAACATCCCAATAAACCTCAACTTCAAGACCATCCACAAGTATAGTATAATTTCCTCTAAACTTCCACTTCAACCTCTTGACCTGCATCACAGTTTTGCTATCGATCCGAACTATAAGACAAGGATCACTTGCAACAGAAGTATCACACTCAATAACAAGATCATGAATTTTACCATTGTCACAAAACACAACCTTGTTACCAAAAAACTTCTTACCAAAAACATGTTCTTTCTTAGCAACAAAAACAGCATTCAAAGGTAAAGGAACTGCATTAGATTTCTTAAAAGCCTCTTTCCTCAAATCACCGAGAAGAAGAATCATTTGTTTATCAACAACTACTCCTACAAAAAAACCCTCCAATGGTTCAGGTCCAACACCAAATCTAGCTGAAGAAAGATCCCAATACACATCAATCTTACAACTATAAGCTTCTAAACTCTTACAACCCTTTCTCTTAGAAAACACCCAAGGTTTTATATCAACTTTACATAAACACTGATTTGATGAATCATCAATACCAACACTAAAACCTTGACCCATCAAACTCTTACTCCATGTAATAGTAATCAAGCAAGATCTACCTCTAATTGAACACTGGTAAACACAAATAACCAGATTCTGAGCAGTTTTGCTTGAGCTTGAAGAAGATGATGATGAATCTGCTACCTGAACTGCATTTTCACCAAAACAAGATGGAAAATCCTTCATTTTTTTTTTCAAAATTCAAACTTTATGAAAGAATGAAGAAAATAAAACAAAAGGGTCACCAAAAAAAGTGGTATCTGAGGAGAATATAGAATTTGCAGAGAAATGGAAAAACAGAGTTTAACATGAATGGATGAGAGTACAATTCAAGACATCTGAAAAAGGGTTAAAGAGAATACAATTTACAACCCCACATAGGAATGAATCTGTGAGTGTGAGATAGAGAGAAGAGGAGCGTGGAAAGTTAAAGACAATTTTGAAGGAATGTTGAGAGTAAAACAAGGTTACAGAGAAGCAGACAAAAAAGTGTTACTTGTTTCACTGTCAATGACTCTGTTTTTCTCATAACAAATCTCAAAATTTAATTTTTTTAGTATAAAAGGGTATGCTTCAAATACTATTATAATATAATCAAATGATCCAACTTAAGAGATTAATGATTAATAAAACCCAAATTTGATTTCGGATAAATATATTTAATCAGATTTTACTTATCTCTTGATCGAACTCAGTATCTGTGTTTTTTTATGATAAACAAAAGAATTAACGTTAAAAAAATATCATTATATTATATAATATGTTTATGTGTTTGTGGGGAGAGGTAAAATGAGATGGTGACAGCTTATGTAAAGAGAAAGGAGACAATATGGAAGAAAATGGGAACTGGGTATGATGCTGTAAAGGCTGATTTGTGAGGGTTACTCAACACTGATTAAAGGTAATGTAAGGGCTAAAAAAAAGCATCTTTTTTTATTTCTATTCTATGATTCTATGATATTGCTATGTCGTAATGTGACAAGCACTCATCACCAAACTACACAAAAGAAAATACTTTTTTTTTTTTTTCAAACAGAATGTCTTCCGCACGTTGATAGTAGAAATTAATCCCTCAAATTTTGTAAACTTAAATAAACATTTGTTAAGAGTTTTAATGTTGTTGAATAATTTCCAAGACTAAATTCATACCCAGACTTTGATTAAATTATAAAAGACCTGTGTCAAGAAAAGACTATAGTACTGTACTTCATGGAAGTATTGATAAATATAAATAAATATTGTATATACATATAAATGGGGAGGGTCAAAAAATGGAAAATTGAAGGGACAATAAATGGAAATTCCCTTAATTTGCATGTATTTAAAAGAGAAGGAGTGGGGGTCAGAGAATTCAGACTAGGAAGTGGAACCCACAAGGTCGTGTAAAAATGCAAGCACGTTCTCCATCTCATGCCTTGCCTGCCTAACCTACCTCACAAGGTCAGAATAACTATGTCTTGCTAAATTAGGACAGAGTGGTAAACCATCATTTTGTTCTTCAAAACTATGGTTCTATGGTGCAGCTAGATATAAAATGTTTAGGTCAAGAAAAAGAAGTCACAAATCATACTTGATTGGACGATATAACATTTTATTAGAGTTTAATGGAGATATATCCGTAGAAAATAGTTTCGTAGAATTCATAATATTGTCTTTTCTTTTTGTATGAACTCATAATATTGCTATGTTTTAGATTCTTGACAAAAAAAATTGTTTTATACTGAATGTGCATGTCTCATATTTTGAATCAATTATATTTTATTAAATGTGCATTTGAGAGAAGTCGTCCAAATAAAAAATCACATTAAAACAAGTTAATTTCTTTGTTTTTCATAGATAATCTTATTTGAACACCTAATTTAAACACATAAGCCATAATTCAGATCATGATTCGCCACATTGTGGAAGCTATTTCTTTCCATTAGACTTAAGTGGTTGAAAAAGCAAACTCATTTTAATCAAAAGTAATTTTACAAACATCAATCACCATAAAAGTTGTTTAAAAACTGTTGTTCAAATATCATTGTCTATAAATAATTTTGCACTGTATTGTACTATCAAATTGTTGACAAAGAATTTATTTCTTCTAGTTATTTTTTTAGCTTGTACTAGATGAATTGATTCATCAAAGAATGTTGATCAAATAAATAAGTGTGTGTTCGGTTTCCCGTTTGCAACACACAAAAGCACGCTTACACGTTCCCAAAGCGTTTTTGCGGTGATTTTCAGAAGCTCCAAATACTAACTTCTATACTAATGTGGTTTTTTATCGTGGTTTCCATCAAACTCCATTTTGCAGACGCAATATCAAACAGGCACAGGCCAATCACAACATGCTAAGCATAAGAGGGACGTAATTAGAGGATGTCCAACGTTTTGAGTAGACCATAAGATTAGATGGTGGACTTTTAAGTGTTGCTTGATTCTCTTTGGCTAGAGGCTATAACTATAGAGTCTTCACTGGCTTGACATTCCACTTATTGATCATGTTGTTATCAAATGCTATATACCAAAGGATATAGTTTGTGTTGTACATTTGATTTGATACAATTTTTTCCGGAGACTTATGCTGGACTGGAGGCATTAATATGGAAGATATGACTTTAAAATCTCCTGAGGCACGACTTTTGCTTGATTGGAAGTGCTTCATTCCAAAGGCACGACATAGTTGCTTTGTTCCAGAGGCATGGCTTGACTCACTTGATTTTCTTGATGAGGTGCTTTGTTCTAGACGCACGGCTTAACTTGCTTGTTTGATGGTAGCTTGGCTCATTCTAGGAGGTGTGACTGTTCTTAGTCATGGAAAAATGGAGGCCAAAGAGATATAATGTCAAATGCAAAAGCACCAAATGATGGATCTCAGTTTCTGGTTTCAAGTACTAGAGACCTCCTAAAAGGAGAATTTGGATTAATTCTTTCTTATTCATTGTAGCAATGACAATTGTTACATAAAGTTAATTCTAGTCATCAAGGTAACCGGATGCAATAACATTATTAAAGAGTGAGTTTAAAGTGAGTGTTGACAAAAGAGCTAGGGCCGTACGTGTTCGACATATCACCATACATAATGGTTAAAAGCTAAAAAAATCATTTAAGTTTAGCCAAATATATTTCATGGTCATTTCATCAAAAAAAAAAAATTGGCATTTAACAATTTCCTTGCTTTTATGGGGTCCATCCATCTTCTATCTTTTTTTATTTTTTTTTCAAAAGCCGTTGCCACAAAAGTGTAGATCATGTAAACTCATTTGCAAGCCTCTAATGTCTCATTGCAAAAGACCCAAAAGAAAGTCCAGAAGGAATTAATTAGTACTCGACATTCTGGATTTGTCCACATATATGAAGTACTTTTCCATTTACGCTAGTTCAAATTTATGTAGAGATATTCGTAAAATGATTATTCTTGTCACTTTAATAAATAAAATAAAAAAACCCCTTCCCCCAATTTTTTTAAGAAAAAAGTTGTTTTGCATTCTGTCATGCTTCTTTTTACTAAAGCTAATGATACCTTTCATCATAATTAATAGATGATGTATCCATATACTTAGGACTAAAGAGCAATTCAGTGCACTGAAGCTCTCGCATACGTAGGGTTTGGGAAAGAGTCTCACCATTTAGTGTATTGTACGCAGCCTTACCTGTTTTTACATACGAGGCTGTTTCCAGGACTTAAATCCGTGACCTTACAGTCACATGACAACAACTTTACCGGTTGCGTCAAGGTTACCCCTCATCCATATACATAGGACTAATTAAATGAAATATACAGGATGGATTTAGGGTAAAAGTCAGAGGTTACTATCACTTTCGACTATTAAATTATCTTGTTTTTGTTTTTCCTTAATTCACGTGATATTTACCCAGTTGAAGACAAAATGATAACATTGAAGGGTGAGAATTTCAGCAACAACAACAAAAGACAACATAGAAGGGTGAGACAAGGCAAAATTAATGCAAACGGTGAATTTTTCAAAACAAGAAATCATTGAATTACTACCATTTTTTGTGAGAGTTTTGTTGGTCAAATTGGGAGAAGATTTCAGGTAGTTAGCAAAATTGAATCAAATCTAAAGGAACAATAGACATGGAAATTTTGGCAAAAAAAAGACATGGAAAATATTTTTTTTTCGTTTGATAGGTATATCATTAAATGAAGAGGTTTTGGAATTGATCAAATTAAAACTTGTTATTTTATTGTGTTCATTCAAATATTTGTTTGAGAAGTTGGACATATTCTTCTCTTGTCATTGCTAATTCAATTTGACTCATTCTATGATGACCGCGACTTTTGTTGGGTTAACATCTTCATTATTATATGAGAGTGATTTTCTTGACTATACCTGCACATTGCTTGAGTAATCTCTAAAAAATATCGGTAGATTTTTTAAGGAAAAAAGAAAGAAATGAATGAATTGCATGGTAAGGACTTTTT
>Ga0209282_1002315_pt1 | contig 10926 bp, 4 predicted proteins | sample Mtrugardesep15_FD_187529 | JGI IMG/M metagenome (GOLD analysis project Ga0209282, IMG submission 187529) | Root nodule microbial communities of legume samples collected from California, USA - M. trunc garden sep15 (SPAdes) (version 2) | ecosystem: Host-associated > Plants > Roots > Nodule...
AATATTGTGAAGCAGAACTTTGATTTCAGGCCCGGCATGATCTCTATCAACCTTGATCTCTTGAGGGGTGGCAATGGCAGGTTCTTGAAGACTGCTGCTTATGGACATTTTGGTAGGGAAGATTCTGATTTCACATGGGAAGTGGTGAAGCCTCTTAAATGGGAGAAGGCCTAAGTTACCTCTATGCCAGGAGTTTTGAACTTTATAATAGCTTTTACCTTTTTGCTTGTCTATCTTCTTAGTTTTGTTTTTTCTATTTTTACATTAGCAATATAAAAAGTGCTCTCAGTTTGTATGTTCAATGCAATGAATGCATTTCACATTATCTCAATATCAAAGAGAGTATTCTATCCAATATATGATACTTACTCATGCAATTCACGCCCAAATTTATTTATTTATTTATTTTTTTAATCCCCCCACCACCACCAAAAAAAAATGTTTAATTGTTGACAAACATGTGTATGAAGAATACGATCTCGTTCAGCACTTAAATACATATTGTTTGTGAGCATATGGGTAAAATGTGGTGATGATTTTTCTCTAATCACATTTTTCCACTGCTCAATTCTATTATTAATTGAATTTTAACTTGTTCAAAACGTAGTTGATCCGGTCTCCTAACTAAGGTGATGATTGGTCAAATATTTATAAATGTTGAACTAAACAAACTCAAATGCATGATTAGTAAGTAGTAGCAACACTGAGTCCAATTCCTACAAATGCATGTTAAATAGTATTTTGGGTTTTTTTAGAGATTTTTTTAAAAAAATCTAAAAGTTGTTTTGTTTGTTTGTTTACTAAATTTGAAGCTTTTACACTTGAGTTCCTTGTATTTAAAAAAAAAAATAGATTTTGGAAAAACTACTTAAGATAGATTTTCATTTTAAGGCTAAAAATGATTTTTTTAACAAAATGGATTTTTAAAATATCTGAAACAAACCCTACAAAAACAAAAAAAAAATGATTTTTTAGTTCAAAAAAAATCTGAAACAAACGAGCTCTTCATCTCAACACAAAAGGTAGCACAAAGGATGAGTATTCAATTATATTTATACACTCAACAACTCGAGACATGAGTGATGTTGGACTAACAACAAACTACACAACTTCAAAACTAACTTCAATATCTTTTTTTTGGTAGCAGCTGGGATTTGAACCATGAACTAGTCGCTACCAACTGAATTTAATTCATGATGACGCCAACTTCAATGTCTACTATAGCAGTAAACTATGCCTAAAATAAACTATGATATCTGATATATTTTATGTTTGGGACTTTGTTCCATAACTATATGAAAAATGTTGTTTCCACATCAAAGAATTTTAGGAAACACAACAAAAATATCAATAAAAATTGAGGTTAAATTTGTTATTTTAATTTCGTTTGCAGTGGAAACAACGATTTTCTAACTATATTCTTATGATTTCCCGTTACATGTTCAAGATTTCACGAGTGTTCTACCGGAAGAAAAAAAAACCTTCCAATTGTCATTTTTCTATTCAAAGCTTCTTATCATTTGAGTTTAAAAATAAAAAGGTTTCTTATTATTATTATTTTTTGTTTCGGCTGTGGGGGTCAACTCACCAAATAGCAGTCTCGTGAGATGGTGAAAAACCTGAACAAAAAAGGGAGTTGTTATACACACCTCTACAATGTTCAATGGCTTCCTAGCAGGCCCGGTCTAGAGGGATCGAGTCTCCAAATGTTACGTGCCTCAAACAAAAAATTATGTCTAATATCCACCCTCATTTAAATAAAAAAAATATGTTACTTCTTTTTCTTTTTTCGGTACACGTTTGAGGTTTTTTGGACTCTAGTTCTCATTCTTGTACATAAATCTGATACTATCAGACAACCTTAATTTGTAAAATCACTTAATCAGTCAATTTAAAAAGTTATCTCATTGAAAGAATCACAACAATCATTTTTTTCCGCATAAACTATTCGTTTTCCCTTCCCACAACGAATGAGTGACAAATCAAAACGACACTGTTAGGTAAATTTCATCTCTCTTGCACTTAATTTTCTTTTTTTATTTATTTCATTTCATGTTTAGAAGTTCTTATTTTGATTTTTTAATGAAGTTTAGCTATACAAAAAAATTACATTTTTATTTTACTAGAGGTCTATTTTAAAAAGAGAGTCAAACCTTCTATTTCAAAGGGATGGCCCTGCTCCCTAGATTATGTTTTTCCGAAATAGAATGCCATTTCTTGTGTTAGGATAGTACTCATTTTTAAAAAATGTACGTATCGTAAACAGCTAGATTACTGTGAATCATTCGTTTTTTTTATAAAAAAAAAAAAAAAATCATATATCATACACATTTCTCTTACAGAGAGGAGTGCCAGGTAAACAGTGGAGGATGAATTTTTTAATTGCCATTTTTTTTAAAACCGTGAGTGTGTTAGTGAAATGTGTAAGGATGGGTTAACTAGAATACTATTCTTATAACTTCTCAAATTGCTCTTTTTTCCAATCGTTGTTGGTCCAAGAGCTGTTACTTGTTGTTGGATATTTTTAAGATCGGTTAAACTGATTTAAAATGTGATTGAATTGCTCCGAAAAATTCTCAACAACATTTAACTATTGTTGGGAAATCGAACGCAGTTAACCAATTGTTGAGGTATGTTTAGGAGAAATTTAAGGAGTGAGAAGAGTAATTCCTGGACAATTATGACGCCTTAATTGAGCTTGCCTTAGCCCAATCATCATTTTCAATTCTAAAAGTTGCTCTACCTTTCTTCATTTTTGCTCATAACCCTCTCAATTTATCATTTATCAAGACATATTTTCCGATGGCACAAACCTATAGGAAGATACCTCGATTTTTTTCTCCGTCAGAAGCTTAATTCCGATCGACGTTTTTCAGAAGTTGAAACCTAGGGGCTTATAGAGCAACTTTGTTCAGTTTTATGCTTTTAATTGGATTGTCAACTAGGTGTGGGGGATTACGTTTTTTATGGAAAGGGAAAAAAATATGTTAAGAGAGACCGTTCATAAAATATAGGTAGCCTGATTTATGGATTGAAGACCAAATTGTTGCAAGGTATCTCCGAATATGTAATTAACAATTTGACATATATGGGTTGTGCAGAGGAGGAGGATATCACAATTCAAAACTACCAAAAGAAGGTAAAATTATTCTCCATTAGCTGTGTCCGCAATAATTTTTTGTAGGGATAGGGTGTGGAATGAGTTGGTTTTACGAAGAATGCATGTGACAATTTGTTGTCTTCAATTATTATCACTTTATTACATGTTATAAGTGTGTTGCCATATGAAATACAAACTGATGACATTGCAGAGCTTGGCGACATATAGCTCACATGGAATACTAATTAAGGCTAAAAAAAGTATCTCAAGTAGTATCTGAGGATAAGGTTATGTATTGAAATTATATTATACTTCTATGATTTTATATTTTTTAACACAAGGGAGGGTTGAGTGTTCATAATATTTGTAGATTTAATATAATATTGTTAGGAAAGTGGTGTTGGAGGTTAAAGTTGACCAAGGAGGAATTTTGGCATAATGTGTTGTTGCATAAATATGGGATGGAGCATGGGAACGTGGCAGGCCGATCAATTAAAGTGTCGGCATGGTGGAAGGATATCCGACGTACTACGCGTGGGAGGGAAGCATCCCTCAAATTGGTTTGATGACTAATTGTCTAGGGAGTCAGGTAATGGGAGATGTACTTATTTTTTGTTTGATCTTTGGTTGGAGGGGGAGATGTTATGTGTTCGTTTTGGTACATTGTTAGTATTTTCAATGATAAAATAGTGTCAGTGGCAGATATGTGCAATAGGGGTGGGAGTGTTGATGGTGGCGGGTCGGTTTGGACCCGCGAAAAAATCTTTTTCAATGGGAGAAAGAGTCTTTAGCGGAATGTAATTAATTGTTATTTATTGTTATTTTTAAGGAAAATGTTAAGGAACGTCGTATCTTAAAAACTATTCGTAATAATGAGTATTCTTGCAATAGAATCCTTCTCGGCAACTTCGTTTGGAATTAGAAGGTTCCACTGATGGCATCTCTATTTATTTGAAGACTATTGATTAATAAGTTTCCTGCAAAAGATAACTTGGTTACAAAGTTGTGCAATTGGCTCAACTTTTATTTTTCAATTGTCCTAATTTCAGTAATTTATGGATGTCTGTTTTAAATTCACTTGGGATTGAAGCCTAAATTTTTCATATTTATGGTTTACTTCAGGTAAAAAGGTTTGCCATGATAGTTTGATCATTATTTGTTGAAACACCAAAATAGTAGTACAATGTTTCAACAAAATAAAGTTTACGTTTGTAAAATGATTTAAAATGTTTGGTTCTTGATAACACGTTATTTTGTATAATTTTAAAGCATGTGTTTATTTAATAAATTAATAGTTTTATTTATATTTTTATAAGCATTTTAGTTTATTTCAAATACAAATCAAAAGATTGTATTGTTTATTTAATGGATCTCGTTAACAAGTGTCCTAAATGTATTGTTTAAGAAACTTATAAAAAGATTGTCTTGAAAATACAAATCAAAACATATAAAAGTCATACTACACAATTTTCAATACAAATGCTATTACTTTTAGATGCTTAAACAATGTCCTAAGAGCACTTAATATCATTTCCCTTAATAAACTAATAGTGTTATTTATGTTTTTATAAGCATTTTACTACAATTTAGTTTATTTCAAATAAATAGGATAAATAAAGAGAAAATGAAGAATTTGTGGAAAAGTGATGGAATAACTACAAACGTGGTTGCTAAAATAAAAGCTACAAATTTTGAAGTTTTGTCAACCAAACAAAGTTTTATGGCAATGAAGACCTTCTTCAATAGTGGGAAATCAAGTTGCAACACTTCAGATGCACCATCATAAGTCTCAAAACCGTCACCAATCAATCAAGAAGAATAAAAGATCAAGGTCACAAAATACGAGGTTGTTATGGTTGTTCGTAACATCAGGTTACGACGGTAACAACTTGTTTCATACAATTTTGTTGTTTTACTTCGAGCATTTGGATGGTCTTGTGTAAATGTCATTCTTAAGACTTGTAATAACTAAGAAGTGCACAAAATCAACAGTTCCTAGGTATTAATAGGCTTAGCTTGCCTTTGTTTTGGACACCTCGTCATTGTAGAAACATACCAAAAACTCTTGTAATTTGTCTTAGTGTTTGAATAAAAGTTTTTTTATTTTTTATTTCCTGCTCTTTATTTTAATTAGGAAGATCATCACTATGATGAGATCGAATACCTTCTCTCTTTGTTTTGTGATCATGGAAAGTAGTCATAGCATGAACTTTTCATAGTCCCTTTCTTTTCTTTTGTTGTGGAACTTTAGTTGTAGAACTTCAAAATCCTAAACCAGCCTTTATATTTTTAAGCAAAATCAAGACAACTTCCTTTGTTGAAAGACAAGGAGCTTGCTGAAAATATGAGGTTAGACAAAGATCTTGAAGCATGAGAATAGACTATAGACCTTTGGGATGAAATGGGTAATAGGGTTCAATGAGTTTTACCAACATAGAAACCATGAGAATAGGGAGATATGTTGGTAAGACACACCATTTGTTTTTTAAAATAGAACAAAGAATAATTTTAGAGTTACATCATCCTTAAAAAATGATTTGCCATAACACTAGAAATGATTAGATTTGAATTGTCCACCGTAATGATGAACTCCAATGATTCTAAGGAAATCTTTTATAATTTGCATGTATTCAAAACCAAATCAAACATCAAATATCAAACTCTCAAAAATCAAAATCAATCTAGATAAACACTTGGCAGGGCCGTCCTTGAGGAGGTGCAAACAGCTCTACTGAGCTGGGCCTCCAAATTTTAGGGGCCCAAATGTTTTTTTTTGTATACTGCAAACAAAAACATAATATATAGAAATAGCACGACAAAAATTTCACAATTCTCTTGTCTCAACGGTATAAATGAGCATTTGCCATGCGTGGGTCTGGGGTTCAACACCTAGGATCCTTTTTTTTTTATTAATTTTTCTTTTCCTTTTCTTCTTCTTTCATCTTTGATTGATTTTTCTTTTCCTTTTCTTAGTTTTTCTTCTTTGATTAATTTTTTTAATTTGAGTCTCGTCTATCATCAATACTTTATTTATTTTTTTGGTTAAATCTCAATACTCTATTCAATTCAACCAAATTCTCCTTAACATATTAGATTCTGTATTTACAAATAAAAACATAATATATTTTTTTTAGAGCATTATTTGTAATTTTTCATCCATACTTATCGTATAAAATAGTAAAGCTCTAATTCTCTAACAGAAAACATCATAATTTTTTTTAAAGAACAAACATTATAATTATTCTCTCAAATAAAAAATTATAAACCTTTTATTTTTACATGTGTGCAAATTAACTAGGGAAATTAACAACCTAGAAGATTGATAAAGATATTAGCTTGAAGTTGTATTTTTATTTTTACGGATCTCATTTTCAATTTAAATAGATGATTGCTCTTTTAAAAAAATTACATTTTTATTTTATTAGGGGCCTATTTTTGATTGAGAGTCAAGCCTCCAAATATATAGAGACGACCCTGACACTTGGAGGAAAAACAACCTTGATAATCACAAGTCCATGAGGATCGATACCTTTTATTATGACAATATACATGTGTGCTTGCTAGTGTATCAGCTCTTACTTTGGTGGTAGCTTAGATCAAAACATAAGTCATCTAATTGAGAGTGTAACAAATTGTGGATGAATCCTAATGAGGTGATCTCTAGTTATTGTATTGTTTTAAGTTTTATATTGGGAGCTTAACCCTTTTTTTTTGAGAAAATATTGGGAGCTTAACCCTAAACAATTGGTTTGTTTGTTTATGGTATGCATGCATTTTGGAGATTTGATTTTTAATTTTCTTTTTCTTCTCTTTGATTGTTACTCCTTTGGTTGATCTTCATCCTCTTGGTTTTATGTTTTTTTGTTTATCTTTTTTTTTGGTAAGTAGTCTAGTGATTAGAATTCACGTTTTAAAGTGAATAAGTAAATGTTTGTGGTTCGAACTCCGACCCCTGCATATAATAATGCATTGTCTAAGGTTCAAGTAGCATGTTCTCTCTCTCCCTCTCTCTTTGTGTGTGTGTGTATTTGGTTGCTCCTTCCACTATTGTTTCTTAAGTTTGATTGCTTCTCTCCTAGTTGGATATACTGTTTGGTTGATTCTCTCTTAGATTCTTCTATTTGGTTGCCCCTATCTCTATTGGTTATTTTGTTTGGTTGTTTCCTTCCCTATTGATGTTTCTCTTTGTTGGTTTGACTCTTCTCTATGATGTTTCATCTCTTTCGCGTTGCTTCTTTATTTGTTGGTTCTTCTATTTGGTTGATATATACTCATTCTTTAGTTGTTGGTCCTCTTTGTTGGTTATGATATTGATTGGTTTGACTTAATCTCTTATTTCAGGGCTAATTTATAACAAATTTAAAGCTTAGTAAGTTTTAGCTTGAAGGATAGTGTTAGAATATTAGCTATTTTGAATTTATATTCTTTATTAAATACATTTTCATTTATAGATTGACAAACTCTCAATACTTTCTATTGACTTATAGTGAGTTTGAAGTGAGGTATCGGACAATAAATTATTGACTTTATGTTAATGGACCTTCAGACTTATAAGTTAGTAGTACATTGCTTTAGTTTTCATACATTTTCGTTTGTAAATATGAATGTGAAATATTTACCAAGTGTACGTATATAATTGGAGCTTGAGATCAATTAAAGGAGGAGGTCAATTGATTTGTGTTTGAGATACGATGTACACTGTCCAAGTTTTTGTTTAGATAAAAGTTTTATTTGATTTAGTCATCGGTGTAATGGAGTTTATTTTTTATTTTTTTGTGTGGTGTTATTATGATATTTGAAGTGACTTTGCTTTTTGTCCTAACCTTTACACTTGAGCCTAGATTTGTGATTATTATTAATTCATGTGGCATTTAAAAAACAAACAAAAAAAAAACATATTTATTTCTTAAATATTCGATGTAAAACAAAAATTATTTTTTTGCTTGGGAAGTCAAAACTAAAATTCCAAATACTCTATTGTCGTCCTTTGAATTTAAAATAACATATCTTTCCTCCCTAAAAAAAATCATATATCTTTCCTAACACGTATTCTGTACGTTGATGAATTAGAAAATTTTAATTGAGAACTGTCTAAACAACTAACAAGTTGTCTAGAGAAGGGGAAAAAAAAACAGTGTAACAAGTTGTAATTAAGCAACAAAACAAAGTTGTGATTAAACAACAAAACATATGAAAAGCAAGACAACATGGCCCCAGAGACGCTCGTTGTTGGAGGCTAAACGAAAAAGACAGATCTGATCTAAGGGAAGAAATGGTAGGAGAAAAGTCATAGTTAGTTATGGTGGTACCCGATACATACGTAGCATATCCTTATGATAATCCCAGGTGAGGTGACAGGATATATATGAAGCAAAAATTATTATCAAATATTCTCTCCCTCCTTACTTATAAAATATCTTTGAAATATTATTTTATTGTTAAATATAAGTCAATTTATAATATTTAGATATATTTATTATTATTCTTTTTAAGTTAGTGAAAGAAAGTATTGCGAATTTCAACTTGAGTATCATACGACAATATGCATTCTAACGTATACAAATGTTTATTTTAAGATGTGTTTGAATTGAGAGTTTATGATAAAAAATGGGAAAATGTCTTACTTTTCTTTTTTAAATTACGTACATTATAAAAAATAAATAAATGGAAATAACAAAATTATGAATGATCATATAATACCTCAATCACCATTAATTAATTTTTTTAAATTTTTACATTGTCTCCAATTTAAAAAAGAAAATATAAACTTTCTTCTCTTTTTCCCTCATAAATTCTCAATTCAAACACACTCTAAGACTTCTATCGATCGAATTTTATTGATAGAAAACTTATGAGATGCATTCACGTCAAAGGTTTATTAATAAACCTTTCTAATATAAGGTTATAAGAGAGAGAAGATTAACCCCTCTCTCTTATTCAAACACACTCTAAGGTTTATTAACCCCTCTCTCTTATATCAATAAAATTTTTTATTGATATATATATTTTAAATTCAAAAAACAACAAATAGTAAGACTAATATAAAGTATGAGTGCTTAATATCTTCTCTACTTAGTAAGCGTTTGAAAAAACTTGAGTTCAATCTTTAAATGAAATAATTATTAGACAAACTTTACTTATTTTTTGACCGAAGCCTGAGCTAATAAACCCCTCTCTCTTAATATAAGAGAAGATTAACACAAAATACAGTTTAAACTCCTTCCTTTTATTTTTATTTTTATTTTTAGTAGCTCTATAATTTTTTGTTTTTAAGAGTAGCTGTATTCTTATACTATAGTTTATTGTGTACGGCATAATTTAGACGTACAGAAGATCACGTGTTTTGCATTACACGCAGTATAAGACTACAAGTACAGCAAATTGAAGCATAGTTTTTGAGTAAAAATACAAAATACATGTTCTGTCAGCACATTTTTATTCAACCAGCCGCCATTGAACCTTGGCAGTCCACATGCATATAACCATATTTAATAAATTCATTCAACAAATGTATGCTAGAATTTGAAATGAATTTGCATATGAAACTTTGGCGTTACTCAAGATGAAAGGGTAGGCAAGGTAATTTAAGTAAAGATAAGTATCAGATATTTTTTAATTGAATTTGATCTTTTGTTGAACAATAACATCCAACAATTATTTAAAAAACATCACATTTTTTTGGGTACATAAACGTTATTAAATTAATAAAGCATCTTTGGTGTCTTCCTACAAAATAAAAAACTTATAGCTGGCATCATAATGCATAATAGGCAAAAGTTAAAGAAAAAAAATATTGATCATTAAATTAATTAAAGATTGAAGCTAATACAAAGTGCTTTTGGAGACAAATCTGGGTCTATCAATTATGAAAACCAAACCACTTATATGTTTAAAAACATAAAGAGAAAAGTGATAAATAATTAGACATGACATAATAACAGTAACTAATTTTATAATTAACTATCATTGATTCAAAGATAATCACTTATCATTATATTACTTTGAATTAAAAATAATACTAAGAAAAAACCAAAATTAAAATAAAATTTTCACCAATCGTCGTTGGTTTAAATGGTAAGTGACTCGAAGACGTTAAACAAATGCGAGGAACTAACTCATGCATACTAAAAAAACTAGTTGAAACGAGGGAAGAATCCACTTTGTTTGCTCAATAAATTCTCCAACGTAGATTAATTATTGTTAATCGACGGTGCGTTGAATACGTCATTCTTAACTTTCATGGGAAAAAACAATACCATAAGGACTTGTGTGTGCAGGGTCAAGTCAATGAAGGGAATAGGGAAGAAGAAATTATAAAATAATAATTGCAGAGAAAAGGAGAAGAACCAAAGTAAATAAACTCTAATCTAACATCTCTTTATTGTCTAGTAGATGTAACAAAACCAAAAAACAGCTCTCTCTTCATGTGAAACTTTGACAATCACATGATTAAATTGGTTTGTTTCCTAATCAAGAGTCACTCTCAAGAGGTGGCTGCTTTTGAAGCATAACAAGTACTTTCAAACATACTCAAATTCTATGTTTCCTCCTTCATGCATCACTTCAAATTCAGTAACATTCATTTGAAACTTCTTACATCACATATTTGTGTTTGTTAGGAGTATAAAAGCTTCATTTCAGTGGTTACTTCAAGCAAAGACTAGTTATGGAGTTAACTCCAAGAGGAAGAAATCAAGGCCATGTAGTGACCTTTGATAGAGATGCAGATTCTTTTGTTGAGGAAGATAAAGAGCTTCAATCTAAATGGGCTGCTATAGAGAAACTACCAACTTTCAAAAGGATTAAAACTTCTTTTGTTGATGAAA
>Ga0209282_1002316_pt1 | contig 10925 bp, 6 predicted proteins | sample Mtrugardesep15_FD_187529 | JGI IMG/M metagenome (GOLD analysis project Ga0209282, IMG submission 187529) | Root nodule microbial communities of legume samples collected from California, USA - M. trunc garden sep15 (SPAdes) (version 2) | ecosystem: Host-associated > Plants > Roots > Nodule...
TTAAGCAAGTATGTAAAAAAAAATGGGTAGTAATTTGGTGTGGCAAGTGCCACACCATGCTTCAGTGTAGATCCGCCCCTGTGTCCCCACTCTTTTGTTTTTTCTTTTACCATAAGTGAATCTCTAGTTTATATATTAAAAAAAAATAACTTTAAAATCAGTTTCTTTCTCTGTAAGAAATAAAATAAAAAGAAGTGTTTTTCCTCATTAGCATTCTCCTTTTTTGGTACTACAATGGTTTCCTCCTCAACTTCCTCTTCTATCATGTCAATCAACTAGAATATTTAATCATATTTACTCATTTATTTTCTCCACTAACCGGACCTTACTTGTCCTACATGAAAATATCTCTTGTCTCCTCTTATCAAACACTGCATTAAAGGTTAAATTTAACAACATGAAATCTCCAACAATTCCTCATTGGTCACATTTTGAGTTGAGGGCTTTGTTATGAAATTTGTATACGCGTTGTTGCCTTTTAGTGGGCTGCTTTCAATATTGACCATTGGATTCATTGACCAACATTTATGCCATCCCATGTATGTTCATGCTCAAACTGTAATAACGTGGGTTTATGTTTTTTCTAGAAAAATGCTAAAAAGTGTCATTAGATACTCATTTAATAGTATGTAGCTTGTTTGTTTTCGCGTTTCAAATCACGTCAATATAGAAGCTTCCATTTGTAACTTCAAAATAACACTTGTTTGTGGCTTTCCACTGTAAAAGCAAACACATGTTTGGTTTAATTTTTCTATGCTTGAGACTAAACCTAACTAAAGTCATTATTTTTGCATTTATTTTCTCTTCATTTCAACTATATTATTGGAGTTACCATGTTATCTTACGAAGTTTCTACGACTATTTAGCAATGATCAATCTTCGTCTGAGAATATGTAAGTCACACAAGATGAGTTTTCCAATTCCAACTGATTTTGTTGGTACATATACTCGTATGGAATGGTAGTTTGAATAAGGCACTATGCAATTTTGTATGAAACATAGATTGTCACGTAAATATGCTAAATGTAAATAAAAATTACTAATCGGTTGCATAGTGTTTGAAACTCAAAATCGATACCCTTGTTTGATATGTTTTTCGTGTTTTCAACCTAAAAAGCATCTTCAATGGTTATTTTTTTTGTAAAACCTACCTTGAGTTTCATACAAACTAAAACAATAGTCCCTCAATGTCACGTCATACTTATGAAACTCATATCCATTTTGTTCAAATAGTAAAAAACTTATACAGCTCATATCCATGATATCGTATCTTATTTAAGATATTAACAATTCCTACACTATCCATTTTGGCACATCATGGAGGATTGTTGCTCCAATAAACTAAAAAATTAAGATACAGATTCATCAACATATGAAACCTTTACGGCACCCTTGTTGGAAATGTTCTAAATGTCTTAGAATGACAATATATGTGTCACCCGTTTATCATGGCAAAAGCAGTATCTATGGCATAATTCATGTGTGGAATTTATAACTTTTGACTATTTTTCGCGCCGTCACTGTTTCCTTAAAAGTGAATTAAGGAGTTTTCTTTATCCTCACGAAAGTTTCAGATACAGCCTGAAATTTATTCATTTTGCGTATACCTTTTTTCATGTCTAAAGTCAATACAATGCACAAAGCAAATTTTCATTTTGCTTGATTTATAATATTTCTGCATGCTTCATATTGGTCAAAATGTCACAAAATTACATTAACTCATTTCAGTAAATTATTATATATATATATATATATATATATATATATATATATATAAACTCCCTAGTTTAATCAAAATGGTAGGGAATCACTTTGTACCACATAATATATTTTTCTTCATTGTTTTATTAAGTTACACAGCATAATTTGATTTTGAAATTGTTCTTGCTATTTGAATGATATTATTACATTTGTTCTCTCCCAAAATGCCCCCCCAGTTATATCTAATATACAACAAAATCTTGCCAATCTCTTACGACCAAAATGTAGTGCAATCATAGACCAAATACAAAATTAATTCAATCCAGATTGCACCTATGAAAAATGTAATGCAATTATAGTCTATGGCTTACTGAGATGGTAAGCTGGAATGGAACTCATCATTCTCTTTATGTCTTGTTAAGTAGAGAAGCAAGATTGCGAAGTTCCTCAAATGCATGCATTGTTTCTGCGTCAAACCCTCCTGCAAACTGCATTAAAAAATAAAAATTACATCTCACTGCATATTTAGTAGTTAATAACAAAGACAGATTCAAGAATTTTATGTTGTGGCTAGGACTGTTAAAAAAAAAACAAAAATCGAATCGAACTGTTAAACCGACCACAAAAAAAAAATGAAACTGCGACTGACACTTCAATTTGTGAAGTTTGATTCTTATTGATGCATTTTGGCTTAACGATTTTTTTTTTTAAATGGTCTTAATATTCACACCAAAAATCGAATCGAACTGTTAAACCAACTGCACCAAAAAAATACTGCGACTGACAGTTCCATTCGTGAACTATATCATTCACAGTTTGATTCCTCTTGATGCAGTGTGGTTTAACTTTTTTTTTAAATGGTCATAATATTCACAATTGGGTTCAGTTTTTTTTCTCAACATTCCTAATTATCAGTTAGTAATAGCAATTTGGTACAGGTTGGTTAAAAATGAATCAACTCAATTCAAAAAAAGAACAGTTTGGTTTTTTGTAGAAGGTCCGAGTTTGGTCAGTGCACCGAGCCAACAGTTTAGTACAGTTCAGTCTCCTACTTGAACCGAACCATGAACAATCCTAGGCGAGGCAAAACCCTTGTATAATAATTTGGATTTGAACCGATTCTTAAACAATCCTAGGCGTGGCAAAGCCCTAGAATAATGTGGATCTGCTCTTGATCAACAGGACATGTTTATTTTTTAGGATGTTCAATGATTCTAGAAAAGGTCCGGTAGCATGACACGGTTGTGATTTGTGAATACTAGAGACAGCTAACTAAGAAAATTTGCATTTATCTTAAGAGAGAAGAATCATCAATTAACATTGGAGGCACCAACTTAAAAGATTGGACAAAGATACTGAAGTATATTATATGGGAAATACCTGATGGATTCTGAAAGCAAATCTCACTCCTTGGAGAACCATATAATCCATTGCAGGATCTTTATCAAATGCTGACTTAGTTTGAACTTCAATGGCCACCCTTTTCATATACTTTTTGGCCAATTTAACTGATCCTAGTTTTATCTACAAAAAAATTGTTGAATCTAATGTTATGACAAGTTGTATAAAGTTTCCAGAACACAGTCATAGGATACTACAAAGCCAGTATAATCCTTCATATATCGATAAATAACATGCTTGTTTTTCTTATCAACTCTTTAGGAAACAATTAACACAATCCAAAAGAAACATGTTTTTGTTATTGGATGAAAAAACAATTGGTCAAACAAGTATCAACATATATGTTCTGCTATCATAGTGATGCAATGACATTATTATCAAGCCTTATGGTATGTATACCTTGCTAATAATTCCATTATCAAGCATCCATTCTACAGGAATTTGAAACTCCTTGCAATTTCTCATCAGTGAATCCCTTGTGCGGAGAAGCGTATAAACCGTACGTTCCATTCTACAGTGAAACACAAACATAAGTGTCTTGCAACATGAAACTATAGAATCACAAAGCATTCTCAGAAATATTTGAGTAGCTTACTTTTCTGATAATGCAACCATTTTCTTTAGAGCAATATCACAAGGTAGCCGGGGATCATCCTTGTAGGAGGAAACTTCTGATTCCAATTTTTTCAAATCTTGATATCCAAATGCTGCTTCCCTTAATGTGTCAGCTTTTTTCTCTGGCCAATCAAAATGTTTAAGCACAGCCCTTTCATCCACCTAAGAAATAATATATGCACAAGAATAATAAATTTTATTAGCATTAACATAAATGAATCTTCTTGATCTCATGTACAATAATAGTCGCATATTATAATTATGTGATGAATAGGAAGCAACATTGATAAGCACAAAGCAACTTACAAGGAAACCAAGTTCATCATCAAGCCACTTCACAAATGCCACTACATCATCTATGTTTTCATAAACCGCATTGTTCACCTCTCTAATCAATGAATTTACAAATTCTCCTTGTGTTTCAATGTCTGCCTTTATCTGTATGTTAAGAAATAGATATTAATATTCAAGATGTTCATGAAATCGGTATTAACATTCAAGATATCATGCAGACCATTCACCAATATAAATATAATGGCTTCAAACTTTTGGCATGTGAATGCAATATATTTTGGTCTGTTACTTTGTAAACAAAATTTGACATGAAAAAATATAGAATTTAATAAGTTGGATACATAAGGTGTAAAACTACTCACAGCAAGTAAATGTGACGAACGGTTCTCGATTTCTCCAATCATGCTGCTACGAACATCTGCAACATCTGGAGCATCAGAGAGTCCTCCACTTGAAGAATCCCTTCTAGAATCTCTCTTCATGAGTGAATGGTACAATTCCACCACTTGTGGTGCTCGTTTTACCATCGCTGTGTTACTTCTCGATGCAAAATTCATAGGAGGTGGTGGCGGAGGTGGAGGTGGAGGAGGTTGAACTTGAACTTGAGCTGAACTTTCTTGTTTTGTTTTGCTAGAAATAGAACATGAAGGTCTTGGAGGTGGATTAGGAATCCTTAACGCCCTCTTCTCCAAAGCACATTGTTGAACAAATAAAGGCATTGGCACCGATTCCTTCTCAATTTCTTTTAAACATTCAAAAGAATCAAAACAATTAGATTGTCTTCTTTTACTCAATACAGAAACCTCTTCCTCTGAGCTATTGGAACCACTAATTGAATGCCTTCTTCTGTTGCTTCCCTCTGAAATCGATTCAATCCAATTTTTGTCAATGATACTATTATTTGTGCACTCTACTTGTGACAAATGATCACTACTAGTTATTGGCCACTTTTTCGGCTTCTTAACCAAATTGAAGCTATTTGCACTACCACATTGATCAGAGAAAGAACTAACAGAATCGCCACTGCTACTCACAACAGATTGAGGGCTAGATAGCTTATCAGAATCCAATGTTGAGCATGTATTCTTTAACTCGGTTCGTAAACACGAATTCACCCACCTCAAATAGGCTAGCTCCTCCACCTCATTTAATCTGCTTGTTTGTAAACCTTCTACTTGTTTGCTCAGGTCTTCGTTTGTGAGCCGGAGCAATGATGCCTCAGCTTTAAATTTGGCAACAATGTCACTCTGATCATATCATAAAAGCACATAATGAAGGAAAAAAGGAGAATCAGCATTCAGAAAAACATAAGTGAGACAGAAGCTTAAAATGTATAAGAAAAAATAAAATTAACTAACAAAACATACACTAACCTAAGTTAAATGGCAGTATGGATTAAGTTCTCAATGATCACTTCTAAAAAACATACTAAATGAATCTAAACAATAACTATGCTAAACAGTAAGTTGAAATAAGCTTGTTTCTGCACTTCCCTTTTTTCATTTTTTTTTAACCTCTCCATGAATAACTGTATGCTTGTAGGAGTATTTTTTTTACGGTAGAATCATTAATTAAATGTAATTGAGAAGCCTTCACGAGCAAGAAGTTGATTGAAACTGAGCTTAAGAAGCTCAAATTTTAATTCTACAAAGCGAAAAAAAACATGCAATCTAAAACAAATCAATTAGAAAAAGACATATAGAATCTAAAATATTTTTTTTCTTTCTCCATAAGCTTAGTAATGAATCTAGTCTAGCTGCATCAATAATGAAGCACTGATTCAGTAACTTCAATTCACTTATAAGCTGCAAATAAGTTGTTTATCCAAACAAAGCCCTATTCATATCTTCTATTCCAATCCAACAACCCATGAGAAAAAAATTGTGTCCCATACAAAAATTGAACCAACCAAATTGCAAAAATTACCTCTGAAGAGTTGTCAGAACAAGACAATTGAGACTCCATAGAAGAAAGCCTACAAGTAAGGTTCCTCTTCTGCATATGCAGCTCCTTATTCAACCTTCTCAGCTCAACAACTTCAAGCTCAAGATTCTGCGCCAAACCCTCCTTATTTTCTTCTTGTCTCTCCAATCCACAGCTCCTACTCAATACAACCAATTGCTCAGATAAGCCATTTTTCTCTTCTTCTAACAAAGCAACTTTCTTCACAAGCTCATCAACCTCACTCTGATTCTTCCTACACTCAACCAACTCAGCATTCAACTTAGCCTCTCTCTCCTTAGACTCTTGCAACAAGCTTCTCATATGATCCAACTCCGTAAACAAATCAGTTGAAGATTGTCTCCTGTGTGTTGGAAAAGCATGTGGATGAACCTGAGAACATGATAAATCACCCATTAACGATCTTTTCACTCTTGAATGAGGTGGAACAAAAGGGTTAACATTTTTCTGGTTAACAACAACATCCGATGTTGTTGTATTTTGTTGTTTTTTTGTCGGAAGTTTGGTTTTTTTATCAGCTGAAAAACCTTTTACAATGTGTGCACCCCATAACCTTGGTTTTGAATGATTATTGTTGTTGGGGTTTGTTGTTTTTGTTGTTTGAAGCTTTGGTGGTTGATTTTGATCAGAAAATTTTGAAACTTTGGTCTTATTTTCTGATGGGTTGTTATGAATTTCTTCCTTCATACTGAGACACTTGTGTAACAGTGTTTTTGAGAAGTTTAAGGTTTATGCTGTGTTGTTAGAACAGAACGACAATGTTGGATTTGGGGGTTTTGTTATTGATGATGATGATGTAAGAGGTTTTGTTCTGTGAGGGATTTTGAAAGTTTGAAATTTGAAATGTTGGAAAGAGGAGAGAAAGGTGAGAAAGACAACATTGAAGTGTTTGAGGATTTCGAGGTATAAAATCTAGGAATATGGAAATGCAACGGTCTGTTTTTTGTTTTTTGTGGGGCCCACTTTGTCCTGTAATGTTCGTGCAATGAAAGTTGACCTTTCTACGGCCTGCTCTAGGTTTTTTTACGAGAGTTGCATTTTTTTTTCACTCAAGAGGAGTGATTCTAAGTCATTTTTTATCTAGAATCATTCATCTTATTTTCTTTCCCTTTTTTTCGATTAAATAAGTGATTTTCACATAAGTGATTTTTTCTTTTTTGTAATTTTGTCGTCTGAATGCGACAGTGTGTTGTTTGTCGTCTTGTGCGGCGTTGTTTGATTTCGCGTCTTGTTCTAGTGTTCGTTTGTTCCTATTGAAAGATCAACTTCAGTCAATCAATTACAGATTCAATCGATGATTTAGACGTCAACGTTGCAGATCCGGAAGCATGAGTATTCTGATGATTTAGATTTGATCATATTATTTGTAGGCATTTTGTCGTTGTATGCTATTAACTTGAATGATGTAAGTATGTTCGCAGTTTCATCCTTTACGTTTTTAGCGATATCGATGATGTTATTGTATCTGATGTATTCTATCGATTTGAATGAATGAATATCGTTTTGCTTTTGTCAAAAAAAAGTTGACTTTTCTATCAAATGAAAAAGTTTTTTGTTTTACTAACTTAAATTAAAAAATTAAAAATACTGATATTTTCAAAATATAATAAAATTATTATTTAAATACTATTCCGGTTTTTAACGAGCATAAACAAAAATCAAAATGTACTTAAACAACTAAGACCAAATATATTTTTCAGTTTTGCTTAAAACCGGAGGGAGTAGTAAGTTGCAAAATAATTTTACATTAACATTCAATAAAAAATTACTTTTTTGAAGGATAAAAAATTACTTTTTGTAGTCAAAAGATTGAAAAACAATTTTTCCACATTTTCCAAATTTTGGATTTTAGTCGAAAGATTGCAAAATATATTTTTTACCACATTTTCCCCAATTGATAATGGTATTATCAGAGTCTAATCTATTAAAAACTCAAATCAGTCAAAAGTCAAAGCAAAACCAAAAACAATGTCAGTGTAAAATCATTTTACAATAACAATGTATATCAATCTAAATATGACGATAAAGTGCATTCTAGTGACCTAACTAACCTTAACTTATTTATGTTTGACTTGTCCCACAACAAAACGAAGATAAATTATAGTTATATTTTATGACTCGATATGGGGTTAGACACGGGTTCATATTAGTCTTTGAATTATTTTACCCGTTCTATTACACATATGATTTGATTGATGGTCTAGATAATAGACAATATATGATAATTGTATTTATATCTCGTTTAAATATTCATTATCAATATGATTTACCTAAAAACATATGGTCAAGATTCATCTCTTTTTTATATAAAATTATTTATTCACTTATATTTTTACATATAATGAATAAAAAAATTCTTACAAAAAAAATTAATTCACAGTAATTTAAATAGTAGCATTTTTTTGTCAAACATTCAATTGTTTAGATAGCGATATTCTCTTGATTGAGAGCTTTGTTACTATTGCAGATCTACATGTCTCAAAGTATTATTAACTTTTGCAATTACAGGAAGAGAATATCCAATTCATGCAAAAAATAAAGATAGTGATATTGTTTTATAGCGAACTCTTTAAAATCAAATTATTAAAATAAATAAAATTGTTTAAAAATATCTCGTCATCTCTGATGGTGTGTTTTTTATATTTTATTTGTGCACGAACAAAAACTCACTTGGGTTGACTTGGTGGTATTTGTTTGAGATTTGGAAGTGTACTCTTCATCAAGGTCTTAAGTTCGATTCTTCTCGGTTTCATTTTGGGTGGCTTCTTCAGGGAAAAAAAATTGCACATGAACAAATCTTAAATTTTTCAACATTGAAATTGCACGGCATGCCAGCCATGGTGGAGAATGAGAATGGTAGTTGCGAATTAAGTCCACAAGGAGGTCCAAACATAAAAGAATAGTCTATTAGATAGAAGAACTTCATTGCTTAAATACTACACTAGCCACTTTTATCTGGTCAACGTGAGACTTGACGGCTTCGCTCATCTATCGATATTTAGTGGAGTACCTTAATCGAAAGTCCAAACTATAGGTAGCCCTTTATGTGGTCATACTCACCACTAAAACACCAATTGTCTGGACTTAAAGTTCAACCCAAAAGACTAGTTCATTAGGTGGAGAGACTTATTGGTTAAGTATCGCATTGAACACTTTTACCTACCAAATGTGAGGCTCCAAACAATGGCTCGTTGATATAAACGTGTTCTCCACTAACACACCAATTGTTAGGACTTAAAACTCATTTGAGAGTCCAACCTAAAAGACTAGTTGATTAGATGGAGAGGCTTATTGGTTAAATACAATAACAAGCACTTTTACCCTTAATGTGGGACTCCAAACAATGGCTCTTTGATATAAACATGTTCTTTTAGTCATTGTGTGGGAATTGTCGCACACATTTAAGCATCTCAAGAATAAATTAGACTCTTATGTGAGAAACAAAACTAATAGAGGGATATGTTGGAATTCTTTTTCCTTGGTTGACAAAAGGGGGTCAAGTCCAAGAAACTAAACTAAACGAAAATAACACAAGGAACCCACCCTCTATAGGAAGATCTTTCATTCTTGCCTTCCGACTTTTATTAGGTGGAGAAGAGGGATATGCCTAGGATGAACGAAAAATAAGAGCGGTGGATTATCATCAGGTTCATAGGAGGAATCAAAAGTTAATAGAGTTTATGTACAACTGGAAATGAAAATAGGCGACGATGGAATAACGTTGCTGTGGCAGCAGCTTGTTCTTCAACGGCCCTTGATGTTGGGAGAAGGGTGCAAATCAGGTTGCGGTCACTGTCCTGATAGACAAAACCAAGTTTACATTATGGTAATTAGTCTATGCATTGGTCAAATAAAATTATGCGCAAAAAATTAGTGCATAAGCATTACAGGTAGTCAACCACAAGCTATATCTATATATTACTATAATAATGAGCACACACATATGGCTTATAAACATAAATTATTGATATTGTTCAGTTGTGCTATGGCAAAGAAAAAATGATTGTGTTTGACAGGGGCCAAAATGGAGGTGGGATACATCAATAAAAACTGCTGAATATCTTTGAAATATATAGGATCTGTTTACTTTCTAACAACATATTCAATTTTTACTTGTATGTTGGGTGGCTGTAATGACCTTTGTTATGAAGGTTTCTTTTTAATTGTGACATAGAGAAGATGAAAGCTAACTGAAGAGAATACATTTTTGGAAACATTATAAACTGAATTCTCAAAAATGCATTTTCAACAACTTTCCTAATGCCTTCTCTAAGGTTTATTTTATCAGTAGAAATGGAAACAGGAAACACCAGAAGTAAATGACCCCTATATAACCCATTGTTTACGAACTGATATAACCCATTGTTTATTTGGACTTATGATGTCATGACATACACACTTATATTAGTGTTTGAATACAATTCTAACTTTCTAAGAATAACTTATAACAAATCTATAAACAGTTTTTCAGCTTATTAAAATAAACTCCGAAGAACAACTTATGAATATGCATTCAGTTAAACTTCCTAGAATTATTGAGTAAGCACTTTATCAAGTTATTTTACTCAAACACAAATCCATCAAGGGATGACAGGTAGTGTTTGAATACAATTCTAACTTTCTAAGAATAACTTATAACAAATCTATAAACAGTTTTTCAGCTTATTAAAATAAACTCCGTAGAACAACTTATAAATATGCATTCAGTTAAACTTCCTAGAATTATTGAGTAAGCACTTAATCAAGTTATTTTACTCAAACACAAATCCATCAAGGGATGACAGGTAGGTTCACTATGAGATGAATGTCAAATGAAACATATAATTATATAACCAACATGATTACCTGTGGTAGGCCAAAACTATGCAACACGGACCATAAAGCAGGGAAGGCTGCAAACTCCCTGGATTATGGTTTTGTCCATGCATCAGCCATGAGCCCACGAGCAGTGG